>Ga0116228_10005007_pt1 | contig 11786 bp, 3 predicted proteins | sample S1TSphfallax_2_FD_89694 | JGI IMG/M metagenome (GOLD analysis project Ga0116228, IMG submission 89694) | Host-associated microbial communities from peat moss isolated from Minnesota, USA - S1T2_Fc - Sphagnum fallax MG | ecosystem: Host-associated > Plants > Peat moss > Unclassified | place: USA...
TACCTTACTGACAATTGCAATTTTGTTAAACAATAGATTAAGATTTGATGAGTTTACAAACTGAAAACCTACTGCTCCTGCTACTATGCTACAGTCCAGTTCAGATTTGTTGAACTCAAGGATTTTTACAAAGTCACTAACTTCATCATGGCATTCCTTCAACTGCTATCTACTCAGCTACTGTGCTGCTCAATCTTGGACTTTGGCCTAACTATTCTTTAAAGATTTTTGATGTTTAGCCATGAATCAGTTCTCTCTGTGTTCAGCCAGTCTTATGAGCTGCTAAGTCCCCATCACTAATATGCAATGCAACTCTCCTCTCATTGCACTATGACATAATTACTGCAACAATGTTCAGTGATCCCTTCCATCTATTGGTTTCAAGCTATGGTGCTGGTGGTATAGAAGGAACAATATAAGGTTTCAGCAAAAACCACTACAAGCATAAACAAGTTTTCTATGTAGAGCCCAGGGTGCTAGGGCAGATTATCAGATCAGTAGACGTGTTATAATACATGAACTCTTGTTTTGTTTCAAGGATACCCATCATAGGTTTCTCATATTAACCATCCCAAAGGACCAAATCCCAAGTTGCTCTTTTCACTAATGTCTTCTATGTATGTAGTTAATCATGTTTGACTTTTTCAGGAGTTGCATTGTAATTGCATGTTTACTTTAAAATTGTTGTAAATGTGCCACCAAAGAAGCAAATATGTTACAACTAATGTACATACATGAAGTCATGTCATATGTCCCATGTTTCCACCACCCATTATGGGATACATTTGCAACTAGTTTTCAATTATAATTCCCATCGATACAATTAGTATAGCCACTAATGCATTACTATTGAAGTACTATTGTTCAAGTATGTTATGACTATAATATGATTGCTTATAACTTAATAAGGATACATATTCATCTGTAATGTTTTATAAATAATTATTGTTTCAATATTTTGATTATTAATATGAATAAATAAATGTAATATAATTAAATTTACATTAACTAGAAAATTAATTACTTATTAAATATTAATCAAAAAAATATTTATCCAAATTAGGGATATTTCATAATGAATTAGATCGATTACTTATGATAATTATTAATTCATCAATAATTACCAAATCATTAATTATTTTAATTAATTAATTATTGATTTATTTGGATACATATAATTAATTTAGATGTGAAACTAAAAACAATGTGTATGTTATATTGAAATTCAATTCATTTTACATATGGATATGCCTATTTACACTTTCGTGTTTTCTACCCAAATTCATATTTAATATTGAATATTTAGTAATGAATTATTTTTCAATATCTTATTACGTGTTCATTATTAATTAATATGTAATTTAGTTAATAATATGAATTAATTATTAAATTAATAATTATGAATTATAAATAAGTTTGATTCATATAATTAGTTCATTAATTAGTTAAAATAACTTTTTTTTTCAAAACTTCAAATGATTAATTATATGAATTTAGATAATTAATCATCTAATAATAAATTATTTGAAATAACTAACAAATAATTTATATTTATTAATTCAAATAATTTTATATTTAATTAAAATATTTAATTATCTGATACTAAATACATTAATTCATGAACTAACTAATTATTTGAATTAGACTAATTAATGTAGATAACTAACTCACCAATTAATTAATTCAAATAATCGATCCAAATATTTCATTGTCATATATTTAATTCAAAATTTAATGTTTCAAATAATTATTTTTCATAAAATAAGATAAAATATTTTGATAATTAATACCTACCAACCTATTTACCCATGGTTATGTATAGCCTACCTAGGTACTAAAATATTTTATATTATATTTTTAAAAATACAATTAATATGCCAAGTGTCACAATCTTGGACCATTATTAACAATCATAATGGATGATGGAGATCAATATTTCAAAAATAAATAAATTTATGTCCAAAAAAATTCGTAGTGCCACATGTAATATTTTAATAGATGGATGACAAGTACTAATGTTAGCATAACATCATGGGTGCAGTAATAATGATTGCATAGTAGTTGAAAATGAATTGTTTTGACAAAGTTATAATTGTGTTAACAACAAATTGCACCATATACACGATGAAATACAATTCATGCAACTTGTCTATTAGAAGTCATGGTGTATAAATACAATGAATTGCAAGTGTGTGGTGCAATAAAAAAACTTGAGTTGTAAGGCTAGTTGTAAAACACCCATTTTTTTCATAGTGTGAAGCCATTTAATGGCCGTATTTCACCTAGAAAATGTTAATTTTGTATTCAAAGACCTTGATTTAATCTTAGGATTATATATTTATCATGTTTAAAAGCACTTCAATAAAAATTGAAGTTTTCATTGTGGTATTATTGTAGGTGTTGGCTAGGGAATACAAAAATAAATTCAAACATGATGTGAATTTAGGACTAGGCCAAAGGGGTCAACCCTATGCCAAGATGATTTTAACCTTAAGTTGAGAGGTCAAAAATAATTTTAGCCCTAAGCCAAAATGTTCAAAAATATTATAATTCAAGGCCAAAATGTTCAAACCAAAACATCCTTTGGGTTCAAGTTAAATTTCATAGTTTAGTGTCTAGCAGTTAGCTAAAACACATTGATTTTTAAGTCATATTTTTGTTTGTATGGCCTAGGGTTATTTCATGTTTGGCTCAAGGACATTTGGCTTTTTAGTGTAGACAAAACATTTGGCTTAAATGTTAATAGGATTTTGGGCCTATTACCTATGACTTTTGGCTTAGGGTGTTCATAAAACTTTAATTTAAGGTTCTTATGGGACCTTTAGTTTAACATGTTTACAAAACATTTCATTTGGGGTGTTTATGAGACCTCATCAATGGCCTAGGACAATTTGTTTTAGTGTATTTATAGATATCTTTCACTTATAGCCTATGATATATAATTGGCTTAGGATATTTGTGTGGAAATTTTCATTAGTGGTTCAAAGCATTTGGTTTAATGCCTAAGACATTTCATTTAAGATATTTTGCAAGGAGTTTTATTATAATGCATATAATAAATTGGCTTACAATTGTTTAATCATCAATTATATATATATATAGCTTACAATTAAATTATGATTTATGATAGTTTAAAATGGACATAATAGATAAAAAGTAGTTCAAATATTCCAAAAAAAATTTGTGATGAATTTTCAAGGTAGTTCTAAAGGTCAAGAATTATATTCTAACTACTTTTGCAACCAACACTATAAAAAGTAATTTAAACTACTCAAGCAAATAACAATCATGTAAAAATAGAATAATTGTTCAAATTCCAATGGAATAACAAAACCTTATTTACTCTATTGACATGAGGAAGAATATCAAGGTGGAAGTTATTTTAGAAGGTACCATCCAGTCTTGCTAAGTTTCAACATAATGGAAGGCATAAACCTGGAAATGTGCATTTGATAATGGTTTTTATCTTAAGACTAGGGGCAAGGTGAAAATAGTACCACCTCAAGGAATGAAAAATGAACAAAAAACAACCAAATCATTTTCTTAGGCCCTTTATTTTAAATATTTTCACAACTATAATTTTTTTTTTCATGCACCAATATATGGCTTGAAATTTATTTTTAAATTAAATTTCTTTGAAATTAAAAAATATATTCTTAACTAAAATGGCCCCTTCATAAATTGATAACATTAGCTTTAGAAATTCATGAATAAATTATAATTATTCAATTATTTTTCAAAATAAAAACCTAAAAATAAAATGACCTCCAAATTACCTTAAGAAAAAAATTCCCAAGAAAATTCCCAAATTATGTTTCAAATTTTTGTTTTTAACTAACAAATTTAAGTAAATGAACCAACGTTACATTCCTAAAACTTTTTCTAAATGACATGATTAAGAAAATAAAAATACACAATATTTTTAATATTATTTAATTTTCAAAATCTATGGAACCTAATAAATTTACTCATTGAAAATTTATGAAAATATTTATTTTAATGTTTCCTATGATTGTTAAAAGTTCAATGGGTTTAAGGAATCAAGGTGTGATGGTTCCTAGTGGTACCACCCAAGGAAACTCTTACCCGACAACATCACTATTGTGCACAACTACAATTTTGTGAGTTATAAATCATAGATTGTTTTTTCAAATGTTAGTAATGTTTTCCCCTTTGTTGCCTCCATTTCAATGTTGTCAACTTCATTGTTACTTGCAAGGCCTAATCCAATCCCTAGCAAGATAGGTGTCTTGGAGATCCATAGATATGATTTCTTGGTATTTCTTCCAAGAACTTGCAAAGTTCTTAATATTAACCTTATGAACCTACTACAAAGAAGCTACAATATGTTGAAATAAAAGTCAAGAAGGAAAAAAATAAAAGAAAACCTCATGAAACATATAAGACTTCAAAAAACAAAATCTAACAAAAAAAAAACCTTAAGAGACATTTCACCTAATTGACCTCCATAAATCTTCAACCTCAATAAAATGCTCTATATTTGTCATCTATAAGGCATAAATTTCATGACTTGCATCACATACTATGTCACCCACATTAATGTTTATTGAATAAATGTTTCTTATGTTGTAATATGGCAATAACCACTCAAATAATGATGCAAGAAAAACAATCAACATATTTTTTCCTTGTTTACTAGTAGCATATGTTCTATCCCTTGTTAATGTTGAATTACAAAGGAGTTTAGAACATTGAGCACAACTTTCATTCCTTTCTCATTGCAGCCTCCATTCTTGGTTTTTTATTATTCAACTTGGACTTTGTGTTCTTATTTTGTCAAATGGAACACTAGCATGCTTGTCATCAAAATGACTCCTTCACCCTCAAAGACATTCAAACTTTTGAAAATATTTAAACAGTACATGGTTGTTTTAGAAAACATCCGTACTCATTGATCCTTTTAACCCTATGTCTATTCCAAAATTGCAATTGATCGATGATAGATTGAGAAATTGGATTGTATAGTTAATGGATCTCTTTGAAATGGATCACCCATGTCCAAAATGCCTAAATCCTCCATAGCCTTAAAGCAACCTTTGAAATAAAACATGACTCATTGCCACAAATGTCCCACTAGTATTCAATGTGTTGTACCAATCACAACTTAAATGAATAGTTAAGATCTTGAATTTTTGTTAGTAAGTCCATTTCAAAGAACTACATACAACCCACTAGCCACATGCATGGTAGTTTGTGAGCTAAGTTGATATCACCTAACTTCTTATTAAAAATATTATTAAGTAAGGATTCAAAGTTCTTGTTTGAGTTGTTTCTATATGTTATTCAATCAACACACAATTATTGCAAAATTATTACTTATATGCAACAAAGGCCCAATTTTATCAATAATGTTTTAAATACCCAACAAATAAATAAATAGATAAATAAAATTTTCACCCTTGAAAGACAACATGATGCACCATCAATGCCAACATTCACACACAAAAGCCAAACAACACATGTCGTATGTTAAACAATGGAAAAATCCATCATGTGTAGATCCACATTTCAAAGAAAGGAGAGATACTATAAAATGGAAAACATAAAAAAAAGGAAATTTCTTGATTTATGAATATTAAGGTGCATTCATAGTAAAAGGAGCCAATGTGCCATAGGTGTGGGTCATTTATAAAGACTATGTTTTTTCAAGTTTGAAACATGGCCTCAATGTTTTGGATAGGGTCCATTATTGGATGATAATGTCAATTTCAAAAGCTTAATTCACATGTGTTTCCATGAATTTTTGAACAATATGTAATTAAATCTCTTTTTTAAAGATAAAATTTCAAATAAATAAAATGTGTGGATTTCAATAAAAGTAAACATGTCAATATTTTCTAAATAATATGTGTTTCAATCCTTCAATGATACATTATACATTGAGTTTATCAAACATACCTTTCTTTAACATCATTCCAAATGGAGCATAACATATTCACCAAAAATAAATAAAATGTTATATAACAAATTCAATATTCATGAAAATGCAACCTTGCATTTGCTTATACCAAAATATATGTTTTTTTTCCGAGGAAGATTTTCAAATTATGTAGTTTTAATGATCAAAAACACATTTAGACATTAAAAAAACATTATTGTGGATAATTAAAATAAAACATATATTTAAAATTTGAATGATACCATGCCCTTATAATCATTAATATATGGTCATCCATAAATTTTCAGAATTAATGATTTGGTTTTACATAAGATAAAGGACATTCAAAAATTTACCACCATGTACACATCGAATTGTTCACTCCTTACTATACATTTTGTGACCAATGAAACATATCAAAATTTCACAAAATTCATTTTGATGAAAATTCATAAATATACAAACATTTTGAAAATGATTTCATTAAATTATAATCCTTACAACTCATGTAATCATTTTTGAAAATCATGGGGGTGTAAGATTTTATGCACGTACATGCTGTCCTTGGTTCCTTTTATTGTGAACACACCCATTAATATTGACCAATGACTACATGTTTCATCAATATAAAAACAAAGAAGACATACAATCTTTATGCCACAAAGCCATCGGAATTATAACATCCTATTGACAACACTGCCTATGCCATTAAACATAGTGGTATCCAAAGATTATTTGAAGCACACAACCACTTATGGCCATGGCACTCACAAGTGATGGATATTGAGAGCCACTTTCACTTGTGTAATCCCCCAATTTACCCCGTTTTCATTTATTGGCATATGTTTTGGATGATTATGCATAATTCTTCCAAGTTCATTTTGTGAAATGTCCATGTAGTGTTTGGCATCAATCATTGTAGTCAATGAAGGTCATCAATATTTATTGACTAAAATATTCTTTGAAGGCACCCCTTCCTCCAACATTGCATGCACATAATGAACCATGTCACCACCATCAAGGGGGTTGTTTTCTAAACTCTCCATGCTTTTGAGTTTGATCACCCAATCACCAATACTCTATGAGGTTATTACTTTATTGAAATAAAAATCCCCTAGTGATCTTGGTTAATGACAAAATTATCTCTACATTATGAATTATTTCGATTACATATTAAAGCTCAACTTGGCATTTTAAAAAAATTCATGTATCTTCACAAAAAGCTAATGCATGCTTACTTCATTAAGAAGAACTATTTTTAGCTTTGTATTGGCTCTACGTTTGATATAATATGCAAACCATTTGGATTTGTACAAAAATTGATAGAAGGTATGAGACAACTTGTAGATCATAATGTGTAAAGCCAATATTTGTTGGTGAAAGGTCTAGTCATATTTTTTTACACAATTTAATTATCATCTTGGATCAAGGTTGATCTCTCTAAATGAAACAATTCATGAGCTGAATGAGACAAACAACTCCATTCCCCATTTTTCACAACAAAGATTGACCAAACAATGGACAATAAAACATAACATGAAGTTGAATATGTTATAAGTTGAAATGAGAATATTGATTGCTTTCAAATTTGTTCATTCCTAATATTAGTTGGGATCACTTGGCTTCTTATTTCACCATCCTTGAGGCAAGCTTCAACAATTCATTTCCTACTTAAAAAATCACAAACAAATATAAAAATGACAAGCAAAGAAATATGTTTGATTATTCAAGGATCTCTATGTTCTCATCATTGAGACATTATTTAAGAACATGTTTGACTACATTCAAGAACCTTCTATTTTGAGAAGTTAACAAAATGATTATGGTAAGTTTGGATGTTCCAACAACAATAAATCCTTCATTTTAGGACTTTCCCACCTTAATCAACATAAACAAGAAAATGATTCATTTAAAGTTGCCATGAGATTTGATAAGATTCTAGCATTTAGATGTTAAACTTTTATGCTCATCAAGACAATTAATTGTGAATGTGTGATAGTAGTTTTTGGCATGGAATGTTATGATTTCATTACATGCCCAATGCACTAGGTGGCAACACACCATGAAGTTGTGGTCCAAAAAATGAATTAAAGTGTGATCATCAAAGAATTATACATTGTGTAAATCACCTAAGCAAAGTAATCCATCTTATTATTGGTGTCCATTGGTGAATGACATTGTTCTCATAGCTTGTGTGTTTAGTTGTGAATATTGTGTTGGTTTTGTAGGCATTGCCATTTAATGTTGACAAGACAACCAAAGCACAATAAATTTCCACAAGAGTTGTAAGCAAAATACAAACTCGACTTGGCACTTGAAATTCAACATGGACACATTAATTATCAACATTATGGTTGTCAATGCCCCCAAGACAACGGGGGCAAATGGTGTGTGAGACTTAACATGTTGCAACAAAGGTCAAATGTATAATTCACAAGTTAGATACATGTTGTAGGTTAAATAGGTAGTTGTATAAAGCTCTTCCATGTTTAGTGGGACCCAAGAAATTACTTCTCATAGTAGGGTAAAGCTCAAACTCTTATGTAAATAGGTAGATGATCCATTAGTCAACATATGCATTATGCAATAGATTTACAATAGACACCATTTTGACATGATCAAGTATGACAACATGGTTGACTAGTTGTCTACTTAACTTGGTCTAAGTTATCTTGGCGATTTTCAAGTCAACATTCCATTGTATTCAATTGTTCCAATAAATAATTGTTCATGTAGTCACGTTATGGACTATTCAATGGAGTTTGATTATGTTGTAATAGTAGCATAAAGTACAAGCTTGAAATCATCAAATCAACTTGAAATCACCGTCACAAAGAGGGTTGTACTAGTTATCATGCTCATTTTCAAATGATGACAACCCCAAGAATGTCATGCATATCACAAGAAGTTTTGATAATCATGACTATATTGAAGTGACCATGACAACTTCCATGTCAATGTCATTGTGCATGTGTAATTGAAAGTGACACTAGATGTAAGTCATCACAACAACATATGAGTGGAAAAGGGCACACCCATGTATTAACTAATATTGACAATATTACAACCACACATCAAAACAAAGTGTAGATGTTTTGGTCACTCCAATGAATAGGACAATGAAATGAAGTCCCATGGTGAAGGGATGATGGCAATGTTAACTATGTACAATATTACACACCATATCAATAAGATGCCATATTATTCCCAAGTTAGGGGGTGACTTGTAAATGGATTATGGCCCTACACAAAAATCTAACACTACATCTATTTCAAAATCACAATGTTAACTTGCTAATGTAAGGTGGTGTGATCAAAACCACTATATGTTGGATGTAATATAAGGAAAGAAACACTTATGGTGAAGTTCACATGATCCATTCTTGTCATGCATTACACAAAAACTGGACTAATTCAAACATCCATTATTTAAACTTGCAAGTTAACTTACGCACATAATTTGAAATCACTTAACTAATGGAAACTACAAAAATAAAGACTACAAAAATAGTGGGTTGGGTGATCTCGAAATATGAAAGATGACCAATAACAATTAATTTGAGTGGAACTCTACATTTGCATTTTGATTCAAAATTATTTTGGTGACTATTTTTTTGGGACCTTGAATTATCCAAGTCAACGATAATAAAAATTGAAAATTTACTAAATGAAACCTGTGACTATTCGAAGCAATTAAATGTGCCTCAACTAAAAAGGTCCTTATCAACTTGGGTATTTTCACTTAAAACCATACAATGCTACAATTAGTGAATTTTGTTCCATTTCATTAAAACATAGTGGATTTGGGTAGTGAAAAAGTCCAAGATTTCTTCTTGTAGCTTTGGCAATCCATTAATGTTATGAATAAATGTTGTTAGTGTGATAAATTTTGCAACATTAAAAGGATTAAATGCACAGCCAAAAATATCCACAAAGAAGTTTGTTACATTTCATATGCATACACAATCAAAAAACTCTCCATGCAAAAACTTGCAACATTGAAAAGGATGAAACATCATAGCCAAAACCTCGATGAAGAATATTGCAACATTGAGGAGTATGCATCATAGCCAAAATCTTAATTGCAAAATTTTAGTCAAGTTTTGCAAGTTTATTTCAACCTCAACCAAATGAAACTTGCAACACTAAAGATGGATGCACATCCACCAAATCTCCATGCCAAGTTTGTAATATTGAAAAGGATGCATCATCATAGCCAAAATCTCCACATAGAAGAAGCTTGTTTTTTGGTGCCACTTCCACATATTGCAATATAATGGAAGAAATCCATGGAAAATTGATATTCCACCAATAGTGTAACATAATCACTATCATTAATAACAACAATAATAACTTTCAACCAATGGTATTGTAAGATTGTGAGGTCTAAGAAGAAATAAAGGAAAAAAATGTCAGATGTTTTATTTTTTTTGGAAGTTTTCTAAGAAATTCCTCAAATCCTTAAACTACATCACAAAGTCCTCCTACACATTGGTGAGTTTGAACTTCTTTTGCACACATAGATGATTGAAAGTAAGGTCCTTCAAAACATACAATTTTGCAACATCATTATATGTTATACAAAACTTGAACACAAAACTCCAAGAGAAAGAAGACCGATAAGAAAAACCACAACAAGTTTGATGCTTGCTAGCATATGTATCAAAAGATGGATGTGTTCAACAAAACATTGCAAAATGGAGTGTTAGGATAAGAGGAGTTGGACAAGACATGTCCTCATGTTCCTAGGCCCTCATGTCTTAAGACATGCCTTCATGATAGGGAAAGTCTGGGCAAGGATGGGAAAATTAAACTCCACAACCCTTGAGTTGTAGACCGTGGACCATTCATGTCCTAGGTTCTAGTGTCTTTTGGTTTGAACAAGCATCAAGTCCTAAGCTTTGAAATCCTTGTGTCCTACATCCTCAAACCATAAGGTCCTAAGATTCTAAAGACATCATGTCCTAGCACATCAAGGCTTTAAGTATGAAGGCCAACGTCCCCAAGCCGAGGTCTCTACCTTCTCACAAGACTTGATAATCTCTATGTCTTGGGGTTCAACCTTAAGACAAATGAATTAGTCTAGGACATATGAAACCAATGTGACTCTTTTTGTGTTCACTAACTAGTTCACCAAAGACATCAGAAGCAACCTTATATAATTTGGGGTTTTCATCATGGTATAAGGGAAGCTACTTAATTCATCCAAACCCATGCTGCACATCCAGCAATTCCATCTCAGACCATACCAATGATTTTTTTCCAACAAATTTTGTTGATTTTCAAGAAAAAAGATTGGGAATTTTGTAAAATGTAAATATGACTATTTTTTTACTTTTGGGGAGTGTTTTTTTTATTGTTATTTTTCCAAATTTTCAATATCACAAGATTGAGAAAAAAAAAAACAAAAAAAAACCCCCTGGACCAAACATAGGTAAAGCTCCAAAACTCTGCCACAAAGCATTAAAAAAAGGAATGGATATTTTTGGGATGATTGATGGAATTATGAGCTAGCTGCCTATATGTTCTTCTGACAGGCTGAGAACAGATATGGTGCATTGACAATGTCCTAGACCTTTGGCCAGAGTGAACCAGCACCCACCCACCAACACACCATGCAGAATGGATGGTGTGTGTGTGTGTGTGTGTGTGTGTGGATAGGACAACACTTTTTCATCATATTCATGTCCCATAATCAACCACATAGTTTACCACAATGGTTAGCTATGCACCAACCATGCATAGCAAATGCATGTACCTAACCTAGTTCAGTCACCAAGGGCTTACTAGGTAGAGTTGCCTAGGTAATGTGAGGGGGAAAGTAGGAGGAGGGTCTACATGATAGGTTTACTGGTAACTCAATTCAGTTGTGGTTCATCAACCACAA
>Ga0116228_10005008_pt1 | contig 11785 bp, 4 predicted proteins | sample S1TSphfallax_2_FD_89694 | JGI IMG/M metagenome (GOLD analysis project Ga0116228, IMG submission 89694) | Host-associated microbial communities from peat moss isolated from Minnesota, USA - S1T2_Fc - Sphagnum fallax MG | ecosystem: Host-associated > Plants > Peat moss > Unclassified | place: USA...
CAGTTTCTCTTGTTTGATAAAAATATTTATGCTGAAATGTTCAGAACTCAAAAATCTAATGTCGAAACTAATTTTTTAATATATTAATTATTCAACAAATGTTTGCCAAATCTGTTCAAAAAATATGATAATTTTACTATTTTTTATTTTACTTTATTTGTTTCATGTTTGTAATTGGAAGTTATAAATACTATGATGTGGCTCCTAGGTCCCTTGTTGCAACCTTTTCATAGCCTAGGTGACCCAACACTCACCAGGGTTTTTCGTTTTGTTTTTTATTTATTTTTATTTTTATTTTTAAAGTTGCACGATTTGTGACCATAAAAAAGAAAGAATTGTACATTTTGTGAATATGCCAAAGGTGTGAAGGAAAATTATGTAACCATTTGTTTTTTCTAGTGCAAAATTGGTAAAAAGAAATTTTCATCTTTATGAATATTATTGGTGACTTATTAGGGGTGGCAATAGAAAGTTATGGCAATCATTATTTAGAGTTGCATTCAAAATTGGTGAGAAATAGTTTGCCAACAATGAAAACTTGGGTACATGATACATTGTTAAAGAGCTTCAATTTTTTATCAAATCACATTATGAGGGGATTGAACAATAGTCATTAAAGACTTTACCCACTGCAACATCATGTCTCCTATAAACCGATAACTTAATATTGTTCTTAAAAGGGGAAGAAAACATATCCAATAACTTAGAAGGGAGTGGTCGCCAAACCAATGAAGATTGTGAAAACAAAGGTTTAATAATTTTGTTCCATGTTCACATATAACAATAACAAGTTAGAAAACCAATAAACAACCAAAAACAATGTAATCATAATGTAGATAATGAAAACAAAACAACAAGACAAGGCTTGTTTGGCATTGAGTAACTTACAACTAAAGAGCCTTTAAGCATTCAAGGAATATCAACACTTCTTTGACTACCAAATCCCCACCACTTCAACATAAGGAAAATTGTGCATTGTAAAAAATGATTGCCTAAACATGTGGACATACAAAACCAAGTTATTAATCAATCAATTTTGAGTTTTAGTTTTGATGAAATTCAAATTTCTGAATACATGTTCATCTTCCACTAACCCAACACTTGAATCATAACAATTTATGTTGCAAAATAGGATGGTAGAATTAAAGATAATCCTCCACATTTTGGTCAAGGGGTTAATAATATGAAAAGGATCCAAAACAACTTTGGAATTACTTTTCATTATAGTTTTGAACATGGATTTTTTCACATCTAGGGCAGATGCACACAAACAACAAGTTCAACAACCCTTATCTTCTTTGGTCTATAAAAAAATCCTTGAAAACATTCAAATGGGTGGTGAATGATTCATCACGTCCTTCAAACAACCAATAGTGAGGACACACAACACCTAATGTTTCATGCAACTCATGTTGTGGAAACCGTATTTGTAATTCAACCATTAATTTGAAGCTACTTCTAAATATTGGAAGTTGACACTTGCCATGACTATTTTAAAAATTTCCCTCCCTACTCACATTATATTTCACCCATATGTTAAAATCTCAAGCTTGTGCCTAAATGTGGTTTGTTTGGCACTCAAATGCCAAGTGATGAATGTCACTATTCAAATTTATAATCCATCTCATAAAAAATGTCTCATGTTTACCTTCCACAAGAAACTATAAAGATACAAATGAGTCAAATTTGAAAGCAATAGAAGGATCAAGGAACATTTACTTGGGTCAACTTGATTACTTGCACCAAATCAATGACAAAGACATCTTGGACTTGTGCAAGCTTAATCAAAATTTCACAATGTTTCAAAGAGGGACAATGAAGCAAGGCTCAAGAGAATCTCAAGTACATTAGTTAAATGTTCCAATTCGGAGGCAACAACTTTGGATTATAGGGTTGTCAAATGCCATCTTTAGCAACAATGGACAATATTTTTGTAACATTCATCTAAATGGGCTTAACATAGAAATCCTATGCATTTTGATGTTCTTCAAGATTCTTAAGACTTTTTTTCCATTATCTCCCCTAACTTAGCTAATCCTATATGCCTTTTTGGAGAGCTAAAAAAATATTTGTACAATGACTACATGATTGTATCAAGATGATCGACCATGTGTAAAACTAAAAGATTAGATAACTAGATTTGTCCCATGTGCCATGCAACAAACATTAATCATGAATGGAGTAAATTGAAATTGGAGTTACACAATAACACTTGTGCAACAACCTTGAAATAGACTAACCCCATCAACACCAAAAAAATTAACTTTTGGGAAATGAAACCAAGATTTTAAATACCTCAATTGATGAAAATTATTTGCATAATCACTACAATCAAGCTAGTTACATTGTAAAGCCATCCACTAAATGTTATAAGGATAACAACATAAGTTCCTTTGTCCAATTTTGAATGGCATATGCATGGACTGAAAGTTGGGACTAATTGTCAATTGAAGTAAATTCATCACGAGACAAAGCAAACACATTAGCCTTATCTATTGCAAGTTTCATAACTTGCATGACAATGGAATGGAGAACTTCAACCATAATCCAACCTATGTTATCACACTAATGTTTATTTGGGCAATTTTTAACCTTGAATCATTTTTTAAAACCTCATATCTCAAAATATGTCATGGATTTGCCATGAGATAACAAGTATAAAATGATAGCAAATTGGACAAATTTCCTATTGTTAGAAGCCAAACCTTGATTAACAACAAGTTATAAAACATAATAAAAAAGGATTTGAATGAATAAAACCTAGTTTTTTACATGCACACACTTCTTATTCTCATAGAATTCCCCATCTTTGACCCTTAACATAGGAAAAATGGCCTTCCTCCTCTTTGAATGTTTTAGCAAAAAATCAAGTTTGGGAACCAACATATTTTTTTTACCTTCAACTATTGAATAAACTATATACCTTACAAAACACACCAAACCATCACCACTGATGACAAATTTTTCCCTATAATTGTGCTACCCAAACATTTTAATTTCTTTGACCATTTGTTCATATTTTTGTTTTTTCGCAACAGGTTTTTGCAATTCAAATTCCTATTCCAAATTTATAATACTTACAACAATTATTGTGTTGTTTAATGAAACAACATTAGGATGATCATAATGTACATGGAGGTCATTCAAAGTTTCAAAAATAGGTGATTCAAAATCAATTGGTTATTGGGGAGATGCAAAAAACCTATAACTAAACAAGGCCTTATACTTAAAGTTTGATGGAAGCTTTGGTGGGGCCATGGCACACTAATTAACTTTTAAAACTTGACCAAAAACAAGTTTCATATAAAAACAACCAAAATAATTTTTTTATAAATAATATTAGTTTTCGCGTTAAAAAAACTTGGAAATGTTTTACAAAACTATGATCTAGATTTTGATGATGTTTTATAATTTCACCTTCAAATTTTGATTGCCCGCGTTTGAAACCAAAGTTCCCTGCATATCAAACTTCAACTACCCACACATTGTTGTATCATAAATTGACTTGCACATTTTTTTAAAAAAAACATTCAAAAATCAAAACCTACAATAAGAAATCAGTCTCCAAATGAAATCGATTATACATTACATGATCATAGAAAAACAAAATTGTTGTAGCATTTCTAGAATAAATAAAAAGACTATGTTGTGATGTTTATTAGCATGGAACAAAAATAACTAATAAGAATCAATAATATTCCCATTCAAGCTACAATATTTTTACTAGGACAAACTTTCAACACATGCCAAACTTTGGGAAAAATAGCTCATAAGAAAAATCAATATTGATCGTATTCCACTTATAACATATCACTAAAATCGACTTTGACATGTGTTGAACTTTTGTGGGTGCTAATACCCCCAAACAAAATAAAGTTAAAATCATATTGGAGTTAAGTAATTCAAGACTTAATACCCACCATTCCACCAAAACTCCAATACATACTTTGACAAAGTTTTGTTAATCTTTCTATAGTTCCAACAATCATTGAAAAAAAAATTAACATTCTATTAAATGAAAACATGATTTTGTCACGATTCCTTATAGTTTGAAACACATTCACAAAAACAAAAACATGGTGGTGCACTTTCTATTTTCTAGAATTCATGCCAAATATCTATAAGTTTTGCAAAGGCAATTTCATCATTACAAAAAATACAAACCTCAAAGAGCACATACTACTAGCTCTTACAATTTTACTACCATTTTATGTTAACTATCTCCAATGCGCAATCCTAGCAGGGTGATTATATAGACTTATGTGCATGCAACAACTCTAACATTCAATAGTTATCCATGCCATGGCTATTCGTTGGATAACACTACAATATTTCATAACAATAAAATTGGAACACACAATTCTATTACAACGTATAATCATTTTCCTAAACCTAGCTTATGTTGAAGCTTGGCAACATTACCGATTTTGACTTATAATGACCACTTGTCATGGAGAGTTGGAAATTTGAATTTTATTAGTACATTAAGGACTTACTTAAGTATTCATGATTTTAAACATATGGTGGAACTTTAGAAGCATTAAGCTTTCATTTCCTAAGTCCTCAACTATATCCTAACATTTTTCCTTCATTCTTGCAATATAAAGATTTAGATATTAGCAGCTATAAAAGTTAATACTACATATTGTCATGGTGAAAAAAACACAATCTACAAACTACAAACTACAAGGTATGAATTCCATTGTTCAATGTTGAAAGCTTCCAAGATACTACTCACTTATGCAACTCACATGTTTGGATTTTGGAACAAACCATCACATTTTGCAAAGCATCATTGCCCTTGGGCATAAGACTCTAACAATTGACCATTCTTGGTTAAAAGTTTACATCTTCCCTATTAGGTCCACAACCTTGGCAATTTCCAACCATAGGATGGAGAACATTTAATGGATCAAATGGTTGTGATCATTCGAAAATGGAGAAAAACGATTAACAACATTGTGTTTTTAGCAATGTACCTTTCACATTCATCACCATTTGGTAATTTGACAATTTAAAGCTCTTTCTATTAGTAATGTCAATATTTTTAAAAATTCAATATGACAAAAAACCTCTTAAAATTTATTTAGAGGCTTGCAAAAATGTTTAGGTTTTTTTTTCATGAAATTTCACCCCAAAAAATCACTAGCACTCACCTAGAATTGGGATCAATTGGATGAACCCCAACTTTAGGATGTTTGGTCCCATCTACGGTGGGTTTATTTTTTTCCCCTTGTTTTTGTTTTCCAAACTTGACCTACCCACCTAATGACCCAACTTACTTGCCTCCTTCTACAATTCTACCAATCTCCAACCTATTTACCCACCTCCCCACCTACCTACTTGTATCCTTGCAATGTTGAAAAAACTTTCATAATTTGCCTTGTCATTTTTATTGATTTGTGGAGTTGAAAAATACATTGTGAATTGTCATTGAATAGCCAATTATTGGGAAATTTTTATTTGAATACTCATTATGTTCTTTTTAATTTTCCTATTGAGGTTTGAAAATGAGGTTTCTTTTGGTTTATTTTTGCAATTTTTTTCACCCATGATTTTTTTATTAGCTTTTGGTAACAAGATGCCACTTAAAAGAGTTTGATTGAAGACCAAATGTCCATTCCACCAACTAATGTAACAATTGGTAAATTGTTTGCTTATTTACTTTAGCAAATGAAACAACTACAAAACCATTATTTGTTGCAATAGATGTGATAGTGTCTATTTTTTGGTAGAGGAGCAAAGGTTGCAAGTTGTTATATTTGTGCCTCCCTCTTGCTAATATACCCTTCACACCAACACCCATTGTGGAGCCATCTGCATCTCATTCCCCCAATGACCCAAGGAATAATGTCTCTTGCAAAGATAATTGGTAGATTCTTTTAAAAAAAAGGTTGAAATTTTTGTAATTTTAACAAAAGCCAAACATTGTGCACTTTGTTTTGGAAGTCTTTTCATGCATGTAATACCCTCATTGTTTATAATTCAAAGTTCAATAGTTTTAGAGGAAGAGGGTTTAGGGGTTTTTTGTTATTTGGAATTATTAATTATGGGGTTGTGTTATAGGTGAAAAGACAATTGTTGAATTTGACGAGACAATTGAAATGAAAGTTCATGCGTATGAAGAGCCATGCTAGTGCCAAATGTTATAATTGCAAATAAAGACCACCAAGTGTTAATAGAAATTACCAAAGAAATGGGGGTTGGTGTTTGAGGCCAATTCCTTAGTTTAGCTAATTTGGAGGGATCCTAGTAACCATGTACTTACTAGTGATTAGTACATATATTTATTTCCTTCCTTTATTAAAAGGTGAAACCCTAACAATAATTAGGTTTTAGAACGATTAATGGCAATTGTTTATCATTGATTTAAAGAACTAGGGGACATGACAAAGAGTAGGTAATCACCATAAGAAAAAATTGTGACAACAAAAATATATTTTATTTGATTGTGTGCACCATAAGCTTAAAAGGCCATACAATGTGATTTACATTTCTTGTTGGAATGATGTTTAGGTCTTTTTATTTGCATGGTGGCATAAGGATAAGATCAAATGGTTGTTGATTATATTTGTGGAGGATTTGATTGTGGAATGACTTTTTTTTTTCTAAATTGGCACATAACTTTGGAAGGTTCTAGATAAGCCCTTTAAGCAAGATTTTTGAATTTGGTTAACATGGTGATATAATTTTGGTGGGTACTAGTTGTGATGGGTTTTTTTGGTAAGCAATAGAAAACCAATAAAGTGGAGAGGAATGGGAGTGGATGACTATTTATAATCATTTATGGATTTAATATGAAAGTGAAAAAAAATTTTGTATTCAAGCAAAAGGTGTGTAGTGGTGGTGGTTGATGAATCATGTGAATTCATGTGTGAGACATGAACATGGAGGGCCATAGTAACCTATGTGCAGTAGTTGGTTAATTTGTGTTAGGAAATTTTTTTTCCAATGTTCAATCCATGAATGAAATTAACTAATGATTCTAGTGAATTATATGTTGACATCACACCCATGTCCAAATTTGAACACTATGTGTAGGAGATAATGTATTAAGTTATTGAGGTAAAGTTGTTGAGTTGGTGAACATAAAATTGCAAAAAAATATGATAATGTTTTTTTCATCACAATTAAAGGTAGCCTAAAATGGAGTAGGGAAATTTTTTCGTTACCCTACCTTTTAAGGGTCACAGCACCATGTTTATAGGGAATGATGAAGAAGCCCAAAGGCATATGGGCAATTGGTCTAAGTTGATTTAGAAATAATTTTGGGGGAAGAGTAGAAGAAGAGAGAACATATGTTGTTATGTATCTTGAAGAGGAGTGGAATACAAGTGTCCATGTGGAAAAAATAGAGTGGTAAATGTTTATTCTATGTACATATTGATCGGATGACTTGGAGTAAAAATTAAAGTATTTGGCTTGATATAGAATACTATACTTTTGTAAAGTAATTTTAAACTATTAAAAGAGGTGATTACTATTCTTTTGAAATGGTAGATAGGAAGTGTGTTGGAAGGTAATTTGGCAGAGAATGAATTATGAAATTTGGTGGCAAGGTAAAATGAAAAGAAAAAAATATGGTGGTAAAAACACATAGATGGGCTTACTCCTATTGGGTTTATCATTATTGTTGTTTCTTTTCCTTTCAATTTTCCCTCTTTACTGCCTACAATTGCTTACTATTTTCACTTAAAGAAATTTTTAAAAAATTACTTTGTGTTCAAGATTCCCAATTTTTTTTGGTATTTTTTTTGAACATGCAATATTTGCAATTGTTAATGTATACTTTATAAGGTAAAAGAGATTTAAAAAATTTCCTATTCTTTAAAACCAATTACAAGTGTGGAAGTTGAGTCTTCTAAGGAATCCTTAAAAGATGTTATAGGTGACAACACATTTGTACACCCATTGCCCATTAAAAGCAAGGTTATGGGGCTAGGTTTGATTGCAAGTTTGGGGAGTGTAGGTGGTCCTATGTTGAATAGCTCCTTTGCAAGAACTTGGATAAGGATGACAACATCATCACATACCTACCCTTCAATTCTAAAAGGGGGAATGAAAAAATAATTAAATAATGTTGTGATAAATGCTCACATCTTGGGCAATGCATATGTAATTGATCATCTTTGAATTGCATAAGGATGATAAACTTGTGTAATTCGTCCTATTACATGGTGAATTGTTGTAGTTATCATGCAAAACAAAATTCTATAATGGAATCCAACAATCTTGATTCAAAAGCATGAATCTATCCAACATTATAAAAAAACATGGCCTTTTTTATTGGAAAAATCAACCAAAAACACCCTCTCCTTGAATTTTTTTGCCCCCTTGTCCAAAGTGCCATTTTGGACAAGTTGATTTGAACTTGACCACCTTGACTAGTTTTTTTTGTGAGGTTCTTTTGACTAGTCAATTGAGACAACAATATTTGGGTTATATATTATATATAATTTTTAAATTATTAATAATCAAAGAAGTAATTTATTTATTTATTTATTAAACCTACCTTTTGACCTACCTACCCACCTTACCCATTTAAATTAGCTAGGTAATTGGTTAAACAACTAAGGTAGCCGAAGTAACCTAGGTTGCAAGTGTGAAAACTTAAATTTTTTATCAATTCCACATTGAAAAATCAAGTCTTTAATCATTGCATTACCATTTTCATAAGTTGAAATTCTTTGTCAATGTATTGTAATGAACATGTTCAATATTTTTACATTATTTACATAGATAGGTAGCTATTAGGTAGGAAGGTAAATACAAGGGTAAGTAAATAACCAAACATTTTATGTATTTTAACTTAGTTATCCAAAGTATATTAATTTAAGCTACTTTTGCTACTGAGCTTAGGTTAATACACATCCTAGTGCCTATGTTATATTAACTAGTATAGTAATATTAACCTATGTTAGATATCATAAGTTAGTATTCCTACATACATGCTATTTATGTTACTTAGTTTGGGTTAATATACTTAAGTTGGTATGTTCATGTTATTTAGTCTTAAATTGCATAAATCTGATAGCTTAAATATATTATCTTAAACTACTTATGTCACCTATGGTAGGTTAACTATGGGACTTTATAATTCTATGATTTGTGATTAAGTTTTTTAAAAAATGCCCTAAATAATATTTAGTTAATTATTTACTTATGAATCTTACCTACCCTATCTACCCATCTAGTTTAATAACTAATGCCCAACATAATAATAATATATTTTTTAACCTATTCACTTCACATATTCTATCATGAAAAAAAATCTTGTCACTTGCAACCACCTCTTGTGCAATTAGGTGCAACTAAATATTGATTACAACTATGAACATTTGTTTATGCAATTACTTGTCAAGTTTGAATTAATTTTAGTCTTTTTTGTATATTATGATAGGACTATTAAATGTTCCATCCTTCCATTGGGTTGAATTTTCACGACTTTTTATTTTTTTCACAACATCCTATATATGTTTATTTGCACACATGACCAAGATATTTGCATTAATTTGCCTTTTGTACCTTGGCTACCTAAGGTATTTACTATAGGCACTTACTTGCCTCCCAAGTGTTAAATACCTACCAATTAGGCGTTAAATATTTACCTATTAAATACTAGCCTATTGTAAGCGCAAGATACCTACTCACCTATTAGGTATTTACCTAAAGTATGTAGTTATTTATTACTTAATAAGTAAATAATTAGTATTAAATACCTACCTACTCTTACCTATTTGCTAGGTAGGTTTATTTAGTTCATAATAAGTAAGTAGGTATTAGGTATATGATGCGTAAATGCAACTATACTTGCAATTATGATGCCACTACAATGTCCATCAACAAAAAAATGATAGTTGATAGCCCAAAGGCCATGCATTACACGACACATGTCGCATATCCATGATTAAAAATTTCACATATTTAACAAATAATATGTGCCACATGTCATTCATTGAAAGGAAATAGTGTAGGTGCAATTGTAATTCATTATTTATAGTTGTATACAACTACAAATCAAATGTCCATAGGATTGCCATATGTACATATTAAATTCATCAAGTAGCATCAAATTAGAGTTTGGGTTTTGAATGAATGTTAACCACAATGGGCCACATAGCACATAGGTTGCTTAACCTAACCTAGGTCTAAGGCTATGTGGTACTTAGGTTAGGCCTAGGCTACCTAGCTTAGCCTAGGTTTAAAGCTACGTGGCACCTAGGTTACCTAGCCTAACCTAGGTTTAGTTAAAAGAACCTCTTAAAGCAAATTTTAAAAGAAAAAAACAAAAAGCTTTTAAGATGAAACCTATTTGATTGGCTCCTCCCAAATGACAATCGAATATATTTGGTGCCAATTTGGAAAAAAAGACAAACGATATGGATAAATTTTTAGTTGCAACTTGGTTGCAATGTCACAACATAGTCACCATTACTACTTATTACCTACTAGGCACTAGGTACTCATGTAATATTTAGTATCTAGTAGGTAGGTAAATGCCTACTCCCTCCCTACCTAATACTTAACTACCTACTAAAATTTAGATATAGGTAGGTACCTAGGCTACTTAGGTAGGTTTATCGTAGGTAGGTACTTATTAATATTATGCATATGTATTGGTACTAGGTATTTATGTACCTAATTCCTACTAGGTAGGTATGTAGGCTAATAGGTACCTAACATATAATTATAAATATTAATTAGGTACCTGGTAGGTAGTAGGTAGAAATTCAAACTAGGTTGTGACATTGCAATTAAGTTACAATTAAAATTTTATCCCATATATATATATATATATATATATTTCAAATTTGTAAACTATTTAGCTAGGTTGGTTATGTGCACTAAATATGTTCAAATTTAACAATTGCAATATCAAAAAAGCCAATGAAATATGTTTCATTCTAAAGATTAAATTAAATTAAAATTAATTCTTAATTAAAAAAAAACCTAGACCTAGGCTAAGCTAGGTGGGGTACATATTGTAGCAATAAAAAACTGGCAACATCCACACTTTACCTTAAAAATCAACAATATCTATGTGCACCCATTGCAATATTTGCATTTGAAATTCGTTTTATATTGAAACTAAAATAATAATTTAATGGGCAACAATAAGTTTTTTTAATACTTGCATTTTGTTTCCTATTGACATTGTGAAGATAGGTTTAGTTGGTTGTTAAGTTATAAGAATCACTATAGACTAAGTAAGTGGGACCATTTATGTAGGCTCATATCAATGGGTAAAATGTAGATAGGTTTAGAGGTCATGATAATATTTTTCAAATGTTGTTGCAATTGTTTTCGTTGGTCAATATTGTCATCGTGTACTTGAATGTTAAGTAGGTGGGGAAGCCAAGATACCTTTACTTCTTCCATTGTCTTTTTTTCCTTATCAACATTAAGATCACATAGTTGGTAAGTAGCAAGAGGGGAAGGGTTGTCAAGTAGTACCTAGCAGATGTTCTTACAATGCCATTGATGATCATAATTGACATCATGTATTTTGAAGGGTAAATAAGTGAGTCGAGAAGGTTAAGTATATAACACTTATATGATGCTCTTACAATACTTTCATTGATTGATATCAATATCATGTAGTTAATGACTAAGGAGGTAAAGGGGAGAAGGAAGGGGGGAAGGGGAGGGGCGGGAGGAGGAGGAAGAGGTCAAGCTGATACCTACTCAATGTTCTTGCAATATTTTCATCAGTCAATACCAACATCACATAGATGGGTAGGCACCCAATTGAGGGGTAAGGGGGTAATTCAAAATAAGAAATGAA
>Ga0116228_10005009_pt1 | contig 11783 bp, 8 predicted proteins | sample S1TSphfallax_2_FD_89694 | JGI IMG/M metagenome (GOLD analysis project Ga0116228, IMG submission 89694) | Host-associated microbial communities from peat moss isolated from Minnesota, USA - S1T2_Fc - Sphagnum fallax MG | ecosystem: Host-associated > Plants > Peat moss > Unclassified | place: USA...
AGTGGTTTTTATTTCAACGACAAGTTTAAATGTAAATATTTCCTTGATTTGCCAACGACTTGTATATAATTCAATCACCTTGGAAGTTGCAATGGTCCTTGTGAAATGTGTATGTTAGTCATATTAGTTTGAAGTTAGTGCCTTCCACTACACCACACAAAACATCGACACATTTTATCTAATTAGCAAGTTGCATTGCTTATTCGTATGTTTCTTAATATATTTATTTATTTAAATTTGATTAGAGAAATTATCTAACACAATAAGCATGTTCACTTGTCAAGGTTATATATATATACTCAATAAATAAAAATCTCTTTATGAATGCATTCTATGCACCTTTCAATAAGAGTTTTATCAAGTCACCTTCAAAATTTATAATTTTGAAAAATAACATCAAATATTGTCAACTACCACAATGTAGCTTTTCTTTTTGCAAAAAATTATCAAAAGGCAACATTGATTCAATTTTTTGGCAATGATTCCTTTTGTTTAAAAAAACACATAACTAGATTTTGTCCATTTTTTATTTTTTGGGAGGAGAGTGTTGGCATGAGTCTATCTACTTACTACATTATTACTGGTCATGTACAAAATTGTCACCAATTAAATTGAAATTTATTATTGCCGCACTACAAAATTGAAAAGCAAAACATTGTCACCATGATGATTGATTTAAAAATTGTGTTATCGATGATTATGTTGTATGCCTATCTTTTTATTTTGCTATTCTTTTTCAAATTTATCCCACAACGTGTCATTGATTTCACCCTTTGATGTGTTTGTTTTACAACCATAGTCTTAAATTAATTCCATAAAAAAATTCAACGAAAACATGTATTCGTATCAATTGGTGTGATTTGGTAACTAATTATTATTGCAATATTGATCATGATTTCAAGAACTATAATATTGAGCAAATGCATTGTGATTAATTAGGGTATAGATCACAACATAGCACATAAAGGTATATTAACATATCACTATAAGAAAACATGGTTTTCTTGCACAAAATGTTTTGGTTCATGACACATGTGTGAGGTAAACTTTGTAGTTTCATCCATTACCATGTACAATATGTGATGTATGTATTGCATTAAAATGACCATTGTACAATTTATGGATGAAACCACAAGGTTTACTTCACACATGTGTCATGACTCATGGCTTTTTGTATTAAAAAAATCATGTTATCTTGTATTGTATTGACATCTTTTCCAACCTCACTTGCTATGAAGTGAAGCTCCCAATGATTATTTGTTAATTTTATGAACAATAGTAAAACGTATGACATATAGTACACTACGCTCTTCTTTTAGCCTCGAGGACATTGTTGCACTTATACTTGAATATAATCTCCACCCAATTACAAACATTCAAAAGACTTCCATACATAAGCTTCAGAAAATGATGTTGAATTTAATGGCAAGTGCCATGTTAAGTGACATATATGTGCATTTTGAAGTTCAAGCACAATGCATTTTCTTCATTGTGAATTCATGTAGTTGGATAATTATGTTTGATAACTCATTTTCATGTTTAGGTGCTTGAGTTGAGATTTGCTTATTGTTGCCAAATCCTTTGATGAACACCCTTTGCAACCCAATTCATAATTGAAATAAACTGGAAAAATGTACAAGCAAATGGTGCAAACTTTAGAGAGATTATAAAATAGTTAGAAACATGGAATTTAACACTTCATAACTTCCGGTGCCCATGCAAATGGCATGTTTCATGCTTTAAACTTCTACTAATTTTGTTGGAGGGCCAAGGGGGGATGTACTCAAATCATACAAATTGACTTTCCCAATATTAAGTTAGGCTTGCAAATTTTCCACCTTCACTTGTTCTCCATTTGTGCTTCAAATGATTTTAGCAAGTCGTATAAAGACAAAACACCTTGATAATCTATTAGCTTTCTTTGTTAAAACTTTGAAATGCTTCCATTGACGATGCATTTAAATGTCATCAAACATTTAAAATTGTTTGTCCCATTTATGTGCCTCAATTGTTTATCCCATTGCACCATGCATCATGTTTTTTTTGAGTTTTTGATTTTGTGTTCAATGGACCGTAAGCTCCACTACCAACCATCCATGTAAGGGTTTTCTTTTTTCCTTAAATTCCTTAAGTACGACCATTAGAAAGGATTCACAACATTATTAGCATTAAATGGCAACTATCCTAGGTGGGTTGTAGCATTTTTACAAAAGCATTGCTACAAGTAGTGACCTAGGAAGTGCCTAGGTATAGATGTGTTCAATTCAATTGTTTTTATTTCAAAAAAAGGTCAAACTCTATAAATTCACAATTTAAAAAAATAAAATAAAAACAGAATCTCCAAGTTGCAAGATTTTGCCACAGAAAAAATAATTCCACAACGATGCCCCCAAGCTACATCCAAAATACAAAGAATGTCACTTCAAAATTTAATACACGTGAATTATGGCATCTATGAAAGCTTTTCTACATGTGGTTGTCAAATTATATGTATAAATTGTAATTAATTCTCAAGCCATAATTCTAACAACCTTTGAGTGCAAAAGGAAGTAAGACTTGTATTTAACGACATTCAATGATCTCAAATCATTAATGTGGGAGTTGTCCTCAACCCCTCCCCTTCAAAGCAATTATTAGTTAAGGTCAATGCTTGTTGAGGTGATGGAGGCCATGAATCCATAAAACACAATTGACATTATAAAAATTCATGAAATTTATCACAAATGTTTTATTTTATGTTTTTAATTGGGAGAATATGTCAACATTCAATAATTGGCCAAGTCATGAACTAATTTCTTGATTGCATGTTTGGAATTAACAACCAATAGAGACACACTAACGACCACATTGTTGCATCTAGGTGGAATATGTGGCTAACTATAATGATTTATATGAAAACATCATAATCTATCAACAACCAAGAAATATTTTATTTTAATTTTTTCCATGGCTAGATGTTTTAGTCAACCTAAATTAAATTGAAAAATGAAACACAATTTTTATATTATGTAATATTACCTAGTTTCCATATTAGACAACATATCAACAAACAAGAAAAAAATTGTAACTTAAAAAAAGGTAACATAAAAATTAGACAAAATTGAAGAATGTGTGAGTCATGAAAAAATTACCCCAACCAAAATTTAACACACCACATCAATATTCAAATGTTTGTGCACATATGATTGATCATGTATAGGTCAAAATCAAGTGTTATTTGAATTAGCTCTAAAACATTAATAAAAGTTGTTTGTTGCATTCACATGTTTAGAATACAATATCCAATCATATTGATAGAAGCTCGTTATAATGAAGTTTTTTAGCCGTAAAAATTGACAACCCATTCAAATAATCAATTGATAATGATTAAATTTGAAATTTGATTAACATTTTTATTTACATTTAGACAATTAGAACAAAAGGAATAATTTGATTGTGCTAGCTTTTGAACATATGTTGTTGCCACTTGTGAAATAATGGCCAAATCAATTTAACATTATTCACAATGATTTATCATTTGACCAAGTACCTTCCCATGGTTGTTATTTAATACATAAACCTTTCCACAAGTGTAGGATGGGGATCTATTTTTTGGCTTTATATGGAAACCAATTGTGGATGACAACTTGAAACCTAGTTAATTATCTATGGTGTCTTTTTTTGCTAAATCAAAATTCATCTTGCATTCATGTCTCTTCATTTCTCATGGTTCTTTTTTCACTTTAACCATTTAAGTAGGACCATTATACAATCATCACCAATTTCTCATTAAGATAAAACTTTATTAAAAACCATTAATGTTGATCTAATGACATATATAACTTAGATCACATGCTTATTGTGTTGACAAAAAATGTCATGGCTTTGTCACACATTATTGAAAAATGGGAAAACCAACATTTGCTACAAATCGCATTAAACAACGTACATGTAAGTTGAATGTCAATCTTGCACCAAATATATTACTTTTAAAAACTAATTATTGATATGTTTCTTAAGGAACCACGTGTGTTTTGTTTGAATTGTGATTGTGTTGGGTAAATGGATTCTAATGTGGATTTAAAACACATGTTTAGTGGTCCAATTGAAATAACCTTCGAGATACTTTAATGAACTTCACATGTATTGATAATGATGATGATATTTGTGTGTGTGTGTGTGTATGGGGTTGTTTGTCAAATCCTTATCAACAACATGTTAATTTAAGAAACATTATGATGCCAATAATTCTCACCTAAATTTACATGTCTTATAAATCTTTTTTAGCTTGCATGTTAGCTATAATAAGTGAATTGATTGCAAAGGGGTTTATTAATTATTTATATGCACATCCTTGCTAAACCACCTCTTGCCTAAACACTTATGCACATATTGGAGTACCTGTGCACATGGTAATAACAATATTTTGTTGCATATGTTGTTGCTTCCAACATGACATTAATTATCCTTCAAAATTGCCAACATACCTAATGTGTGGGTTAGTGTAATTGTTAGATGTAACATATTGATCATGAAAGATTTTGCTTCTATAACAAATTTTCTTCATGGTTATTTCATGATTAGTTGGAAGTTTGAATATGTAAACTTTGATTGGATCTTAGCACAAGGTTTATCACATTATATGGTATTGGGTTGCATATTTGAGTTTAAGCTAACAACTAATACCCTTTATTGATGTTCCAATGTTTTCAACTAAAAAGAAATGTTATATCAGAAGAGTATTAAATTCTATTATGTGAGTTTAGTACACAATTTTGTGAATAATATAAATCACATTTGTTATCAATTAATCCTCTTTTAGTTTTGTGCCCATTACAAATATTTCTCATATGTTTTGCAAATGAACATGATAAGACTTTGTATCACATCAAAGTTCATTTTTTTGTCCCTAACCATTGAAATCGCGAAAAGATGGAAAAGGGCCATGCACATGTTAATGGTTGTTTACACAAGTCCATGTTCAAAGTATGCAATTGATTCAATAGTCAATAAAAAAGACAACATTGAGCAAAATGATTGAGATACTTGTCAATAAGTTGTCATTCATTAGAATATTGCCCAATTCTATTGTTTCATATTTATGACTTCAAAGTGATTTATATGGTTCTCTATTATTATTTATGCACTTATGAAATGACATCATTCCGCCTCTCAAAAAAAAGGGTTACTAATTGCCTTTTTTTTACATTGCAGTTTGTCAATTGTGGTTCCAAGTCATGTTCAAATGTTAGCTTTCTATGTTTCACCACAAATTCTTTTTTTCAATTTCTATCGAAGGTTCTAGTGGGAATTTGATGATTTTTGGCATGCATAAAATTTGTACTTGCACTTTGAAATTTTTCATATTTGAATCAATTTCACAATATATAACTAGATGTGTAACATCGCAATACATAGTCCTTTTTAAAGGATCAAAGTGGATTGAACTTCTTTAACTAGTGTTCTTTAATTAGGTTTGGCAAGGTTTCATCATTTCTTAATCTATATTATTGTTATTTTATAGCGAATGTCTTCCTTGTTGCAACAAGTTGGATCATCATGCTTTGAATTTTGCAAAACCACTTGCTAAATGTTGGCTAGCGAATAGTGATTTGTTTTTGGTATCCATACACACTTTTAAGTGCTAGTTCTCGTTGGGTTTCAGGTTCTGTGCTGAAGTGGTCATTGTGGAGTTTGGGCTTTGGAAATGAAATTCAACATACCCAAAGACAGAAGTATGATCCTACAAACGACACCAACACTAATGTAACTTCCTCTTTGAAAAGGATAAGGAAAGGTTTCATCACAAGGTTTTCAAAATCAGTTCCCATGTAGAAAGAGAATTGTAGATACAGAAGTTAGAATTTCTATGTAAATCAAAGCCTTGATGAAAGAAAATGTCAGATGAGATCCTATTGAAATGTTCAACAAAAACATTATATAAACCAATAACAATGAAAAAACTAAGGCCCATCGTTACAAATAGAAGAAATGTGCATAAACAAGCAAAACATAAATAGAGAACATAGACTTGGTTTACAGTTTTTAAAAAAAACAATAAGCAGAAAGGAGCAAGAACAAACTTTTATTTTGCTGCTATTGTGAGGAAAATTACAGCAGAAAATGAGACTACAAAATGCCAACAAGTCTTTCAATGTTAAATTGACATTTGATTTGTCACAAATGGAACATGCGGTTTACTTCAAATACTAGACATGCAAGAAAATGGGAACATAAAATTGAAAATGTAATAAGTAGGAAAGCAAGGATGTTTCTAAATGATATAATATAAGACAAGCAACTCATCACTGCCATGTGGTAGAAAACACAAAATATGGGACATGATAAAACCAGTGTTGGGTGGGTATTGATTTTTGCACATATATACTGATACAAGGCTGGCATTACCTCATGTCCCTGTCTTACCAGGGGGGGCATTTGGTATGAGGCTCAGTCGTTACCAATCTGGTCAGTTCTTTCATACTGGGACCAGCACTGATCAAGGTACCAATCTTGTACCTGCACAACACTGGATAAAACCATAAAAGCATATATCTTTTTTCGGTAATTTGAATGCAAAATGAAGTGATTGAAGAAAAAAACCAGAAAACACAGCCTACAAAGTACCATACGGTTTACAGCCACAACCCACAAATTGGATTCTAATTGAAACCCTAAGTTGATCCCAAATCCTACATATATGCAAAGTGTCATTCCTCTGGGCAGAACCAACAAAGAGCAGAAGCTTTGTACAAAACAATTCATGAAATAATAAAGTCCGTATGACTACCCAAGACCAATATTTACCACCAAAAGCCATAACAGAACCTAGAAGAAAAAGGAAATATGAACAAAACAAAAATATAAGACATGAAACCACCATCTTTACATGGTTCACATTGTTTTTGTGTTTTCATGATGAATTCTTGAAGGCTTTCAAGGTTCAACATACACATCCAGAACAGAGAATTCTCATGGAAAAGACAGCAAACTACGGATATTCTGAACACCATAATTGCAAAGAGGCAAGAAATGGCAAATATGCAGAATGTTTTTCATTCCATCCAAGGGTACTATCAACTTCCTAGGCAACACTAAATTCAACATTCAGTTGATGATTCAGTAGAGTACTTGATGCTCACCTGTGGTTGTGTCACTATTCTGTTAAGATATGATTCTGCAACTTCCCCCTTGGCAATGAGTGTATTTCAGTATTTCCACCCCAACCACTTGCTAAAGATTCAATTAAAAATACAAGCCCCTCTGAAACAATGGTAAAAGGAGAACACTGGAGGTGAAAGAAGCTTAACCATACATGGTGAACTATAGGATTCCATTAAGTGCTTAAGTTATGGTGGGTCTAAAGGTCAAAAACTTGGTAGCCCTACCGCATCCACCAACAAAACAACACTTATTTTGTTGACAGATACAGGTCTATAATAGAGGGAGTAGTCAGCATCCACATTTTGACTGTAGAATTTGAAGACATAAGTTGGTTACACCAGTTTTATCAACATATAAGCATCACACTCTAGGAGTTTCAAGTAAACCTAAAAGCTACATAAGTTCTATGCTGTGTGAAAATCATTGGTCCTGGCACCAAGCTAGGAAGCAACAACCATCAAACACTAACTGCCATTTGTCAAGCATAGAAAAGCATTGTAACCATTTCTCAGACAATATTCTGCCCATACTGATGTTTCATCTCTGATGCTCCATATGGACACTCCCATCACAAAGCCCTTTCATGTCTGCATCGCACAGGAATACCCAATGTCAATACATTTCATCTGCCAAGAACGAGAGAAGAGACAAAGGAATGAACAGAAAAGAACTGTGGTGAGAGGAAAAATTCCATACTGATGTCCTATATGGAAGGCCCCGAATTTTGGAGGATGATGATGGATCAAAGGCTGTAATGGAGGAGGCCACTGTTGCTGGAGAGCCAGCCAGGCTTGCAGCTTGGCGTTGATAGAAACTTGCTGCAGCAGCTGCTGCATTCTGCATGTCTGCCCAGCTGCCAGTTGCAGCCTGTGTGCCCATCAGTCCTGTGAGTCCAAATGCACCTGCTGCTGCCTGCAAACACCAAAACCTCCTCCAGTTCCTATGTACATTAGACTCAGAAGAATTAACTCAAAGGTATTCTAGCTTTCAAAACAACTGAGTGAGGTGGGGCTCCTGGAAAAAAGAAACCCATATGATGGGCAGTAGCCCAAGCTGGCATTGTTTAGAGCCTCTGCCATACACTGTTGTCACTGGGATTCAAATGGTAGCAACACTAGTGGCTCGGTTGGTCACCCATGGAAGTGCTGCATGACTTGAAAGTTCATACAGGACCTTATGTGTCCACCTGATCTAGTTACATATCTGCTAGAAAAGCAAAGAAAGAAAAGGCACCTGCTGCTGTAAGAGTAGAAGTTGGACACTAGGATCCAATGCTTGTGCCATGCCAAAGCTCGATAACCCTCCAGTTGCTAGCAACATTTCACTGTATCCAGCAAGAACATGATCAGTCCTAACTGAAGAACGAGAAAAATTAATAAAGCAGAAGAAATCCCAGACTCTGAATTGTCAAATACCCACTGCAAGGGAACCGACTAGATGATAGAGAAGCTTCTACTACAGGTTTGCAAGTCTTCAAAAAGAATGCTGCTTTGTGCATTTTAACACTGAACCAAAGTCCTCAGTCCAGGTCAATATTGAAAGCTCATACAGATTTGAAGTGCACGACAAGAGCAAATATCTACCTCTTTGTTGCCCTGAACAACTCTATATAGCGAGAGCCAATGTTTTGCCTATGACGCTCCATTCCACGCTGAGCTTCGTCTGAAGATATGAACTCCACAAATGCCTCCCCTGTTGGACGATCTGTAGATCCCATAACAATGTGAATGCCATTGGGCATGATATTAAAACCCTCAAAGAAATCCATTATCTCTCTCTGCCCAGCATTATAAGGGAGCCCCCGCATCTTGATGCAAACATGTTCTGATGTATCAGCTAAGCCTGGCAGCCCAGTGATGCCTCCCAACCCTGCTGCCTGCAAAGCTGCTACATTAATCCCAGTCAACCCCTGCACTCCAAATGCTCCCATCATCCCCGGAATCTGAAAACACACACATTTGCACCAGCAATTTGCTTCAGCCATTTGTATATATGGACCTCTCCATCCCTTTTCACTCAGGCTTTAGTTTATTGCCCCATCTACCATGTGTTCACTCTCATGTTTCCAGACATATATCTGCAACTATGCAGCTGACCTGACTCACAGCACCAAACTGTGAGAAGCCACCAACACCAGAAAACATGCCATACATCCTTTGCTGAACGGCAGTCATCATTTCACCCTTTGTGCTCCGAAACAGTTCCACATAGCGCTGCCAACCCCAAGCAAAAAACATCAGAACCCTCATCCAGTACTTATACCCTGCCTTGATTGTCAACTCACAAACAGACAATACCATGCATGAACAGCATGACTATAATGATTTTTCTTTGCAAAACAACAGACCGATCCCATAGGTTCTCTGTGCAACTGCATGGCACGTGCAGCAGTTTCTTCATTCACAAACTCCACAAATGCCTGCCCCACACCCACCACATTCAACCTGTTAATAAGAAGTACTGCACACACACATTTCTTCACAAACTCTTAATTGGCAAAGATAATTAGGCAATCAGAAGTCAAATGTGTCCCCAACAGTTCAAACTCACCTCGCCTGTAGGACGTCCATCCGCATGAGTGCAAAGAAAGATGCCATCAGGAACAATCTGCATCCCTTTGAAGAAAGCTGTGATGTCTGCAGAAGTACAGCTGTTCACATAAAACAAGCCCAAACTGGGTCAATCAACAAAAAATAGACAGTAAACATAGTTGGACAAGAGTATTTCAAAAGCAATTGCTAACCTGTAGGGCATGCCCCGCATGCGGACCACACCAATATAACGCATGTCTGGATTCCCAGACATTCCAGGGATTCCTGTATTGAGAATTCCAGTCAGAGCAGCAGTCATGTTACTTGCAGTTCCAGTCCCTGACACCACTGCTGTTGCAGACCCAGGTGAAGTCCCACCTCCTCGACCAACCATCCGCAATGCTCCCTACAATCAAGAACACCATCCTTACTCACATGCATAAAAACATGAATAAATGCTTCACAACTCAAGAACAACGTTCCAAGAGAATCTACATTGAATCTGCCTTCAGGCCCTCAAACAGACACTGACAAGCAGTGTGGATGAGCATTCCTGTTGTAAAATGAAAATCTTCATAAGCACCAAGAAATTCTCAATTCAATTTTGGCTGAGTCTAATTGAGATACAAAATGATAACAGGTTACAGAGATTCCAGATTGACAACATATCAGCAAACAGGAAAAATAGGAAACCCAACCCTAAAGAACAGACAGAAGCATGAGCAAATTGAGGAGTGGTTTAAATAATAGTGACAAAATTTTGTAGGAAAGGAGGTAGAAATTTGCTAGATATACTGCATAATTAATACCCATATGGATGATACCAATGTATCCATGGTTAAAGAACAGATTAACTATAAGAAAGTCTCTAACAAAGAAATTAAGTCTAAAACTTCCACAAACTTCAAACTATGGAGAAACTCAAAACAAACAAATCTGTTGTTTATTCTTCAGGCACACAATACCTGAAATTAAGAGCATTCTTTGAACCAACAAGAACTTAAAACAACACAATTGAAATGTGAGACCAAACTCTGAATTATTCAGAACTTTCAAACGAGCTTTTAGATCTGCCAGGTCAATCTTAACATATGGAATTGAAGAAACGAATGACTGCAATAAATAATGGATAAGTTTATCAGCTTCCAATCATCTTGACAGATTTAGGAATTTGATCACATCCATCACTCCTGTATAGTCAGTGCGAAACTACTATCAAAAGGAACACAAGCCTTGGTGAGCCACTTTTGAGGATTCACCCCACCAGGGGAAGGGGTGGGGGTATGCACAATTTCTCTGAGCCCAAACCATAACTTGCTTCTTGCAGCAAAAACATGGTCTCAAAATGCAAAAGCTCATGTTGAAAAGTAATATTTTACAGCTCTATACACAAACCTGCATGTCTGCTGGATGTCCCTTGAAGACCTCAATATAGCGGCTTCCAATGTGTTGCCTGTGTGTTTAAACAGAGACAAAAAGAAGTTGAGAAGTAGGCTTGGAGTTGGATGCCACCAAATGCTAAAAGAAAGCCACAAATATGCTTTCAAACCTCATAGTTGAGTGAAGAAAAGATGTGAATCCAACCTATTCCTCTCCAAGGCTTTATTTGCTAATTCCACGGTTGCAAACTGAACATAAGCTTGCCCAGTTGACCTTCCTGTAAAACAATTCCAGTAACTGTCTGAACACCACTTTGATATTTTGTCGTTGGAAGATCTTAGTCTACTATGCAAATGTTGGAACATATCATGGTCACTGCTTGTCAATGCTTTTCATGAGCCACAAAAATATTTTCAGGTGGATCATGTACCTCAAATGATACAGCAAACTAGCAAACCAACTAGTGCCATTTCCACTCTTCTAAGGAAAACCACTGGACAAAGATTTTCTGGTGAATAATAATGACATACCTTGAAAGTTGACACAAACTACTACCCCATCTGGTCCTAGTTCTAACCCTTTGAAAAAATCAGCAATATCAGACTCTGAGGCACTGAAGGGAAGTCCCCGTAGCCTGACAACATTGCTTCGCTTCCTGAAAACGCACAAACAGACAAAACAAAACAAAACAAAAAAAACATCACTGAAGTGCAAGAGATTTTGTTAGGG
>Ga0116228_10005011_pt1 | contig 11781 bp, 10 predicted proteins | sample S1TSphfallax_2_FD_89694 | JGI IMG/M metagenome (GOLD analysis project Ga0116228, IMG submission 89694) | Host-associated microbial communities from peat moss isolated from Minnesota, USA - S1T2_Fc - Sphagnum fallax MG | ecosystem: Host-associated > Plants > Peat moss > Unclassified | place...
AAAAAAAAAAAAAAAAAACAAAAAAAAAAAAAAAAAAAAAAAAAAAAAAAAAAAAAAAAAAAAGTTTCAAAATTTGAAACTATTTTAACAAATCTATCACCAAACATGAACCCCTTTGCACAAAACAACCCATATCCTCTTCGTTCTTTGACCAAGTTGAATGTTTTTTATATCATTGGAAATGTTAAATGGAAGGTTACAAAGTTCATTTTAACAACAAAAAAGGAGCAATGTGTAAGAAGTTGACTTCCTTTGAAATCTAAAGTGTACAGTGGTAAGCCTATATTACCTTAATTGAAATTAAGTTGTATTTTTGGATTTTGATATAAAAATCTTTTGTCATTGTTTTGTTGCATTTGCATTTGAAAAAGGTCATGTAAATATACAGTTGATACACCCATAGGTTTTTAGATCACCCAAAAGAAACAAAAAATGAGAAACATATGAGGTTTGAAACTAGAAAGGGTTTTAAGTTTTTTCTTCCAAAACATTTGAGACAAAATATCAATTAAATTGTAGCTACAATTTTTATTGCATGGTGTTTAGGCTTCATTAAACTATGGTTAACCATCTGAGGTGAATTAAGTGTCTAATATTAATTAAAATGCAACTATAGTGCACCATAGGTTTACTTGCATTTTTTTTTTCAAAACATTTGAAACAAAATATCACAATTTCAAATGTTGAAATAAAAATTTTTATTGTTATTTTGTTGCATTTGGATGACAAAAAGCTCATGTATATCCCTAGTCATAGGTTTTTAGATCACTTAAAATGGATTAAAAATGAGAAAAATATGGGGTTTGAAAATAAAAAAGGTTAAAGTTTTTTCCTCAAAAACATTGAGACAAAATATCACAAATGTCCTTTCCTCCTCTTCATCTTTTCTTTCTTGCTCTTTTGTTTTTGGTGTTTAGAGAAAAAATTTAATCCTTCAATTTGAATTTATAATAACATAAGTATCATTATTAATTTGGTTAAGGAATGAAAAATATATTAAAATTATAATGGTTATTGGGCTTGTGTTCAATGTTGGGTGGTTCTAGGTACTTAATATCCAATTACTAACTAGATTAAAACAACAATTACCTATAATAATTAACTAGTTTAGTCTACTTACTATTTATTATAGATAATATTAACTAATAGGGAATAATCTTTAAAAAAAGATTTAATTTATTGTAATGAAATGAACAAAAATAACATAACTTTAATAATATTAACTATTTAAAGATTGCATTAACCATAAATACTGGAACAAATACATACATTAATTCAATAACATTATTATTTTTCAAATGTTAAAGTGTAATTAGTTCTTAAACTAGTTTAGTTATATTTTTATACTTTTTATAATTATAGTATTATAATATGATCCAAATTTAGGCAACTAATTAGTAGTTAATTTCTATTAATTAATTTAACATACATGGTGCCTAAGTTTGGTTACTACGGTTCACCATTTAAGGTTAATTAAATGTCTAATGTGACACCTAAGGTACACTTAAGGCTAAACCATGAAGCACCTAAGCTAGACCTAACTAAATCACATATGCCATGTGTGCAAGTACTTTGTATTTCATGAAATAATTAATTAATTAATTGATTTGCAAATCAAATTAATCAGTAAAAATTTTAATGTATTTAATTATTTGGAAATTATTTATACAATAATATAATTATCTATTTATTAAAATTACTTTTAAAATTCTAGTGATCAACTAATTAAATAAAAATAATTAATTTTTAATTTGATTATTAAAAAATATATTCACTAGTTGGTAATTCATGAATATTAACTTAAATTATTAAATTTTTAGCTTATTAAATCAAATTGTAGATAATAAATTCATTTTAATTAACCATTAATGTTAATTAAATAATTTAATTCATGAATAGTTAATTATTTTAATAGTTAGTTATTAACTAATTAATATTTATTAATTATTAACAATAATTATATAGTTGGGGTAATCCAACTTATAAACAAGATGATGTCGGATTTTTAATGGACAACTTTCAACATATGTTGGTGAATGGCAATGAGTCATTTGTCTTCCCATCACAAGTCCAACAAGTTTTTTATTCTGATGATTCTTCCAACCCATGGTGGAAAGTTATATTGCATAAGGGGCCATGGAGCATACGTGTGTTCCCGGACATTGTTCATGCATCCAACACATTTTCATATTCATTTGTGCTAATGTGCAAAAAGTTGACTAGGTTGAGGTGTGAAGTGGGCCACGTGGAATGTGTTGAAATAAATATAATTATGCAATCGAATGCAAGTTGAACCTGACATGTAGTTGAAAACTGGTTGTTTAGAAAATGGCCTTTTTTCCTAATGTCAGTAAATGTACATCCTTGGGGAAGGTCTTTCCAATGTTAGTTGCAAATTCTTCAAACAATGATTTGGTTAAAGTGTTTTAAGTGTCATTGAAGTTCAAGTCTATGAAGTTGCAATGGTTATGGATGCATGCATCAAAATCTTGATAACAAATGATTAGTGGGGTAAAAACACACTATGACAAAAAATTTGGACACATCCATTTTTGGACATCCACATGGTTTTATAGGTTTGATATATATAGTTGCATAGTTCCCCAAATGAAACATGAAAGAATACCAAAAAGACTGAAATTAAACAAAAGATTATGACTTGGTCATTACTACATATATGTGTTTATATGCTAGTTTTTTTTACTAAGCTTTTTGTCATAATGGACATTAACAAAAATATGGTTACAATCAAAATAAACAAGTTATTTTAGCAACATAGTTGATTGAATTTGTTATGACCACTATTACAAAATCATGACCTTTTAGAATGTCCAACTTCACCAAAGTGTCAATTTTGAACAAAAGTGATGTCCATCTTATCTAGTGGGATGGGGCATGAAAGACATGTATAATTTTTTCCTAGTACATTTAATTAAAGTGACATTTTTGACTAGGTGTTAATCAAACATCTAATAAAAAGGGATAAACAAAAAAAAGGTCCATCAAAATGATCATGCCTTAATCAATTGAACACATTGATTTGACATTAATTAGGTAGGCCTAGCTCAAAGTTATCTACATACCTAGTTAACTAACCCATTATAACTAACCTATTGACCTATTAATTAAACCTAGGTTACCTACCTAACATAATTAATAGTTTGTTAATAAAACTTAGGTACTTAATATTTACCTAACTTAATAGGTTCAACTAGGTAACCAAGCTAACCCTAACAAGGTATGTCATTACTTAAAGGCCTAGCTTTAGGATAGGCTAATTAAGCAAATCAAATATACCTACCCTATCAACCTACTTATTTGCCTATCTACCTACCTCCTTATTTGTACCTATTTAGTCACCTCAACAACTTCCTTACCTACCTACCTACCCACATGTTAACACATTTCAATCATTACATGTGGAAATTGATATATATATATTTAAGCAACACCAACAAATATTTGAATCAAAGGTTAATCCTCTTTGAATCTTTTCTTTGAATGGTTTCATGGGTTTCTTGGTGCAACCAATACACAATTTTAAAAAGTGTTTTTAATAAGTGAATATTGCATTATACAAATAACATTAATGGAAATGGAAATGATTTCATGATAAATCTATCTGATCATGGAATTTTGTTTTGATATTGTAAGATTCAAATCAACAAATATTTGAATTCAATTTAGGTCACAACACATTGAATAAAAAGTTAATCCTTTTAAAATCTTGTCTTTGAGATTGCTACGGAAACATGCATTTCTTGGTGGAATAGGACAATTTTTATAAAATAAACTCAATAGGTGAAAGACTAAATTTCATGTTGTAAAATTAATGAAATGAAAATGATTTTATGGAAAATGCATATGATTATGGAATTTTATGTTGATATTGTAAAATTCAAGGAACAAGGAAAATATGTTAATATTTTGACCTTATGTTAGTTCAATTGTCACTAACAATGTGGAGCAATTTGGAGCCCAAGTATATGATTGAAATATCATACTTAAAACTTAATTTTGTATGGAGCAATAGGTCAATTTAAGATTTGAACTTCACCTCTAAATAAACAACTTTGGACATACACGTTACAAATTAATTAAACCCTAGATCCCAGGGTTGACTAATTTGGTCCACTTTCCAATGTATTTGCTTCTTTTCCTAACATTTAGGGTTTAAAGCTTAAAAACTGTACTTGCGACACCTTTGGTGCCATTGTGTGGGATGTTGGCTCTCATGTGGGGTAATACCAACTACATGCACTTTCTTTAAACACATTCAACTCCTCCCGTTGATGAGTCAACATTGTGCTCACCAAAGATGGCATTCACACCTTAGTCGACATTGTCATTATCGACCTAGCACAAACAAATTTATTTCCCTGATCTTACACCACCTAAAGATTTGTTGCTTCCAATGTGGTTCAAACCGAAGAACAAAGCTATTGCGATCGACACCCTACCAATCAATTCCTCTCCTTAGCAATGGAGGTGTTTGGATGTTTACATAATCAAGTGGATGTGTTTTTACACAATTGTGCCAATGCCATTTGGAGTTTGAAACAACTATAATGCCTTCCTCTTTTTGTCTTGATTATTTTTCTTCGGCAAAAAATTTCAATCACATTGTAAAGGCTACAAGTATCCTCCATCTTAAGTCGACGATAACTATAAGTCTAGTTACTTCCTGACTTACCATCCTATAAATTCCCCATTTCCTTTTTTCTTATCCCTTTGTACATTTTCCTAATCTACGGTGTGTCTATCAATAAAGTTTTCCTGGGTTGCATCAAAAACTACACTGGCATGGCTTTTGAAGTCATTGACTTCATCAACCCTGTGGGTAAGTTTTTATTGCTCACCATGGAAGTCCTGACCCTAAATCATACAAACATTTGATTTTCCAACTTTCCTAAATTGGTTTTTCTACAAGCTTGTGATGTATTTGAATCACAAAATGAACATCAATAATATATCAAATGCTTCATACAAGATTCAAAATGCTAGGAATTGATACAGAGTCATGCAGCTGGAGATTGATAATCAGTTCTTCCAATTCAACAATCAAACCCTGTGTCATGAGAGGCAATGAAATTTCCATGATCCAAAGAGTAGTATCAGAATTGAACAAACCGTGAAAGGTTGAAATGGAATTCGATGAAATCCAACAAGTTCTGAATCAAGAAACATTTACTGTATGTGAACATGAGACTCTAGATTGTCGTCCATCAAACAATACACTAATTACCACACAGCACCAATGATAAGAAAAACCCATAGAAACTGGGAGTTCCACACTACCTCATAAGACTTCTAAGACTTGCAAAATCTCATGTTTGACATCAATTTGCCACCCTCCCAGCTCCCATAATTTAGCACAACTACCAGGCTTCAACTATCCTTTTGAAATGTTGCAGCCAATAACTAGTGACATGGCACTAAAGATTCTCTCAAGAGACTGACTTTTGGCAGAAACCTTTGGATAAGAATGTTACGAAACTTGCCATCTCATACAACACTCCCTTCACCAATGGAGAGACTACTATATTATCCATAAAGATGGAATGCCTCATCTCTAGATTAGAAAACCTACAGCACAAATTTTGAGAGATCAGTTCTCTTCAGAAGATCACCCACAGCTCGCCGTACTTTCTGCATTCACAAATTAGAACATAAGCATAAGCTAGTAATTTGCAGACAGATGTGGTTATAAATATATGTTCTATTGGAATGCCCTGGCCAGAGGCATCATTGCACTTCCAAGGGTGGCAGGATGTTGGGATACCTGAAGCTACAGCCTTATTGGGTGACAATACCTTTACACATAGCAGGCTTCAAGTTTTGGTGCACTGACCTCTTTATCTATTGTAAAAGTCTCGCCCATTCTTTCTGGGGCATGAAAGCTTATCTCCTCCACCACCCTTTCTATCACCTGTGTTGAGAACCAGAACCTCTTAAGCATCAACAATTTCATTCACATCCACAGGGATGTCTCAGAGGCAAAAACTTTGAGAAGGGCAATGCAAGATTCTAACCACTGGCCATTATCCCTCATGAAAAAGACACCAGTGGAAGCAAATAAAACATACCGCATGCAGTCTTCTGGCACCGATATTTTCAACTGAGCGATTAACCTGTAATGTGAGTAGTGAGTTTCAAATCAGTGAGACTGTTCAAGCTCTTTGAAAGATGTTAAGAACATGGATGTAACTAAGGCATTGCTTTAGAAGATGGGCTTATTTTATACCTCAGCAGCCACACCAGCAAGCTCCTTAATAGCCTCATCTGTGAAGATCAATTCTATGCCTTCAGTTTTCATCAACAGTTGTTGCTGCTTAATCATATTCATCTCTGGCTCTGTCAGAATTCGGTAAAGATCCTGCCACAGCACCATTCCTCATATTTTGGCACAAACTTTTGAAGACATCCAAGAGAAGACTGCTCACTGAACATCCTCAATGCTTCAGTGCAGTTGAATCCTATGACTGGAGAATGAAAATTCATACAAGCATAAATTTACCTCTTGAGTAAGGCCTTTGAGCTCCACACGGATAGGCAACCGTCCTTGCAACTCTGCCAGCATATCACTAGGTTTACATGAATGGAATGCACCACTGCAGATAAAGAGGATGTGATCTGTGCACACATTCCCATACTTCGTGCTTACCATACTGCATTTCCCACATTCCCCAGAAACAACTGTCTGTAAGCTCTTCATCATTGTTGATTATATCAAACAAAATATCCACACAGATATCAAGAATCTCCATACTTATGATTGAAGAGAACACAAACTGAACCTTTCCAATTGAGTTTATTGCAGTGAAATATCTGAGTCAGCTTGTCTAAGTCTGATCTGAATACTTGGGAAGTTAGCAACTTACCTGCCCTCAATTATGGGTAGCAAGTCACGTTGAACACCTTCAGAGCTTGCATCTGCCCCATGTCGTGTCTCATGACTGGTCACAATTTTGTCTATCTCATCAATGAACACTATCCCATCTGACTCTGCCAACTGTTCAAGCACCCAAGCCATCATACTTTGACTGTCAATGTCAGCAAGAATAAAGAAACACTACAATGTCTAACAAAAAACATGCAGAAAAATTAATTGACCCCAATCTGTAATACAGCTAAAAGTGCTTAGAGAGAAAATGTTACCTGAATTGCTTCCTTTGTAATTTGGTCAGAGTTCAGGTGATTTTCCAGTTCTGTTTCAGTAAGAATTGATCTTGCTTCCCCAACAGTGGTCTCCACCCTCTCAGTTTTCTGAGACTTGAGTGCCTTCTCCAGCTACACCACCACGTCCAACCAGTCACTAATGAATTACAGGGTCCACTGGAATGCAAATTGTGGAAGACATTGTGGTCTGACTGGAGGCTATTACTATATGTTGTGACAACCAACTGCAGCCCACTTTACTGGTGAAAAGTATAGCCATATACTAATAGCACAAATGAATCTAGGTCTGAAAGACATCTCTAGAGCATCATGCATTTAACTGCTTCAACCAGACAGGCACAGACTCTGTAAAGCCCACATGAACAAAATCTCACCTAGTGTTACTAGAAAGAATCTGTTCATGTGTGAAATTGCAGAGAAATCTCCACAACAACAATTTGATGGTGAAACAACAATGGGTGCAGTCATAACCTTATGAGGGTCACTCACAAAGTGTCAGACCATCACCTTCATTGTGAATAGCAGTGATGAGCTGCCATGACTACCCACTGACTGTCAGCTCCTGACAGTGGGCATAGATAAGCATATAATAATCCACCCAAAATCTGGGCAAACCATTGTACAATGAATGTGCTGAGTTTATGTTGCATTTCCGGAAGCAACAGGAAGACTCAGTCATGAAGTTGGCTAGCACTCAAGAAAGTGTTATTGGGAAGAATCTGATCACTGGAAATATCCAAACTGATAAAGGAACCATGCAGCCATCAACTTCAACAATGGCCACTTATGTCAGGGAAAGGTGGCATGCACAGGATCCCTGCCAATTGAACAGTGACCATCAAAAGACATTTTCTCAAAAGCAGAGGTAGATCTTGGCATGTTGCTTCAGGGCACCACAGACAATAATGTGGATAAAAGCTGTTCAAAACAAGAAGATGTCAGGTACCCGATTGATGATCTCATTGACTGCAAAACCACCTCCTCCAACAATGTCAACAGGGAGCCGAGTTCTTTCATCAGGAAGATCAAACTGAATTTTGCGCTTGTCTAGGGCACCATCCCGGAACAGCTTCCTGAAGAGATCTGTGTTGTCACGGGTCCCAACAATAGCAGCTTCACCCTGATCACAAATATAACCAGAAATTGGCCAACCGAGAAGTGACAGAAAACCTGACCTGGAAAATGTAACTGCCTGAAATGGAGAGTTGAAAGGAACAGCTTTACTGACCTCCATTGGACCTTGCTGACCAACTATTATCTTGATGATTTGATTCTCCACGGCCTGCTCCACTTCCTTAACTACCCTGCGCCGCACCTGCATATAATCACCCATCTCTCTCTGAAAATTACGACATGTTGCATAGCAGCGGAGATCTTTCTAGTACACCTTTACCATTCCAGAAGAGCAAACATGGCTACCAACAATTCCCCCCATCAGACAAAGGTGCAGAAATGGAACATATTCTTGAGTAGAGCTATTTGAAAAAGACAAATGCAACAATCTTTGGGTTTTGAGGTCCTTGGACATCTGACATCTGACAAATTTTCAATGATGCAGATTTTTCTCCTCAAAATTATTACACACCTTCTGACGCTGCAAGGATATTGCATTTTCAACTAGATCCCGGATGATTTGGTCCACATCACGCCCATGGAAGCCTACTTCTGTGAACTTGGTTGCCTCTACCTGTGAAGTGCACTTGGATCAGGTTTGTAATAGACTGATAAGATCATGCCAAAGCTTTGACACATGCACCTTGAAAAACTTGACAAAGAAGATTGACAGGATCCCCTCCTTTCAAGTAGGACCACAGAAACCCAAAGAGAAGAAACATACCTTCACAAAAGGTGCATATGCAATCTTGGCAAGGCGCCTGGCAATCTCTGTCTTTCCACAACCAGTGGGACCAATCATAAGAATGTTTTTTGGTACAATCTCCTCCCTCAGTGGCTCTGGAATACGATGCCGTCGCCACCTGTTTCCTGAAATTCAAAACAGAAAACCAGAAACAGAATTCGCAACATGCAGAGATGGAGAGGAGGCAAAATTCCTCCCAATTCACAACAATCATGTGCATGGACCAGTTTGAAAACACTTCTCGGACCTACACTGTTCCAACTCTACTTCAGCTGTTTGTAGGGTAGGACACTTCAGCATTTGGGTGTCTGGAAGGATTGGGGGATTCTGAACAATCTATTCTGCACTCCAAGTATCTTTGTGTGTGGCAGCAACAATCCAGTTTTCGTGAGAAATTTCTGGCATGGACAATGACACACAACACAGCCATAGCCCACCAGTTTGTGATGCAGGTCAGACAAGAGGCTGGAAGCGCATACGCAGTGCCACAGCGACTGCACGTTTTGCATCCTGTTGTCCCACTATGTGGCAGTCCAGCATCTCTACCACTTTTGCTGGTGTGAGCGACTCCCAGCCAGCATCGTCTGCAAGAATCAAAACTTCAAGACACAAAATCAGCATCCTCTCACAAAAAATCAACTTCAAGAAAAAAGATAAAACCCTACACAATTATCATCACATGATACTCATAACAGGAACATCCGATACTTCACAAGCAGGACAAAAAACTGCAATTCCCTCATCACAGTCTTCAAACCCAAAGATTGAAAATCTGTGGAAAACTTGTGAGGATACTTTTAATACAATGACTGCATGATCTGTTTTGTCTTCAAAGAATGACGGCATGAATTACAAAGCATCTCACAAAAGGCAAGGAGGCATGAAGGTAGATGGTTTCACTGAGTGCTCCCTGCAACAACAACATCAGTACATTTTTCTGTGATGGAAACAAACACTGACCTCCAGGAACTGTGGTCACTGCTGCTGCCACAGTCGAAAACCCTGCTTCACCAATGCTTTCAGTTTGAGCAGATCTGCTGGAATCACAACAAAGTCCAGGCTAATGAATGAGCTTCAACAACATTTCGCCAATGAAGAATCGATGGTATTGTGCAACCAGCAGGCATAAACCTTAATCAGATTTTGTGCTGAAGAAACAGAGCTCAAAAGTGAAAAGAAGAGACTGCTAGCTGATTCTTCCTATTGTTTTGCAAGCTTCATAAACCCTGACAATCACCAGAAGCTGCACCACTTCAGAAATTGCAGTTGCATCATTCATGCCTACCGACAGCTGGATGAAACCCTTAATCCTTCTGACATAGAAGGGTTGCAATCCTACTGTGTTGCCAGGGTTTCAATCAATCAAGCAATCAAGCAAAACAACTGCAATGATGCAACAATCTTCAGAAGAATCAAAGATGGAAGATGAAGATGTCGTGGTATTGTGCAACCGGCAGGCATAAACCCTAATCGGATTTTGTGCTGAAGAAACAGAGCTCAAAAGTGAAAAGAAGAGACTACTGATTCTTCCTATTGTTTTTTAAGCTTCTTAAACCCTAAAATCACGAAATTCCAGTTGCTTTATTCATGCCTACTGACTTCTGAATGAAGCCCTTAAATCCTACAGACATAGAAGAGTTGTGATCCTACTATGTTGCTAGGGTCTCAATCAAGCAAGCAAGCAATCAAGCGAACAATCTAAGGAAGAACAAAGATCCAAGATGAAGAGATGAAGATGATCATAAGAGCAACCCATGCTAGGGTTTCAATCAGTCAAGCAAACAACTGCAATGATGCAACAATCTTGGGAAGAATAAAGATCCAAGATGAAGATGATCATGAGAGCAAGCCATAACCAAGAACAGATTGAACTGCTGAAACAGGGATCATCATCAATCAGGTAGGAAATAAGAATTTTACGTGGAGAAGAAGAGGAGGAGGAGCCTGGAAGGAAGGGAGCTGGGAGAGGATTTGCGCCATCTGGATGTTGTTGTTGTTGTTGACAGGATTTGCTTCTCCATTGCAGATCTGCAACTACTACTACTACTACTACTACTCCTACTGTACAACAGCAACTTTTTCACTGCAGAACTTGCCATTCCTACTGCAAGTATCAATTGCTCTTTCCTTCTTGCTCTCATGATCTGGGTTTTCTTTCGGCTGCTTCACCCTTGAATATGGTGGGTGGTAGTAAGGAGCTTCAGATTAGGGTTTCAACACTTGTGTTTCTCAGGATTAGGGTTTCTCAGGATTGAAACCAGCTTTGATTCCATGCATTTATTATTTTAATTTTTTTTTGAAAATTTATTAAAACATTATTGAGGACTACTAGTTAACAAAATTTACATTTTTATGTAGTAAAAAGTTATATGTTTATGATTATGCCAGAATTTAAATACATATATATATATATATATATATTCAACATTGAATTGTTGAACCTATTAATGCTAGAATTATATTTTGGGATTGGTTTTCTAATGTTAGATTAAGTGAAGAATATTTTTACATTTTAGGTGGGAAATTTGGCAAGTTTTTATTAAGGTTGTTACCATACCTATGACTAATGTTTTGCACAAAATAATTTGTAAAAAAATTCTAGGCTTACCCAAAAGGTTTTTAAAAAATATTTAATATCTCAAAATGGTTAAGAATCAAACTCCGATCCCCAACTCTTGGGTTCTTATTACAAATCCACAAACCAAGCTGTAATTTGCATACGTATTCTTCAACAATTGAAATTT
>Ga0116228_10005012_pt1 | contig 11781 bp, 3 predicted proteins | sample S1TSphfallax_2_FD_89694 | JGI IMG/M metagenome (GOLD analysis project Ga0116228, IMG submission 89694) | Host-associated microbial communities from peat moss isolated from Minnesota, USA - S1T2_Fc - Sphagnum fallax MG | ecosystem: Host-associated > Plants > Peat moss > Unclassified | place: USA...
ATTTCAAATGCTCATTGTTGGTCTCAGCATCCCAATTTTGAAATCTGAATGTTGTTGGGTATAAATTCTGAGGATGATTATTCATCTAAGGGGGATTAGATAGGACAGTTTTAGGTTCCATAAGTCCCCCATAAATTCCCAAGTAAAGAGGAATGGAAATGTGTCTTATTTGACATCATAATCACTTGCAGATTTTTAATACTTTTTGGAACAATTTTCATCTCATTTTTTTAAATTCAACTTGAATTCAATTCAGAGATTTAAATTTTTTTCAAGTTGCATGCAATGTCATTTGATATTTTCATTTGAATGGAACTTAATTCCCATAAAATCAATTCATTTTTTATTAGTTGATTGTCATTAGTAATGCATACTAGTGTGAAGCATCAATATGGTATAATGATCCATACTCATTTCTTAAATTTTTATTAGGTAGTTTTTTAAAAAGGGTAGATTGGGATTGGTCAATTTTTTTTTAATTTCTTAAATTGTGTTTATTAATTAGAATCTTTACCAAGTGCCTTTGAGATTTATTGTCGCGTCAAAGCATGAATAAAGGACCCATAGAGTGTTTGGACAATCTTTAAAAAAATAATGATTTTTTGAAAAATCACCTGGGAACATTATATATCAAAAAAATCATTTAATTTTTGAAATAAATTCTTATACTTTCAAAGGTCAAACTACAAAACATTTATGAAAATTCACCATGTTTCAAAAGTCTTTTTATATGTTTAAAACACTAAAGAAAAGCATGTGGATAGGTGGTTTTTTCCATTTCAAAAGTCCTTTTTCTTTATCAAATGTTTGTCAAATCATTTCAATTTTATTGTGAACTTTAATATATTCCACAAGAAAGGATTCATGTGTTCAAAATTTCAAAAAATAGAAATACATATACCTTTTTAGATTTTGATATTCAAACATCTTTAAGCATTATTATAGTTTTGAATTTGTAATCATGGTTCAAAGTAAAGTTATACATTTGACTATAATGTAAAGCTTGATGTAAAAAAAATTAATTTTTTGTTATGTTATTTGTCATATTTGACATCAAATTTGATTATCCAATTTGAAAATTTGTGTGAAAAATGCTTTGTAAACCAATAGAAATTTGTTGTGCAAAAAATGCAATCCTTATAAAGGACTTTAATTTTGGTGCCATTGGCTCCCTTTTTCATGCTTTCACCCTATAATTAAATTCGTTTCAAATCTATCAAAGTGTTATAATGTGATATTTCAAACACTTATATATGTTTGTTTGTTTATGTTGTTTGTTCACATATGACCATGCCCTATCAAATCATCCCCCCCACTTTTTGTTTTTGGTTTCACTACAAAGTTTTTAATGAAAAAATGTGCACTTTTGTCATTTCACAAATTTTAAACCAACAAAGCAAAAGCTATTGAATTTAGAGTTTTTCTTTTCTTTGGAAATTAATTAATAAGACATATTTGATTAATTATGGACTTTGAAAAAGTCTGAAAATAAAAACAATGAATTTTAAGAGTTTAAAGGTAACTAAAATAACATTTTCAACTTGGTGGGCACTAAACAAAATGTTGAAATGACAAAATTTGCATAAGAATTTTTTTCCACCATGAAAAAAATTAACATTCATGACAACAAATAAACATAGTGGCCACCAAATTTGAAAAACTAGAAGACCATGAAACGAGGGGTGTAGAATTAAAACATTGCATAACATCATGAAGTAAACAATTTAGTGGCAAAATAAAAAATCACAATTTGAAATATGTACTAAATTTTATGTCATTGAATTTGGTAAAGTATCAACAAAAGAATTTACAATACCTAAAAGTATTGTATTTCATAAACCATTGGTGGACCATTGAATAGAAAAGCTTGTAGGGCACTAAACAATTGAAAAGAATTATTTATTAGAAAATAAAATCATCCAGTGGCCACCAATGGGTATAATAAACTTAGTTAGAAATGTATTAAGACACATTAATTCAACATGTAACCTTGAGTAGAAAGAATTTTCTTATTATGAAATATGAAATATGAATTCCACCCATTAGAATTGACAACCAAAGTAAATATCAAGTGCACGAAAAACAATGATTATCAATTTATTGATTTCATACATTGAGTATCAAAAACTATCTCACCATCCTTATAGGAATTCAATATATGAGCTACTAAAATTGAAATTCCATTTTATAAGCAACCAAAAATTGAGGAATCATTTAACCTTTTAGACCAAAAGTCAAATATACAACTACATCCTTCACCTCTCTAAAAAAAGAACTTGGTCAACAACATGATTTTTTAGCAGTTAGAATTGCAAATGCTTTCACATGATCTTCAAACAAAGATGGAATCCACTACAAACAAAAAATTCCCCAAAATTACAAACATCAAATGAAAAAAAAATTAAACAAATTTGAAAACAAAGACATGGAAAACATAACTAAAACAAGGATGGGTTTAAGGTTTACTTAGGACATCACCTAAAGGAAGTTGCAATATCGCCAAATACTCATTTGAACTTCTATCAAATTGCTCGAACCAAGAATAAATCGGATATTGAAAATTGAACGATGGCCTCGAAAACTACATAAGGACTATGAAATGGGCATTAACCATCTTTGCACACGGTAAACCTTTCAATGATAGCTACAACCAAGATACAAGGTCTAATCATTACAGCTTGTTCTTGGATAACTCACGTCCTTTGAATGGTTCAAAGAAATGTCTATTCCATTTTGGATTTGGAAAGGCCTTGTTAGGTTCATCATCAATGAGCAATGTGTAATCCATGTGCCCATAAGGCAAACCTATGTAAGCAAGGTGAATTCAATCCAAATCCTTCAAATAATAATAAACTAAACATGTGAACTAACTTGTTGTTGTAGTGCATTGTTCACATCCCCAAACAAACACAAATTGATTGACAATAATTTTGGGCATCAACAAAGGTATAATTTCAAGGACATCTTTTAACAACATACACAACCAAATAACAATGTAAATTTTTCAAATGTTCGAGAAAGGAAATTGTGTACTCCAACATGAATTTCCAACTTGGAAACATCTAAATTTTTCTCAATCCTTTGTTGATCCCCTTGAAGAAGGGCACACTTTGGAAAGTAATAAAAGACACCATTGACTTTTTAAATGAGAAGCTTTATAGTTGTGCCAAATCGAGGTCAAAAAGTCCAAATCCACGGTTTTGCATTAAAATGAAAAACATCATGCACCTACTAGAAAGAAGAAAAGTTAGAGCAAAAAGAAGTTCAAGAATGAATAGAGGCCTTGATCCTCGTCATAGGAGATGTTAGTCCAACACAAAATTTACAAAAAATAAGTTGATACTCAAAATATTGAAGGAAAATTTTGACCGGGGATTTGATAGGAACATGGATTGAAAACACACAAATCATGACCTAGCGGCCACCAGGTGGATGAAGGAGAACACCTAGTGGCCACCAAGCACATGTTAGAGAAGACTTGGTGGCCACTAGATGGTGGTAGGAGTGCGAAATCCAACCCAAGGCCCACTAGGCCAAAACAAGATGCCTTAAAAATAAAGAGTACAAAGAACATTCAATAAATATAATTCAAACAAATAAAATTTGAGGATGAACAATTAATAATGTACTCTTTGTTTCAATTTCAATTTCATACTATTACAAAAAGTGAGTTGGCAAGTTCATCATTTCAAAAATAACATTTTAAAAAGTTTTGGATTATTTCAATCAATACATTTAATCCTACCAAAGGGATTATGTTCAACAAAGGTGGGAAAACCGTATATGGACAAATGAAGATTTTCTAAGTAAGGGAAAACATACCCTAACAAATATTGATCCTCCCCACAAAAGTCGTCAAACAACTCCAAAAAAATGGCACCATACAAGTTGTTAAACACACTATTAGAAATCATGTTATTTGTAATTAATCACTATGCAATTAACATGCAATTAGTTATCATTTACAACTATTTCCGTCATGTTTGCAACTACAAATTTGGTAATATATAATTTTTGGGCCATACAATTGTGTGTGCAACTAAATGTGTATAACATGGACACATGTCATAAAAATAATGGTTTAAACTTATATATACTTAAATTAGTTTACTTAATATATCTACATAAGTTATTTATGATAGTATTATGTACCTCTAATATTAAGGTTAAACCCATGTTAACTAATGTTAGCTTACATTAACCTAGGTTAAATTAACTAAAAACTTAAATTAACCATGGCTAGACTAACCATGGCTATATTAAGTTAGGCTAAACTAATCATAGCTAAATTAAGATAGGCTAAAATAATTATGGTTAAATTAAATTAGGCTAAAATTAACCATGGTTAAATTAAAATATGCTAAAATAATTATGGCTAAATTAAATTAAATTATGCTAAAATAATTATGGCTAAATTGAATTAAGCCAAACTATTTATGGTTAAACTAAGTTAGGTTAAAATAAATTAAAATAGGCTAAACTAACTATGGTTAAATTAAATTAGACCAAATTAATTATGAATAAATTAAGTTAGGTTAAAATGTTTATGGCTAAATGAATTATGGTTAAACTAAATTAAATTAGGCTAAAATAATCATGGTTAAATTAAGTTAGGTCAAATTAATTATGGATAAATTAAGTTAGGCTAAACTAAATTATTGAAATGCAAGGGAAAAGGGGTAATGAAAAATTAACAAGAAGAAAAATAAGAAAAATAAGTTTTCCAAGTTACAAAACGTTTTTTTCTCTTTTCTTCTCTTTGGACCCCTCCTACTTTCAAACCTCATAACTTTCTTGTTTATTATTCATTTGAAATGATTTAAAGTGCTCTAGGGGGGCCAATTGAAGTTTTACAAATCATCTTGGAAGTTTAATAGCAACATAACAACATACAAGGAACGTTTTGGTGTTTAAAAACTGACCTCTGTAGTTTTCAATGGTTTGTTTTTTTTAAGTTCTTGACCCCTTTTACCTTGGGGGGTTATAACTTTCTCATTTCTAATTTTTTTTTGACGATTCTTTATTTGTTAGATGTGTTAAGAAAAGGGCTTCAAGTTTTTTTTGGACATTAGAAACAATGGAGCCCTCCCCAAGCTAGTATATTTTAATACAATAGTTGCATCTATTGTGCAACTAAGTTAGTTCAAGAGGTTTAAAGTGGAATTTTTTAACCCATATCCTTTAGATTCCAATTCAATTTAGCATAATATATAATTAGGGGCAATAGCTCTGCACTAACCAAATATGAAATGCCATTAATGATGAATGAATATAAAAAACTTGAGCTTTATAAAGTTGTTAAACCTAAAAATAAAAATGGATTTTTCTAAACCTATTTATACTGCCTAAGCTTAGTTACTTTTCAACCTAATTACATACTTAAATAAACCTACCTACCTAATAGGGTTTAATAATTACCTACCTATTTAAGGACCATGTGTCAACATCTTATTAACCTTAAATTGGACGACTTGGATTTCATTAATTAATATTAAAAAATGAAAAAATGAGTGGACCTTAATTGCCACGTGTCACCATATAATGAACACATGTCAAATGGTCAATGAACATTCCATGGTGTGCCACGTGTCATTATCATAATGGTAAAAACTTTAATGATTGAAATTAATCCAATGAATTTTTAATTTTGAAAACACAAAAAAAATTAAAAAGTGACATATGTCCACAAACAAGTACTCCAATTTTTAAACACATTTCATATTTTGATTTATTACACTATAGTTGCAAGGAAAGTTGCACATAAGGTGCAACTACATTTGGATTGGTTTATATGGGTGAACATGTAATATTAACACCGTATATACATGTTGCATATGTAGTGTTGCATGTAACTAAATGCCATGTGCAACTTGTCTTAGGCAAGTACATGAATTTGCAATTGCATGTGTCATATGCAACTAAATTTTAGTTGCAAAACCAATGTTTTTACTAATGACATGTTTTTGTATGGCGTATTGTCTACGAGCAACCTGTTGCTAGCATGAGTATAAGGATAAATGGAAAAGAAAATGTCAAAGTTCTAGTGGAAAATTGGCTTATCAAGTTTATTTAGTAAGAAATGTGAATTTCACATGCAAAACTCGTAATCAAGCACTCTAAAAACATGTATAAAGATTTTTGTTTTGTGTTAGATTTGATCCAAATAGTTATAATTATTGTGAAGTGCAATTGTGTGCATTTGGAAACAAGTTAGAGGATTGCATGAAGAAGTCCAATCTATAGATTTTGGTTTTTCTTTAACATCTAAATATGAAGAATTGAAAGCATCATGGGGAGCAACTAATGGTTTTTATTAGCTTTGTTGCAAGACTTTAAAAAGTGCAACTAGGTTTTACAAATAGAGCAAAGGGGGCCATGTGTACTTTCTTTGTGCAAGGCGAGGGAGTTCAAACATTTCCAATAGGCCCAAAAGTTTGAAAAGTTTCTATCGCCATTGATTGTTGCAACTCTACATGAAGGTGATGATGGCATCAATCATCATCACCCAAAACCTTTAAGGTCTTTTTTGAACCTCACAAAACTCTAGATTCACATACTTGGGTAATCAAGTTTCATGGTTATTCCTTTTTGTTTTATTACCATGTTTTTAGCTGTATGTCTAAAGGTTTCATCCATAGTGACAATTCATCCATTTATTTTCATCTAATTTGATAACCAAACATTTTGGGGAGTTTTTGTACAATTAGAAAAAATTGAATTTTTGAGCACCTAGGATGTTGAATTTTGGAAAGGTCTAGTATAATTTTGAACTAAACATTTTTCACCAAACACATTTGTCTTATAATTGGACACAAAAAAAAAAACTCCATAAATTCACCCAATTTGGATTTATTTTGAAATTTGGTTTGAAAGTTCATTACCATTTTACACAATTATATTTGCATGTTGTATGCACCATTAATTTTTTGAAAAAGAAATCAACATGTGTAATTGGATTAAAAGGATTCCAACCTAAAAACATTTGTAGGCCATTTTATTAAAGGGGGTTTTTTTTTTTTTCCTAAAAATTTGGATTTCTTATCTTCTAGGTTTTCTAATTTTGGTTTTAAGTGATATCAATAGGTTGCTTTAGATTAATATTTTGTAAAAATCAGATATAGATATTCTTCCCAAATGCAAAAGCAAAACTAAAATTTATCTTTTATAACAAGTTGAAAAAATATATATATATCAAAGTTCTAAGTGAACCTATTCATAAACCAAAAATAAAAGCAAGAAGTGATCTTGAAAAATTAACAAAAGAAAGAAGTTCCAAAGGTTCAAAACTTTGCAAAAAGTTCCCAAAAATAAAATCTTTCATGATCTTCCAATCCTTCTATTTATACCAAATGTAACAGTGTTTTAAATTAAATAGTCACTAGTCATTATAACAAAACTTTAAACTTAACCTATAGCAACTATTGGGCATAAGTTTAAACCGATTTGTTACTATTAACAATTGGTTATTATAACAAATTGGTTACTAGTTTACTTATCCTACTGGTTACCATAACATTTGGTACTAATTATTTCAATAGACTGGTTCACCTAAGGTCTTGTTACCTAATAATAATCAAATTAAATTTCAAAATCATATTACTTCACTAGTTATCAATTGGCAACAATTGGTTATTATATACATGTTTGAAAAATTAGGTTAACACATTCATTTATGAAGGTCAATTTTTGTATTTTTTATGAAACATGTAGATAATGGGATTTTTTTGGTGTTTTTGTGTTGTTAAAAACGATTGTCACAAATTTAGTAAACGTTTAAATGGTTTCTTTACGTTTAAATGCAATTTTTTCCATTTAGTACGAGTCAGGAAGGTCTACGCCTTCAAATAGGACCCCCAAAGGCACTTTCGTGCCACGCAAGCCGGTGAGTTTGGCGAAGGTGGGCTCTTATGGCCAGTTTGGGACGTTTCCTGTCGGCCACGGCGGATGTACTTGTCCTTCCTCAATGACCTCAAGCCCCTCATCGTCATTCGCATCCGCTTCACCCATGCCCAGCCCCAGGATGCTACTCCACTTGAACAGGACATGGTCAATCAACTCTTCCACATGTTCTTCTTCCTTTTCCTCCTCACCGTCCTACTCCTGATCATCCTCCTTTTGCTCAATGCGCTCATCTTCCATCCAGACGTCCACCACGTTCTCCTAGTCACCGTCATCAACAACACCCACAATCTTGCGTTCCTTGGCCTCAATGATGCGTCTAGGCGTACTCACGCTCACTTCTTGACTCTATAGCTCGATCGCATTTTTTTTGCGAACAGCCTGGCGGACGATGCTCAATTTCTTGACCTTGTCTGGCTTGAGGTGGTTGCACCTTGTGGTGTGAATCTGCACTGATTTGGAGAATAAGTGCTCATAGGTTACCGTATTGGTGACGATGGACAGAATGACCAGAGCCAGGCGAGCCAAACGCGAGCCCTTGAATGCAAACTTGGTGAAGTCCCAGAAACGAAGGGGACCTGCTAGCTCCTCCGGATCCACAACGCCATAGGCCGGTGAGCCCGTCTCCCACCACTACAGCACCTCGTTGCGGAGTTGGCCAATGTCCTTGTTGATGAAACGCGTGTAATAAAACATCGCAAACTTGCACAACTAACCAAATGAGGTCAGGGGTGTTTCGTCAACAATCTTCTTGAACATTGAGCGATGTCGTGGGTGCAGGAAAATGCTAAAATGAACAGAGGTTGTTCATAATCATGCTAGCGATTCTCAATACATGGCATGAGCAAAGTGTTTTCTGGATTATTGTAGAAGGCCAAGAAGATGGTGCCAGAGTTCATCACGATGTCTACCATGGTGTTCTGATCACGTTGTAGACAGAAAGACGCTACCATCAACGGCTTGATCAGGGCCTCGGTGTCCTCGCACTCTTTCCAGAACATGTCGCTACCAAGTGCATACACATCATCAGGGAAGTTGGCGTGTGAGCTCCAATGCAAGACGAACATCTTGCAGGTTGATCTCACCTGTAGCAATGACGTTAACATCCCTTGAATTGAGTTCCATCACGTGTCAGCCATTTGGACAAAAGCCAAAGTGTACCTATATGTTGCCTTCATGATGTCGCGCAAACGAGGCAGCCACTTCGCAATCGACTTGTTTAATGTCGAGATAATGGCGTGCGCTTGAGAGACCGTAATTTGCCAGCTGGTGGCGATGACATCCTTGACCAACAAATTGATTTGGTGCGCGTAACAGAATAGGAATACGATCTTGGGCTAGCGCAATGCCAGGATGCGTTGAGCTCGGGCACAATTATTGGCGTTGTCAGTGACAACGGCGCCAACATCCCAACCCTAGGCGATCATCAATAACAGGATGTTTTCAGGATGCTTGGTGATGGCCAAGTCGTCATGTCAACTTCCACAAGTGAATGTGCCGAACGTGACGCAGAGGCTCGCCAATGATAGAATGACATTGATAATGTGCATTTTTGTGATATTTTCCCAAGTGTCGGATAGGAAGTTGACGCGCTTTCCCGAACCAGGTGGTGCCACCGCCTTTAACGTTGCATGATCACTTGAGTCCACCTTGTCCGCGTACTTGTTCAAGATTGGGCCTCCTAGAAGTTGGCGGGTAGGTAGTGCTTTTGTGGCTTCCGCATTGCAAAACTTGATGAGGCGCCGAAAGCTCTGTCGGTTGACAAATGACTTGGGAAGGTTGGCTTCGACTTGGAACTCCAGCAAGAGGCTATGAAATTCAATCTTCTATTCGTTCATAATAGGAGCCGGACAATACTTGAGGATTGGTTGTTGGTGTGCTCATTTGGAGCTGTTGTGGTTGGTCGACGCTTGTGATGAAGTTGGCGGCCCAGCCCTGGGATGTTGAGCTTGAGAGGTGCTGGGCTCCGGATCAGACATTTGCATGTCTTGCATTTTGGTACAACTTGCATTGACACAAGTGTGACTCCATGGTGTTCTTTTCCCCTCGCACATCGACGGCCTCATGAGCACCAAGAACACCCTTTTCGAATGCGTCAATGTAATGGACGCAACGAACAAAATGTTGTGTCTTGTTGGCCATGCGATCAATTTGGATAAAATGTTGACACGCATCGCAAGGCTTGCGTTCGATTCCATGCTTGCCGATGTTCACACTCATCAACAAATGACACAAATGAGTGATGTGTCGTTTGGCGCAACGAACCATAGTGCTGAGTGCAACTGGCACTACAGGAGGGCACTCCACCGTTTTTTTATGTGTGCAACGACATTTGGGGCGATGCCAACGAACCGCACTCTGTAGTGCAACTGGCACTACAGCAGGGCACTCCACCATTTTTTTTATATGGGCATTTTTTTGGTACGGAAGGAGAATGTTTAAACCCCGTTTAAACAACAAAAAAAAGTTTTTTTGTTTAAACATTTAAACGGTACCTAACAACACTGGGTGTTTTATTAAGTAATAAAATTATTTTGAAAAAATCATTAAAATTGAAAATGTTTTAGATATTATATTCCAGGTATATTATTTTGATAATGGATTTTAAGAACCTTATTTACAATTAAATAAATTATTATTTTATTTTAAAAAAATTGCATCTTATTTTTTGCATCCTATTCAAGTAATATGTAATAGATGTTGTTGGGCATTAAATTTTATATGTACATTTGGGTTAACCTTATATTACCATTCCAAAAACTAAAAGGTTAACTTAAGGTAAAGATGACAAAGTCTTTGCAATACCTACGTTTGTTAATGCCATTAAGTTTAATTTGTCATTAGTCTATAGCAAACAATAATAAGTAGGTGGGGGGGAAAAATTACTACTTTTTTTTTTTTTTTTGTGATACCATTATCTTTTTATGGTGGCATCCCCTATTTAGTGGGTAGGTGAAAATGTGCAAATAGGAAGGTCACTATGTAAGTTAGGGTGATTGTCCTTTTAGTTAATAGTTAATAAGTAGAAGGATGATGAAGGTTAATAAAGAGAGGGAAAAAAAAAAGGAATTTTCTTAAAAGAATATAAATACATGTAAGTCTAAGAGCATTACATAAATTATTGGAATATCAAGGCAAGTTCAACATTTCAGTGTTGAATTATTTTATCTCAAAAAGATTACTTGTCAAAAACAAATTTCTTAAATTTTATTTTATTTTATTTTAATGTTCCTTCACAAAATATTTTTCTCTCAAGAAAGTATTATTTGAAAATTTCAACATTTTTGCAAATGATATAATTAATGTTGAAATTGCCAAGATATTACATTAATTGTCCTAATTCAAGGTGGTTGGTTGGGGATGTGAACATAATGAAAAATCTCCCATCCAATCACTATCCATCCAAATTGGTGGATTTGTGGGTGCCAGTTCACTCTAGCCCCTTCAAAATCAAACTAGATGTGTTTGCCCCATACATGTTTGGTAAAACCTAAAATTATACATGCATGTTTAATATCTTTTGGCAATAATAAATTGTTATAACATAAAAGGCAACAACAATACAAACAAATTAATCAATAAAAATTAATTTTATTATGACTTTTGCTATTAAATTTTCATCAAGCTTTATTGAAGTTTTTAAGATAACATCCAATTAATTACAAAAAAATCATATTTCAAAAATTCGTTTTATATTCAAATTTTAATTTATTTAAAATTTGGTATGTTTTATTTTAATCAATTCTTCCATATTTTTCAAGTAATTTTTCTAAGAATATCAATTTAATAAGATTTAAAGGAATTGAAGTTAATTATTTGTATGTTTATCAAACAAGTTTCATTTAAAAAATTGGTCATATGAATTTTTTAATATGTTTCATA
>Ga0116228_10005013_pt1 | contig 11780 bp, 6 predicted proteins | sample S1TSphfallax_2_FD_89694 | JGI IMG/M metagenome (GOLD analysis project Ga0116228, IMG submission 89694) | Host-associated microbial communities from peat moss isolated from Minnesota, USA - S1T2_Fc - Sphagnum fallax MG | ecosystem: Host-associated > Plants > Peat moss > Unclassified | place: USA...
CCTTGTAGCTTACAGTTAACTCTTGTACCAGTTTAAGTACATTTAGTTCAACATCCATTGCCAGAAGATATAATAATTCATTTTCCCAAGGCTTGTTTTCTTTCCAGAACCTGTAAGTTACTGCACTAACTAACTAACTAACTAACTATCTGACTAAAAACCCCTCTAGTTAGTGCCTTTGGTTTTAGGTTAGCTATTTTTTAACAACCTGTGTCTCCTCCCTCTGCCTGCACAAAAGATATAGCTAACCCAACCAAAAGCTTTTAACTAACTAAAGGCCATTTACCAAAAGAGATTTTTAAAATTTAAAAGTAAAAAAAAGTATTTTAATTAACTAACAACTAGTTTATAACATTCAATTATTATTGAGTTCATTTTTAAAAATAAATCAATAATTTAATTAAAGCAGAAATTGTGTAATGGGTCACAAACAAACTCACAATGTGCTTTAGAGAAGCTTGGGGGAAGTGTTTATATTTCTCACTGGCTACAGTGGTAAATAATATGAAGTGTTATTATTATTATTTTGGCACAAATGAACCAATTCATTGTGAAGAGGAAGAAAGAATGGTGTATTATTTTGTGAAAACCCATAATATTTGGATTTCATTATATGTATACTTTACTCTAGGGTTAATTTTTTCATTAAATAATATTTAAAATAGTGAAACGAATTTTCAAGAAAATATGAAACTGAATATGAATAATTTCACTCCGCATATGATAATATCATAGTAGATCCTGAAAAATAATAATTTCAAAATTTATAAAAACAAATTAGTTTCTGAAAAAATTTAATTATTCATTTTGTCCACATAGTTTTAGTGGCTACTTATTGGTAGTGTGTTTGTTCATTTCTTATGTTTTGGGCGTGGGTGCGAGTTCTTTGGCGGCTGTGGAGCATGGCATTGTAAGCTTTTAACTTGTTGCAAAAGGTTTCAAAATTTTCATTTCTATTTATTTGTCCATCAACACATGACCCGAAGCTTTGTGTGTGTGTGAAGAACGCAAGTCACAAAGTGAAACCAATTTATGTCCATTGTTAAATTAGACTTTCTATTTGAAAGAGAAAAACCTGGATCCAAATTTAAAACATGGGACCCTGCAGAGACACACAGGGACACACAGAGTGAGTGAGTGTGTGTGTGTGTGTGAGAGAGAGAGAGAGAGAGAGAGAAGGGGCGGGCTGCTGATACTTACTTATAGGGTCTGTATATTCTTTAAGTACTTTTGCTTTGATTAAATGCTCTTCTTCCTGGCTTGAAAATCAAACAATGTAGGTAGTGATGCCTGACCAGTTTTTGATAGTACATCACTCCTGTCCATGCATGGCAGATCGTCAAAATAATGTGAAAGCTCTGATCTCTTACTCACAATTTTTAAGAATGAAAAAGATTTGGGGTCCTTTCCAGCTGCTTTTTTTTTTGCTAAATTTTTTGCAACCTGGGAATTTTTGGGGAGAAAATTTTGGAAAAAATATGTCTTTAGGGTTTAAGGGTTTTTTTGGGAGAAAATTTGTCAGGTTTTCATCAAGCTTTTAAAAAAAATCCCTGATCCTTACATATTCACATTGATACTCCAACTACATAGGAGTAATATGCATGTTATTTGTCGGGGTTGATTTTAGGTCTGTTGGACGATGCGTGTGTGGTGACCAAAATACTAGTCAGCGATCTAGCTAGTTACCTTAATAATAATGCATTACTTCTAGAGAGTGGGACTCTGGAGTCTGGGCCTGGCAGACTATTTGCAGCTTGCAAAATTGCAAAACCCATTTTCAAAACATTTTTAATCACTGGATCCTGAGATGAGTTTCCTGAGTTCCTGTTGTTGGCGGTCTTTCCCATGGATTCACTTTAGTACATAAGCAGATTTTTAGAGTGGAAGTGTGCATGTACCAAGATGAAACATAAGTACTCTGCCTACCTAGATTGGCTTGCAGACCAAACATGAGAATGTAAACAGTGGCAATACAGAAAGAAGCGAGGCATATTATGAAGGAGAAGAAAAACCCACAACAAGTAAAACCTTGACTTGATTTTATTTCAAGTTTTCTCCCATTTAGTGACAATGTTGTCACAAGAGTTGCTGGAGGAAGGAAACTGACTGCAGTTGAATATGGAAACAATCCAAGCTTAACTTTTTCTGGAGTAAGGTGATTCGGTTGCCTGGGTGGGCTGGTGGGGTCACATTATACTTGTATACAAGGGAACTTCAGGCGTCTTCATTGTGGCCAAAGTTCGACAATAGTCACCAGTGCACCATGACAGATGGACAGTAGGATGTGGATGGGAAACACTTTTCCATCAGTTCTGTAGCTAAACACAGTGGTTATCTCAGTTTTTTGTGGGCTCTACTTTCTGGATGACAAAAGGGGTTTAGGGTTTAGAGATAATCTACTTGCCTGAAATGCAAGTCTTCACACCTGAATGAATTAGGTAGGGTATTATATTTTTCAAAAGTGATATTAGAGACTCTTGATGAGTATTTACAAAGTTCATACCAGGAAAATACAATACTTAGTCGACATGGGTACTTTCCATGTAGACCATATTTTCATACCTTCTTAATTACCTACATGGCCTATTTTTTACATGAAAGTTTACCAAGATGAAACCCAATGTCAATTTGTTGGAGTTCATCTATAACTGAGTCATAGCAGGCTTCCAGTGGATGGTGCATTCGTGGCTGTTGATTCACTCTGGCCCTTCATTGTTTGCAGTCTTTGGAGCTCACAATATCACTGCAGCTTCTTGTGATCACTCATTGATTACAGGTTTGCAAGCTAGCTACATACCCTGGGGCCTGCTCCCTGAAGCCTGACACAACTTACAAGTTGAGCCTGGAAGAAGTTCAATACTTTCAGGTAACTTCTATGGGAAGAAAAAAGAAGCCAATATTGATGAAGATGCCAGTATGAGGCAATCAAATTTCACACGTAACCAATGTTGGGTCACCCAAAGATGTAATGATAGGCAGACTAGTCAAGTGGATATATGGAGACCAAATCTCCTCTTGTAAATGCCAGGGGTCTGGAGAGTCAGGACTCAGGAGTGCCCTTTAAAAGGGAGCTTTTGTTTTGGTTAACGTTTAACACCTGATTTATATCTTAACAACACATAGAAAAAGCCTTTTTTTTTTCCTCTCCTTTCATTGAATATTTACAGCTAGCAGCAAGCTAAACAGAGAGATGCATTAGAATATTTTGAACTTATTCTATTCCAATTTGAAAGCCCTAGATCCCATCAATGGTGCAGAGATCACAGTAAGTATGCCTGTTGGCTGACAATTGGGTGATAATCAACAAAATCATTTGGTAAAATCAGAATCTTGATGTACATCCCAACATCCCACATAAGTCTACAGCTCACACTTGGTTTGGCTTGGGCATTTCCAGCCCACCAATCTTATAGATGCTAACCCATTGTGAATTCAAACTCCACAATTTCCATTTGTAATTTGCTGCAGAATATCATAATTAAGACTCCAGAGTGATTCATTTGGAGTTAATTGAACATAATTATATCAGCTCAACTGTAAATAAACGCCTTAAGAGCAACTCCACCTGGCACCATTGCTCAGTAGGTGACCCTGCAAAGTAAAATTGAACAAAGAAAAGGCAAAACATGTGAGTTTGGCTCAGCAAAATGGTTGTGGCCCAGCATTTTTTCACAGTTTTCTGAGGGTGGTGAAAGGTACAGCAAAGCCCAACACCTACTATTAATTGGCTACATAGTTTGATGGGTCTAGGTGGGTTGCTATAAGAACTCTCCCACCTATTTGCAATCTTAACTTCAGGTTTTATGGGTGGAGTTGGAAAAAAGTAAATAACTAAACTTGGATGCAAGAAACTTGTTTGCAGTGTCCCCTACTGAGCACAGCTGGAGATGCTCTAAGGTTGGAAGAAATTTGAAGCTTAATTGGATACATTTGGGACTGAGTTACATGGCTCGCAATTCAGGTTCTATATCCGGATTCCAATCACCTAAGAAAATGTGATTTTCCTCAAGATCTCTTCTCAAAAATTGTTTGCTAAGACAGTCCAAAGAAATTTGTAGATTGAAAATTGGTGATAATCTGGTGTCAGTAGTTGACCAAAGAGCAAATTGATCATGTCAGCTACTATGAGTGAGGTGTTTTGTATTCTGCAGTAACTTACATCAAGTGTGCAGCACCTACGAAGTCTGTGTCGATGGGGAAGGACAAGGACAAGGCATATTATACAAGAGTTTCTCATGCTTTGAGTCCCAAGGGCAGTGCATCTTACCCATTTTCTACAACACCCAGATGCACTTTGATGGCAGAAGAAACCAAGGATTCTGCAAAGCCTTTGATTAAATAATCTCAATTGAGCTTTTATGCAGATTTGAATATTTGCCTGTCATGCAAAATGTCTGGGTCTGAATGCTATTGACTGCCAGAAAACAGATTTCAGATTGGTCCTCAAATGATGAGAAGCTGAGAATTTGCATTCAAGGGGTACTCTAAAAACTTGGGGGAAGGGTGACAGCCCAGGAGCAGGGTGTTCCTGAAATAAGCAGTAACCAAGGCAGAGCCAAGGGGCACTTATTTTGGGAATGCACTGCTCCAAGGGTATACCTTGCCCAAAGCACTGGCAGCATTTTTCTTCATTTTTTTTGTCCCTCACAGCAAGCAGGTATCACAAAAAAAGAAGAAAAAGAGGTGAGACATTTTGAAAAGTGAAATGGCCATTGAGCATTTTGGAAAGTGGAATGTCCACTGGAGTGGGTGTTTCGGTTTTTCTAAATGCCCTGCTGTTTGCAGAGGACAGATTCCACTTGATAATGTGACCTCCAGACACTAAAATTCTGCTGGTGTTTTACGAGGTGAAAAACAGGCTGCCCCAAAAAAAAACCCCCAACAAAATGCAGCAAGTCAAAACAGCTTTGACAATCTTTAATCAAACATTTTAGCTCCAAGTTTACCACTATGGATAGATGCTTCTTGTTGATCAAACTTGCACATATGTAATCTACTAAATTAACCTTGGAGTACCAAGTTCTGGATCATATAATTCATGGATGTCCATCACCTGTCCAAAGTGCCTGCCTCCGAAGATGGGTGTATCTCTATGCAACAATGTACTACACTCCTAGTGAAGCTGGCCTTCAGCTAGTGTCTTTGTTACCATGGAGAGACACACACACACACACACACAAACACACACAAGCCCACCAGAGAAAGAGGCAAGTAGTATCAGCTCACTTCTTCTATTACATAACTGTGCTCACTGACAACGAGTTGACAAACTACTGCAATCAGTTTCAAAGTACAGACAACTGGATTGAGAAACCTTATAAGCAAGCTCCTGAGTCCTTACTCCTTACTCCTTTGACTGGATACCCTAGAAAATCTGAAAGGCGAACCTGGAGTATCTGAACTTTCCTTGATGGAGAAAAAATGTGCTGATCAAAGGATGCACCATGACCCTATGAAAGGTCCTTTGATCAGGGCCTATCTATGGGCTACCTACCTTCCTACCCATGGTTACCTACTACATCTGGCCTTCCTAGGGACCTTGTTACAAGCTACCTAGGGTTTACTTAGAACCTTATCTAGAGGTTACCTAGGGACTACTAAGGGGCCTACCTAGGATAGGGAATACCTAGGGATCATATTTTAGGGAGACTACCTAAATAACCTAAGGGTTTATTTAAGAACCAGCTAGAGACCACCTAGGGGCCTACCTAGGTTATGGGTTATTTAAGATAAAGGCTATCATAGGGACTACTTAGGGGTGCTACATAGGGGTCATTTAGGGACCTACCTAAGCTAGGGATACCTAAGGGACTATTTAAGGGTCTACATAAGGACTATGAGTCAACCCTAGGTAGTCACCTATGTAAGTTCTATGTAATCCCTTTTGCACTATGAGTCAACCCTAGATAGCTGCCTAAATGATCTCTATATATCATCTAATCTAATAAATCCTTAGTTAGTCCCACAAATAAGCTCTATTTAACCCCCTAAGTAACCATTAGGTATCTCATAACCTAGGTAGCCCCTAAGTATGCCCTAGGTAGTCTCCGAAGTAGCCCTTTAGGTAGGCTTTACGTAGCCTCTTATGTAAGCTTTTGACAACCCCTAAGCAGTCTTCTAGATAGGCTCTAATAGTCCTTACATAACCCATAACATGGGTAAATCTTTAGGTGTTTTTTAAGATTTCCTAGACATGCCATAGATCGTCCTTAAATAATCCGTAGATATCCTATTAGGTGTCTTCCTAAATGGTCCCTAAGTAGGCTAAGGTCACCCTTAACTAATCACCAGGTATATTCTAACTTTAAAAAAACCCAGTACATAACTCTTTAAGTTAGCTTTGTGTGATCCCTTAAATCTTTCTTAGTATCCCATAACATAAGTAAACTCTTAAGTAGACAAAAAGAAACTCAAATCATCCAAGGTGTTATTTTCCTTTGGGCCCAGTCCTACGCAACATTGAGTTGAGACCAGAGGTTCTCTTCAAAAGTGACAACTGAAGGTTTCAATTACACGTCCCTTGTTAAAAAACAACAAGAAGGTCAATCAATTCCTTTTCACAGATCTGCTCGACTCCAAGTTGACTGAATGTATTAACGTGTGCTATTATCATTAGTGATATCTGTCCATGTGCATCAATTGTACCAGACAAGCTTGCTGTTATGAAGCTACTAGCTAGACGTTGATACTGTAAAAGGAGTAATGGCTAGAGTCTAGAAGATGTTGGAAGAGATCATAAATTGCTCTTTCTCTCTCTCTCTCTCTCTCTCTCTCGCAGAAAACCAAAAAACAAATGTTTGTCTAGGCTCTAGAAGATGGTGGGAGAGATGATAAATGCTCTTTCTCTCTCTTGAAGGAATCCAAAAACAAATGTTAGTAAAGATCACCCATTGTAGTTTGTAGCATCCGTTCACGAGTTCATGCATGGTTCAGGACTCTGAAAGTTGTTTTCGTACCATTTGGTCTGCTGTAGCTTGATTCTTAGTAGCCAGTAAAGTGGATGAGTTATGGTTCCCTTGGAGCTTCAAGAGTCCAACTCGGTGTTGGCCAGTTCCTGAACGGTTGGGTCCAGGTGTAGAGTGTTTTTTTTAATGGAAGATCCTCTGGCTTTTGGTCTAGAGAATCATTTTCAAAAATTAAAACCCATCAGTTCTGGGTGTGGACCAAATTTTCTTGATTCACAGTTTCAGATCCAATGAGTCCAACTTTCATAAAAACCTTTGGTTTGAGTTCAAGCTTATTCTTAGGGATGGTTCCAAATGTTGATTTCTAAATGGTCTTCATTTTATTTTTAATTTTGGTATTAACAAAGTGTCCCTACCAAGCTTTCGAAAAGTTCCCATGGGGTTCCCTTAATTTCCCAATGGGCTTTCAAAGTTTTAAAAATCTTTTCCAACATATTCCCAAGAGCAAAATAAGTAACATAGGGAACAAGTCACCAACAATTGTCTTCACCCACATGGGCTCTATTTGAGCCTTTATCCAACATAAAGCACATCTCAATATATTTGGGTAAAGGTTATTTAAGTGCTACCATTCAAGATTCCCTTATATATTAAAACTTAGGGCAAGGACTTGAGACCCTAAAACCCTAGAACCAAAGACCTTAAACCTTATTTAAACCTAAGACCCTAGCCCCTACCTAACCTTATGATTTGAACCCTATAAGAAATCCTTAATACTAGTGGGTCCAGTTCTTGATTGGGTCTAGTTCTTGTCTAGGTCAATTGGAGATCAAATTTGAGTATTTTGTTAAGATCTGTAGCATACAAGGCCTTTAAAAAAAATAAGATTATCAATTACTTGGACCATTTATTATCATTAACCAAATAAATTTTGAATTGCATTTTGATTACAACTTTCAAGATTGATGAAAATTCATTCAATATTTCATGTTTCATTTTTTGAACCTTTTCATGAATCTATCATTCGTAGGAGACATATTTGATCACCTCCATTAGTTGAAATTGATACTGAAAAGGAATTTGAATTGAAAAAATATTGAATTCACAAGTTTCCCATGGATGTTTAGAAAACCTAATCCATTGGCATGGATATGATAGCAAACATGCATGGAAACTAGCTTTTAACTTAGTTAATGCATTCCAAAAAAATTGAGAATTTCATCAACAACATCTATCCAAACCTAGATCAATGACATGATCAAGTGTTGCCAAGTAATCTTTTCATCACCTTTCAAAAGTTTTTAAATTTTGATAATCAAATTCAAGAAGTTTCTAGAATATGCAAGCCTCCCATAAAAGTGAAGGAAGAACTTTTTTTTTAATTGGATTTTATAAATGATAAAACCCTTCTTGTCCATCTTGTAATTATTCATGCAAAGTGATGGAGTTTCAAGAAGTTGAAGTCACATTGTCCAAAAACAAGAATTTTTGCTTATAGATCTCTTAGAAAAAACATTTCAACTACCTCAACCAAGGAATTAACAATCACAACCTTGACATGAAAAAGTACTTCAACATGAAAACACTAATGGATCAATTACATGCATCTAGTAATTGTTCTCAAAGTTGAACCTACCCATGGAAGCCATCTCGAAGGCATCTTTGAAAGACATTTTACAAATGAAGATGTAATTGTTTTCATTTGGTTAGTAGAAGGCATTGGTCATTTTCATTGATTGCACAAATCATTGAATGTTTTATCACAAGAACAAAAATTATGTTGTAGAACTATGTGACATATTTTCAATTTTCTTCAAAGTTATGATTCAATTTCATCATTCTTTATGAACATGTCACTAAAGGAGCAAGTAATGTCATAGACATTAAATATTAAAAACAAATTATTTTAAAAATTCAAAGAATATGCTTTTAAGCTTTTTAAAGACTTAATTTTTAAAAGGATAATTGTTAGAAGCTTTTGGTGTGTTCACATTAAAAAAAGCCACAAGACATGTAACCAATGTTTAATTTTTCATGTTTTAATGTCAAAAATTGTACTAATCTTGAAGGTTTTTAATTTGTTTACACGGAATGTTTTTAAATATATTTTGTGAACATATGATATGATTTGGAATGAATATAACGAAGATAGAAAATTCAAAAAGACTTATTAAAAAATTATAAGGATTTCTATTTTTGGAATTTAAAAAAAGAATAACATATTTTAAGCTAAAAACTTTTAAACATATATTTATAGAATAATATAATGGAACATTATTTTTAGGTCATACGAATATTTTAATGATTTTTGAAAACTTATAAATGGATTATTCAAATAAGTAGTCACATAAGTGGCTGCATGTGGCTATTAGTGTGAAAACACCTTTTTAAATACATAAGTTGGCATAACATTAGAAAAAATTAGAAAGAAATAGGTTAGTTTTTATTTTTACGTAAAGGTTAATTTAACTAGTAGGGCCGATAACGTTTTAAGTTATTGATAGGGTTTACCTGCTATCTTCATTTATGGTGGAGGTGAGGGCAATCAGTTTATTTAATTTCTAAGAAAGGGTAGTTAAAAAATCAACCAACTAGTTTTAATTGATTATAAAATGAATAAGCTGGTTAACTAGTTGCCACCTTACATAAGAGCTAATTGGGGGCAAATTTGGAGGGAGGAGGTTGATTATTTTCATTGGAAAATAATGGAGGAGATTGGGACTTAAAAAGGGGGTGTGGGCCTTTTGGCTCTCAAATCCTCTTTCATTTTTAATTTAATTAAGAAAACTTCTCCCTTTTTCACCTCACTTTCTTTTTGGATTTTTTTCCCCTTTCTCCTTTGCTATCACAAGGTAGTTATGTTGTATTCCTTTTTGGGCTTTGAGGGCATAATAAAAAGGCACATGGATGGTACTAGAATAAGGAAACTTGTTTTCTTTATTTGTGTGTTAATAGTGGAAACATAATAATAATTTTAGATGAAAGAGGAAAAAATAACTTGTTGTGTCAAAAGAAATCATGGCACTATTAAAGGGCAACACATCTAGGAAATTTTTTCCATGTATCTTGTTGAAAATAAGTCTTGGTGACTAGGACTAGGCAATAACTCTACCTAGGGAAAAATTACCATCACTAGTACTTGTATTTTTTTACCTTTATTACTTTTTTATTTTTCCCTTTAAATGCAATGTTAGTACTTTGGTGACCAAGAGATAGTTATGTTGCAAAGCAAAATTACTAACTTAAGAGTCTTATTTTCCCATTTTATGAATAATTTTTATAACTTTATTTTATGAGTAGTTGTAATATAATTATAAAAAATAAATTATATTTTTTCTTAGTTAATTATATCATCTTTCCTAGCATTACCATAGGTTGGACAATAATTGTTGGGTCTTTTGTTTAGCTAAGTAGGTTATTAAACATATTTAGCTGAACTTAATTACCTAATATAACTTAAACTACAAGGCCTTCATAATTTAATCTACTTATTAAACAATAATTGAACTTGTACACTTTGAATTGTAATAACAAAAATGCCACATGTCAATTAATCATTTATTATAATTGTAAATATAGTTGCAAAAATAACTTGGTTATCAACTATTAATGGATGTGACAAATAATGATTGACATATGTTCATTTTTCATCAATATTTCCATCTAAACTTATGGTAATCACAAATGAAAATCACACATATGACTAAAATTTGAATTCTTCGTAATGTAATCATGTATGAAATTACAAGCATTTGCAACTATGGTGACACATAGGACTGATATAAATGTAGTTGCAAAATTAATTTGGACAATAGTTGTACATAAATTGTAAACATAACATCAAAATGGACAAGATTTCTAATGGAATCTTCTAAAAATTTATCTAATAGAAGCTTATAGAAGGTTAGTTAATAGAACATTCTAAAAGGTTGGTGAATTTTTTGAAATTTCCCAAGGATAATATAGGTATAGGTTTTGAAAGTACTACCTTTCAATCTAGTTAGCACAAGTTGTGGTCCTTGTACATCTATTCCATTTCATATTTAGTCTACATCATGTTTTGTTCAAATAATAAAATCTTATGGTTACAGTTCATTATCAAATTATTTGTTTTGTTAAATCCAGTATAATTTTTTTGTTGTATTTTTGTTTTGTCCTTAATAATTTTGTAAGGATTATACAATTATGGTGGATGTTCATGACAAAGGAAATATTTTAGGGAATGAGTCTTTCTTAGAATAGAAAGGCTTCCCAAAGATTATTGTTGTTGTTAATGGTTCAATAACTATATGCATGTTTACATTTTCAGTAAATGTTGTAGTCACCTAAAGGTGCGGATTTGATACTTCCCCAATTAGGTTCATATAGTTTCACAAATATGTTGCTTTGATATCATGGAATTCATCTTCGTGTTTCATGGGTATGTTTGTACTACTATACTATGTTGTTACATATGTGGTTCAATTTGTTGTTAGAGAAAGTTGGTTTCCAACTTTATCATGTTTCAAACAACCATTGTTTTCAAGAAATGATTTACACAGTAATCATGACCACTACTTTCCAACTTTGTGTTAGTATAAATGCTTGATGTTACAATTGAGATCATCATAAAACATTATACTAGAAAGACTTGCAATGAATGATTTGCGAAATCAACAAGGTTTTTTTATCAATTGTTTGATTTTATTGCATTGTAGACTATTTTTCAAAGAACATGAGCCATCACTACTACCAAAATGGGGTGTAATTTAATAGCTTAAATCACTATGGGACCTTAAAAGTGAAATAACTTCATTGCATTTTACTGATTTCACCTAGTGAAAGTTATTTCATTATAATATCATTATGTAGACATCATGTTTCATTTTTGGTTAA
>Ga0116228_10005014_pt1 | contig 11779 bp, 10 predicted proteins | sample S1TSphfallax_2_FD_89694 | JGI IMG/M metagenome (GOLD analysis project Ga0116228, IMG submission 89694) | Host-associated microbial communities from peat moss isolated from Minnesota, USA - S1T2_Fc - Sphagnum fallax MG | ecosystem: Host-associated > Plants > Peat moss > Unclassified | place...
AAAAGTACTTCATTGCCAGGCAAGGATTTTGATTTGTGTATTTAGATTCATTACAGAGTTCAGTAGCTTAAGGGATTTTTGCCCCTAGGTGATCAGTATATTTTTAAATGAGGATTTTTGAAAGATGATATTTTGGCTTGTGTTGAAACTTTCGATTAGTTATACAGCTATAATATCTTAAAGGATTTTGGTTTCTTTTAGAGGATTTTTTGAAGATGACATTTTCTCATGTTGAAGAAATATTTGAGTTTTCATAATTCTTCTTTTGCATTAAGATACCTTTTAATGTAAATGGTAAGGCACCAGTGTGACACAACCCTTGTTATTTTGAATGAAACACAACTGAATACAACAAGGAAGGTTCTAATCACACCTCAACTTTCCTGTGCTTCTTCAATGGTTGATTCATGGAAAACATCACTATTGGTTTGTACAAGGTCCATAGAAGACTTTACAGGGGAAGAAGTGACTTCATGATAGCTATTTCAGTTAAAAACAATATTCATGTTCACAGGCCACCCATTTCCCTTCACTTGCACATGAATTCGACTTCAACATTGAATTCATTATGAATGCTTCCACAACTTTTGTTTTGTGCAGAACCAAATTATTACTATAGAAATGCAGAATCTGCTTGTACAAACACGCTTGGCCAACTCTGCCAGATCATAATTGACCGTCTATTTCTGTATTGAAAATAGAATAAAGTATTGGTACTCACAGTTTTGGATTTATTTTCCAAGTTCAGATAGGATATGGAGTACCCACCTCAGGTTATCTGAAGCCACAATGGGAGTACACATGGACACCCAGCCAGCACACTGATCTTGAGTATCAATGTCTCTCCCACTTTGGACTTACATCTTCATGACTTCAGCAACAGTACGAAGGGCCAATGGACTTGTTCAGATCTTCAGGATAATGCATTCTTTTAAACAAAACTATCACACTGAACACTTTGGTGTCCAGATAGATTTCAGGCATAAAGAAGCCAGTGGTTTTTGGCTGTCAAGACAGACACCAAGATCTGGCAACCAAGAAAGCAAACCCTAAACCCTAAGGTCCACAACGATTTTGCTCCATTGAGCATTACTTTACAAATGAATAGTTTAAGGTGACAGAAGGGTAACTGATGGGGTGGAATTTGAACAAGATATTTAGAGCTTTCTACTCGCTTAATAAATAGAATTATTCTCAGTTCTGCTAGAAGTTGTTGGGATTGCCTGTTGAGGAAAAAACGGCTCAAATTCAACAATGTGCAAATCTGCAGGAGGTCTGTACCTCTAATTGAGATGGACAGTGGCCTAGTTCAAGCAGTAGGAAAGCTAATAAATGGGCATCCAAGAACAGCTTCGTTTGCAGGCCTTGAAAATACAATCTGCACAGCCACATAACATGGGTATGTTGTCCTCAGTATGCAGAAGATCCAGCATTTCAACAGAAAGATATGCAAGTCAATGAGTTTTAGAACTGTCAATGCAGACAGTTATCTGGACAACTAGACACATGCCCATTTGCAATGTTGAAAGATCCACACATACATTCACTCCATGACTGCCCCCACTTAAAGATTGTTGAAAAGCAATATTATATTTGGAGAGACAACAGAACCTGAAGGTTTCCCAGTGTGCATGTCTTGAAACCCGCAGCACAATAGATGAAGTAGTAGTCCCACATCCGAATGAATTTCTCACTGAAACCAAGCTGCAGAATTTTGCTGCACCAAAGCTCCCGATATACTAGTTAGAAAATGGAGAATAGATTCGCATTTCTGATCAAAACAATACACAGTAGTTGCTTTTGTCAACTTAGCTCCAACTTTTGTCTTCAGTGTCAGAAGGGTAAATATAAGTGGCTGCAGTAAGATTCAGATCACTAAAAGGTACATCATCATCAGTTGAGCCAAACTCAACCAATTCTGTCAAGTGGATGCCAGATCTCTGTCCATTACTCCAGACATGTAGCAGTTGAAGAGGTTGCAAATCCAAATCTAGAGCACAATTCCAATTGAGTGGGGTCCAAAAGTGCCTACCTGCGATTAGCAAAGAATTTTTTGCGCCACCGAATCAAAGTCTCACAGTAGTGAATCCCAATATTCTCCATGTGCTCCACACTGCCAATTAGAAGTATTGCATGGAATAGTCATCAGCATGTGCAAGATAAAACTTCAGGGAAATGTCACACAAACAATGTAATTTTGGCAATGCCACCCCAAGGCATAGACCAGTATCTTCATAACTGTACTGAAAACTTCTCCATCCTTAGCATTTAAGTCAACCCACATAGTACTATAGATGAGCTGATCATTGGCTTATAGTGATATGCTGCATGAGCATTTATGCATATGACTACAAAATGCAACTACTAATATATTGACAGGAAATACCAAAACATCCATTAGGGATGCCTAGGAGAAATGAGTACCAAAATGTGGAGCCAGCACTCATGGCTGAAGTGAGAATGCTGAAGGAAGGAACACAACCACCAGGAAATATGTACTCCTTGATAAAATCAGAGCTTCTTCGGTACTCATCATATCTCTCTTCAGGCATTGATATTACCTGTTTGACAACAACCCAATAGAAAAAATTCCCTTAGTGCAAAGACTTACAGAATCACATGAGCAGAGCATCAAATGGTAAACACCACCCTTCTCAATTTGCCAGTTCCGGCAGACCTCAAAACTTTCATGCATTTTTAGACACATGCTACAGCAGCACCTGGGTTGTTGCGAGAAGATAGAAAATGGTAAGGACCTGGACAACAAGAAGCCCATCCTTGGCCAAAAGATGGTCACATCGTCTGAACCACTCTGTGTAGAACTCATGTCCCACAGCCTCCAACATTTCACTGCAAAGTACAAGCGCAGACACTGCTGGGTACATAATGCCAGATATACTTGCTGACTACCATGCATAATCACACCACAGAGATTCAACCAGTTCTGGTCTAGCTCACCACTGCACAAAATCTGTGCATCTCAAGCAAAAAATGTCTGGCCATAAAGTTTTGCCCATTAATCTAGTCATAGCAAGCCATGGACCAAGAAGCCAGATAAAACTGCTCACCAAGAAATGATCCGGTTGTACTGATGGTAGCCTGGCACTGATCGGTAATCACACAACTGAAAAGTGATTTTGTCCTGCAGTTTGACAACCCCACCCGCTCATGATGAATGTGGATGTCCTATGAAGGTACAATGTTGCTGGGCACCACTTCAAAGGCAATAGGACAAATTCAGATGTGTTGTCTTTGTGAAAAAGGAGAAAAAGGTATGGAAAAGTAAGACCAGAACCTCCAGGCAAGCCTCCTTGACCATAGCCTGTGCAAATGTGAGCTGCTCCTTGGAGAGAGTTATGCCGATGTAACGGCATCCAGTGCGACGTACCAATTGGATTGCGAGAGCCCCCCAACCAAAGCCTATCTCTAGCACCTCATGGGTGCTCTCTACACGTGCCTGTTTGATACAATCTACCAAATTAGCATCACTCACAATGCCGTGCTTTTGATTCACATGTAACCAGAACAAATATTGTGTTACATGGTAACGATAGATGAAGAGATAAAGGACAACCTAGGCCAAGAAGCACACAAAGCTGGAAAAGCCAGTAAAGAAGGCAGTTGCAGGGAATACACCTTGTCAATTAAGTGGTTGATCTTCCGCATCTGTGCATCCAACAAAGGCTCTTCAGGTCCCTGTACCAGAAAGTAAGTTATTAGAGATACCACTTACATCAACCAAGCAAGATCCTTTGCACCACAGTGCAGCAATATCATGCTCATCCCAGTAACACCTAAGCAATTTCACCCTCACTCAGAACCCCCACTCTCACTCACATTCTTTCAAGCATATAAAAATAGACCACACCAGAGCAGTTTCTTTCTGTCTCTCTCTATCTCCATGGCCCTCATTATGCTTTGCATTGGATCCCTGATTATAATAGGTTACTGTCAATAGTGATCATAAACAATATTCACTTGCCTCCTCTCATATGAGGTAAGAGAGAAACACAATAATGGAAAGTAATCAGTCACACCTTGAAAATTGCACATGAATATGTCATTGTCTCATCAAGGAATAGTGAGAACATGTCATTGCTCTATTCACCCATCACAATACGTCAGTACTTTGGGAATCATGAGAAAACTCATATGTTTGCAACCACCACACAATGTAAACATACTTCAAAACTTCATGCTCTCTATGATGCTAACTGTCAAAGTTTCATTTACAAGGTCGAGGGACTTAACCAGGTCTCATTTTAATTTGCGGTAGACACAAAGCTCAATTACTCTAATGAGAACAACCTCCTGGACTTGGGGGTTGCTCAGGATGACAACCCTTCCATAATGGCACAGCAATTTGCAATCAAAATACACAGAAGACTTTTGCCAGCTTTCCACAGAAACACATTCAATATTTGTGAATTTCAGGACTTCGTGGCTCCAGTTCAGCCTTGCAGAAAATGTGGGTTGACACCCACAAAAATACCACAAAAATATGACATTTTCTCATGTCACTATGGTGTAGGATGTCCATTTGACAGCAACAAAATGGCAGAGAGAAGAAAATTTGTACCAAGTCATAGTGCTGAGAAATGTTTCTGCGTGAATTTGTCAATGTATTGCTGCGCAGTAAATGTCGTAAGTAAGATATGGCTGAATCCATTGCTGAGGTAAGCAAAAGTGGTCTTGTCCAGCCCCTCCTATACAGACCATCATTAGGAATTTAAAATCTGGAACCACACTAAGAATCAAGAAGTTTTCTTAAGCATGAAGCACAATGCAATTTTGCAGTCATTGGATTACACCCTTGATAAGCTTGGCTTGCAATGTTTATGAACAACTTATCACCACAGAAGCTAGATAAAACTAATCAGTCACAGCTAATATAGGCCTTGATTACACCAATCAAATTAAGGCTCCTTTGCTCCAAGTGAGCTTGAAAGAAAACATTTTATTTATTCTAGGAAATTCTCAAATCAGATATGGATGGCAGCTGAATAACCTGTTTTGAAATGAATGCCCCGCAGACAGTCGATTGATATCTCGGTTTGCAATCATAATCTGCGTTAAAAGTAGAAATGTAAACCATCTCCATAAAGGATACCCACGTCCAGCATGGTCTATGTTTACCAAGACATCAACAACTTTCTTATAGATGCCATTTTCAGAAGTATACTGCAATCCATACCCGCAGGAAATTAAGAAGCCCGTCTTGTTCATCAACACAAGTGAAGTCTCCATCCACATAAGCATCAGCCAACCCCAAGTCTTGCCTTGTGGCAATCTGTCCTTCCAACAGGCCACATTGAACATTTCAATTGAGCTTCCATGCACCATTATGTGAAGAATCCCTCTAGGAGCCATCAACAATTGGGGACAACACTACTTCCAAGCGAAACATTAATCCTGGCCCATGATTCTAGTATATCAGGTGGCATGTACTGACCTTCCAATAAAAGGCAGGACGAAGGATGCGCAGTTTACACCTCAGAGCACATCCCTTCTCATCACCAATGCAGTTGAATACAGTTCCACCAGATTCCAGCAATCTGAAGATTTGCATCCCACCACAAAACATGAGCCAAACAACAATCATGACTTCCACAATGTATCCATACATATCCATATGATTTTTAAACCTCCAGAAAATCATGGTGGAAAACTTCCAATTTTCTGCCATTTTCCTACAGGATCTAACATAGAAGATGGAAACTTACTGAATTTCTCCTGTGCAGACAAACTTGCTGAGAAACCTGATGACAACCAACCGGGAGATTGACTCTAAGTATGTTGGTAACATTTGTGGCACAAGAGGCAATGGCATGAACTCTGCACCCAGCAACCCATTTGCTGCTTCTAGCCCTGCCTGCAACCATTATCAAGCATACAGTTCAGTAAGTGGGTTTTTAGCACATAGCCTAGATATTCAAGATTCCACTCAGTTCCAGCATCTTCTATAGACTATCCAGCAGACTGGAAGAGAATACTGGACTGTACCTTAAAACCATCTTCATGAAATCCATATCCTGAAAGCATAAAAGCAGTCACCACAACAAGAATCAAATTCAGTGAAATAATTGAAAAAGGATAAGAAAATAGAACCAGAAGAGAATATTATACTTGTGCAAAATAATGTGGCAGATTGCCCACCAAGGACCACTGCAATGCAGACTGTTGTCTCACTCAGGTATGAAAAGCTTTGATTGTTTCACCAACTTTGGCAACTTTCTGATTTTAATGCAAAGAATTGCAGTGTGTTATCTACCTTGATAGGCTCCACAAAACCAGATGCCCCGTTTTCCCTGAATTCTATCAAATTGCTTTGCTGCTGCAGCTGCTGCAGGAGAAGGTACTGGATGACTTGTGTACCACTTATCCACAATATGCTTTGGCTCTTGGGATGGATTCAGAGTGACAAGATAAGGCAGCCCTTTGATCTTCAGATTCTGTGAAGAAAAACAATAATGCACATCTTACAGACAGCACAAACCAAATGACAAGTAGTCAATGAAGAACTGGACTTTTCAGTCTGCCATGTACTAGATACTCAATTGCTCCACCGGACCAAGAAATACTTGGTGTGCTCAGTGCAATGTGAATAAGGGGGTAAAACATTTGGTGGTAAGATGTGCAGAGAGAGTATGACTGAGATACCCTTCCATGGCATCACTAGGGTGCTGGCCCCCTTCAAGGTCAGCTTATAGGTCTTTGTGGCACTGCTATCTTGGGAAGTCACACATCCCAAGACTATTTTCAGCCAAGGGTAATTGACTTCAAAGTTCAGATCAGATCTTGCATGGCCACTCAAGCTTTGTCACATCCCCACTAACTGGGAACAAGGAATGGTGATGAGTAGAGGTGGCTTGCTTCCAAACACTCCTGACCTGAAGAAGATTGAGCCAATATGTCACACACACATGACCCTTGATGTCACCTAAGAAGTTCCATGCAGTCCATGCTGCTGGGTTCTTGGGCATCAGCTCTGTATCCCGGTGGAGATATATTTCACTACAAGAACCCAACCAAGCAGTAAATGAGCATGTAATGATGGCCCACGTAGACTGAGGAAACGGTATGAAAAGTAGACACTGTTAGAACACAAGAGATCAGGAAAGATTACTTTGTTGATAAGTTTGAATATCCACCAATAATCATCTGTGAATCTGAGAAGCATGAAAATAGCAACCAGCAAGATAACTAATTCATAGATACCCCCTTGCAGTGATCAATGTACCTAGCACTGTATTGGAAAGCACCAAGAATGCAACGTTCATCAAATGTTGCCTCATCTCCCAGCATTTGCAGGGCATCAGGTGCATGTGCACCCACCAGGCACTTATCAAACATCTGAACTCCACCTTTCTCATCCTCTACTTGAATGCCTGCAGTCAAGTGATATTATATCACTAATTTTGCAAAGAAGCATGGGTGCATGCCCAAGCTGGAGGCCATCAGAGCCAAGTTCCATCTGACAACTGAGAGTAATCTGTTCTGAATAGTGTTAAAATAAATTCCCACAGGTCTGATAAACCCAACTAATAAGAGTTTCCCCAAGAAAATTCAATCTAGTCTATGTTACTGTTCCTGAGTTCCCAAGACTTCAACTTTGTGGGAGCTAAGCCAAATCAAATATTGTCACAAGTCTGACAGAGCAACCCATGATAGTTTGAGAGGCCCTGAGCTGCAATATATACAGGGGTCTGGCTCAGAGCAAGGACCACAGTGGAATAGAGACCATATAAGAGAAGATTGGGGCTCATGAGGCCCACTGTAAGGTCAGAGATATTTAATCGATTATTGAAGTTCACTCCAAAGCAATGTTGTGAGTACACTGAGACATCTCTCACAACTGACCATATGTGCACTGTGCTGTGTATAGACTCTTACTGAATTTTTACATTGGTCAGACAAGCTTGAGAGTCTTTTCAGCTGCTGCATCCTTGACATGGCCGGATACATTATAGTTGCATGACTAAATACCATGGTCTCCTGAGTCCTCCCCCCAAAGGTCTCAAAAGCCCTTAAGTCCCAGCATTTAAGATTGGATACAAACCTCTGATTTCCAAAGCAGTTGGACTTCCAAAACCCATACTCCTGCATAACAAAGAGTGAGCTTCCATTTAAGTTACAAGTGACATACCTCGAGATGTAGTGGTGATGTGAGTAACAGCAGTTCCAGTCAGAATTTGTGAGCCTACTGCTTTCAGATCTGCAATAATCTGCAACCAGAGATGCATCGGTTTTAAAAGTCAAGACCATCCCATCCCATCTTCAAAACAACTGGGTCAATTTAATTACCCATTCTCCAGGACACATGCATAGGCAACATGAAATACATAGAATGGGAACAAGAAAGAGCCCAGTTCCAACCTTTGATACATATGTTTCAGAGCGGCCCTTGACCGTAAGCCACTGTGGGCGGCCAAACAACTGCATCAGCCAGGTGATAATTAATACAACGTTGCAATCCTCAGATATCTTTAATGGCCATGTTCTGCAAGATCATGTCAAAATGCCTTCAGAAAAAGCTAGATAAGGATCCTCAACAGTGAAGAAAGAACAAATAGAATTTTCCTAACAACGTTTTTGAGCCACTGACATGACACAGGACAAAGAATAATACCTGAAGGAGGTGGTGATTCCGGCAGAATGTGAGAATAGATGCAGCCGAAAACCCAAGTACAACCTCTGATGGGCATGACCATATGGATGCACAAACAGGTACCTGACTCCCAGCATCATAAACCATCCCAGAAACTGCCCTATCAATCCTAGCTAAGAGGAAAATTTCCCCATGCAACTTCCCACATTGCAGTTGCAGATAAGATTCATAACAAACCAGGAAAGTTGGGGTTAACTGAACATACCAAGTAGCACTCACGGAATTTCTGTGAGTATTTGTGCGAGTCTATAAATTCCCCCAGAGTCTCAATCTTTCTTTCAGAATCACCATCTCCTTCTTCCAGATTTTCCAAATACCTAACATTCGTGTTTTTGCAGTGTCAGCCAACATACATGACAAATGTAGTCCTGAAAAAAATAGCAACATTAGAGGAATCTCAAATCTGAAGGGAGCAACTTTTGTTTCTCAAGAGAGATGAATGTAGAATATGTAGTCTTAGTCAGACATAGAGCGCAATTGAGGAGAGTGCTGAGTAGCTTGACAGACGGAAAGGTACCTAACCACATCATCTTTGAACTTTACTATTTCACGGATCATTTGGTAGAAATATGGATTCAAAATATTGCGCTTTTGAGCAAAGAGCCCTCCAAGGCTGCGGCTGCCCCACTCACAACCCTTTCCTGAATTCAAGCTAACTGAAAATGACATATCTGAGGTCTCCATCTCCACCCCAACTTCTTCAAAGTACTTGATCATATTGGGGTACGTGACCTAAAAATCCACAGAATGCTATGTCAGACACAAAATGATGAATGAGAGTGGAGTTTTCAACAGAAATCTGAGGGGAGGGGGGTCACAGACATCAAAGCAACAAATTGACAGAAGCCAGAAATGATACTGTCTCATACCCTGTTGAAGACCATGAAACCTGTATCAAGACCAATGCCTTCATGGTGGACAGTGCGGGAATGTCCACCAATGTAATCTTCCTTTTCATACAGCACAACTTCCACCCCAGCCAGAGCCAGAGTGCGTGCAGCTACAAGACCGGCCACACCCACTCCAACCACAGCAACTCTCATTTTGAATTTTCGTCGCCTTCAACTACTGCAATGGGTTTTACTATGTGAAGGAGGCAACTGCAGCAGCCAAAAAAACATCTTGGTATGAGACCAGACTAGCAGCCAGCCATAGCAGCAGATATCCAATGGAAAAGATAAGACAGAAAGACAGATATGGAATCAAAGATTTTTCGAAACAGATGATGAGGCTCATCAATTCCCCAGCAGCCTTCGCATCCTCCTGCTGTACTTACTCTGTAAAGGAGACTGTACCTGAAAACAAAACTATGTAGCAGCAGACCACACACTCCAACATACATAAAAGTGGCAGATGGGAGGGGAGAGAGAGAGACGGATAGAGAAGAAGTCACAGAGGGTGAGAAAAATGAAGCTCTCGAGAACCCCAAATCTTATTACAGTTTCTCCACAGTCATTTGTCAGAGCACAACAAAGGCTTACAGAGCTGCTGCTCGCTACTACTACTCCTGGAGAAGACCTTGAGACATCTCACTCGAGAAGGAAAACACAGCAGCAGAGAAGAAGAAGAAGATTTTATGGACTTGTAGGACTTACATCCTACTACTTCCTCGCTGGACCACACTCCAAGTAAGAAGCTTCGAGCGGACACCTTCGCGATCAGCTTCATCGCCAAAAGGAGGAGGAATATGCGTAGTCAATTACTTTTTGGTGACGACGCACTTTGTGTGAAAAGGCGCTATTTTGTAATAAGAACACGAGCGCGCGCAGAAAAGAGAGATTTCTTCTGATGATGATGTTGATGGAGTCTCTGCTGATATAAAGTCGGCCTACGTTTGAAGAGTGAAGAAGCTGGAGCAAGTAGTGCGGTACAGACTGCCTGTCAGAAGAGTGTGTATGGAACAGGTACAAAAAACTCAGCGCTGGCTCATAAAGATGCGTACATGTGCGCGTCTTGGCACTCCCTCCCTACAAAAGGAATGCGCTCACGAGCTGAGACAAAATGATAAAACAAAAGATGATGTCCCGGGTACGTATCAACGGATCCATCAGCGACGGAGACAGCGGAAAGGAGAGAAGAATTGACAATGGAGGTTGTCGCATTGCTGATTGCGACATCTGTCGAAGCTCCATGTACCACACACATACGAAAAACTGGCGGGAACACGCACCGGAAGGAACAGTGGAGACTAGTGTAAAAAACTAAAAGGATTCCAGCTCCCTTGCCTTCTTGTTGCGTCACAAATCTGCTGCTGCCTACGGAGCAAAACAAAACAAAGGCGAAGTAGAAGGAAAGAGAAACACTAATAAAGAGGAGCGGATAACAGAGGAAGCGCGCAAGGAGAGAAAAATGCACACAATAATGTAGAGAGATTGAAGAAGAAAGAGGAAAAATAAAAAAGAGCGAAGAAGGAGCAAACATGACAGTCATGAATCAGAACCAAAATGACGACGACAAATCGCAAGCAGGAAAAAGATGATTACAATGCAGGTCTAAATGACAATGTTTGAAGGAGAAAAAAAGGAGAAGAACTTCCGAGCAAGAAAACGCACCTTGAATTGGAGGCTTTTTTTTTTTCCCCCTTTCTGGTGATCAAAACTCGACTGGCAACAACATCATTGAGAAATCCCGAAGCAACTTGCTGCCTCGACGAAGAAACGAAAAACGCAATTTCTTGTTCCACGAGAGAAAGATGAACTCGATAAGGAGGTGGTGGTAACTGGAAGAGTAGAAAGAGAAAGGAGGAAGAAGGCAAACAGCAACAGCAAGATAAAGAGGAAAATCGTTGAAAAACAAAAGAAAGGAAAGAGAGAGAGAGAGAGAGATGGGGGGGGAGGGAGAGATACCAGAGATCGGAAGCGAGAAATGCACGGGGATAAAGAAGACGATGAAATCGGAAAGCGAAAAAAAGGGCAAAAAAGGAAGAACCAAAAAAAAGAGAAAAAAAAAGGTGCCAAACAGCGTTGTAAATTTTTTTTGCTCCTATACGAGCCAGCAGTCGGCGCCAGCTATTTGCAATCCCAATTTCAGTTTTATGGGCGGGGGATTGCAGAAAAGTAAATAACTGAACTTGGATGTGAGAATTTTGTTTTGCAGAGTCCCATACTAAGC
>Ga0116228_10005015_pt1 | contig 11778 bp, 8 predicted proteins | sample S1TSphfallax_2_FD_89694 | JGI IMG/M metagenome (GOLD analysis project Ga0116228, IMG submission 89694) | Host-associated microbial communities from peat moss isolated from Minnesota, USA - S1T2_Fc - Sphagnum fallax MG | ecosystem: Host-associated > Plants > Peat moss > Unclassified | place: USA...
AGTTAAAATTATGAATCGACAATAAAAACAAATTAATTACCTTATGCTTTGGAACAAGCCCTGGAAGAAGAACCCATTACACCATGAAGGATGAATGGTAAGTGGTCAGGAAATAGTTTTCTGTTGAGTTCCAGTTCCCTAGCTAACCCATGGTGATTAGCTCAGTTGCTTTCTTTTTCTACCTACCTACTAACAACCCACAAAGCAAGTTGTTAGTAGGTATGAAAAACAGCCCTTACCTATGTATAAACCATCTACGTACTTACCTAGTAGTTACCTATTTTTCTAACCTATATATCTACCTATATATGAAACCTATTTCCTACAGAATTAGTTACCAAGGTGAAACCAAATATTAACTCACTTGAGGTTCATCCACAACTGAGTAATAATGGGCATCCAGTGGATGGTCTGCTGGTGGGTGTGGTATACAGAGGCTGCTGCTAAACTCCAAAGGCTACAAAAGTGCTATTTGGTGTAGGATAATGGCAGCGGCCCTCTGAGCTCTTCCATGTTTCGAGGTCTCACCATGAGGGCGGCCATGGCAGCCCAAGTGAGATGGCAGGCAGCCTGAGTGCCGGGACTGAAAAACGTGGAAGAGCCAAGAGGGCTGCCATTATTCTCTGTAATGAATGAACAGGCAATTTTTTTTCATTCATCTGAACAAATTTTCATCCATCTTTTTCTTTCTTCATCAACGGAAAAGAATCCTTCAGAGCATGAACCTTACACGTTTTGGAAGAATTCTTTCACTGTGTAAGATGATGCCTTGCAAATATTCTGCCTGACAAGGGAGTGTGAAATACCAAGGAAAAATAAAACCTCCTGTTCTTTATGCAATTGATACACAACTCAGTGACTTTTGAAGGGGGAAACTGTCATAGGGTCTTCAACAATGGTTGTGTTCACACTAGGCTGTGGTGTAGTTAATTTGACCAAAAAATCCAAATGGACTCCATAATTTGGCACCTGAAGGGGCATGTGTAGATTGGTCTTTTATAATGTATGAATCCCTTGTTATGCACTTGAATTAGACTACTCAAATAAGTTTTCAGTTTTCTATTGTTGTCGGCAATGTGGGTCTTGTGGAATAGTGGATTTGATTTGAGAATATCTTTCGTGTGTTGTTAAGTCTTGTTTTAATTTTCAAGAGGATTTGCTTTGCTTGTTAGGAACATTGATCATTGGTCTTCATCCCCACACTTCTACACTTCATTTCCTTTGAGACATGGGACAATGGGAATTACATGCTTTGACATTGAATTATTCAAATATATTTTTCACCAAATTACGGTTTAGGTGTAGCAAATACTTTTATAGGATGATGAGGACTCAGGAGGTGTGACCAAAAAAAGTTGAAATTTATGTTTTTCATTTTTTATTTTCCAATACATGAATTTTATAGGATTCTATTGTGCTCTTATTGTGCTTTTGGCAGCCTTGTAACAACCCATGGGAACCATACCCCTAGTTTACTCACCTCTCATTGTTGTTTGCCATTATTCATTACTTCCCTGTCATGACCCCCTTGCTTCCTTTGATCTCCTTGATGTTAACTAGCATCTTCCTATCCTTTGTTTGTTGCCTACCATGAGGGCATCTCCAAAGAACTAGGCTCAAAGTACAACATCAAACAACAAAATCTAGCAAGCAAGTTGTGTCGCATATCGTTGTCTCCACGAAACACTTTCCATTGTGTTGTGTACATTTGGATGTGTGTTTTGTGGTGCAGAGTGTAGGTGAAACAACCCAAACAAAATCTGACAGAAACAAACAAACACTTCTTCCCTCATGTTAAAGGGATATTGACATCAGCCCTTTTGTACTGGTGAAAAAATTTCACCCAAAATCAGAAAAATTTGGAAGCAAAGTGAATTTGGAGGGTTTTTTCAATCATCACAAGTGAGAAACCAAAAATAGTAAAGATTGCCAGATTTGTATATTTGGTTTCTAGTAAGTGAGTGTGTAGCCATAAATATAAAAGGTTGATTAAGAATGATGTACTTCATATCTGATCTATAGCCAGATTTGGCTAAATCTTCCTAAATGGATGGTCACCCATTTTTTCTATGTGTTCATTCATATGGATGATTGCCACTTAGGCTACATTTAAATATTTGTAAAAATTAAAAAAAACACTGAGTGACATGGTTCAAGAACGTGTTATGGATTACAAAATGTCCCTTTGAGTGTTATTTGTTTATCTCTTTCAGGTTTTCATTGATACAATTATTTATAGCTTGCTTTTTCAGTGTCTTGGTCCAACCAAGAAAGACATTGGATTCAAAAAGAAAGCAAGTTTGTTTGTTTGTTTGTTTTATCAAGGAACAAGGAATTGGTCATGTTGTAGATTGACTATCTGATACAAAGATTTGTTCACTTTATTTCAGACAACTGAGTTGATGAGGATATTTTGGAGCTTAGTTAGCCTACAGTCAATCATTTCACAAGCTCCATTTTCAGGTGGCCAACAAGCACTACGATATCTGAAGCCACAAACATGTTGACTGATTTTATTATCTATTGCCTCTGCCTGGATGGAAGGGAAGGGGGAGACCGACCACCTAATGATGAAGTTTTTCATTTGGTCCCACATTTTGACAAAAATGTTCACCAGCTGTTAATATGATGAAACTGTGAGTTTCCTTTGTTAGGAACTTCATGAAAGACTTCATAGTTTAACTTGTTGCTGCTCTGAACTTGCCCATGAGATGGGTGGGTGGGGGCAAGAGCCATTATCCCACGTGAGAAGCTTGTTTCCCAAGCAAGTGTGCAAAAGACCCATCGTTGTCCACGTCTTACAACAACAGTAAAAATAATTATTTATTCCTACCACAACCAAACCACTGAAAATCTTAGTGTAAATTGGGGAACCTCCCCCACCATAATTTCTTTGCTCCTCTATATTTCTCATAATTTCTCTGGAGTTGCCGAGATTTGCATGTTGTGTTTGAATGCATATGGGTTGTCCTTTTAATGGTGTACCTTGGGTTTTACAAAGCTGCTGTCAATACCTGCCCTTCACCCTAGGCTGACCGTTTTGCATTTGGTTCACAAGGTGGAAGACTTCCCACCAACAGCCAGCCCTCAGTTTCTCCCCCTTATGTTTTAGCCCTCTTTTCAAAGAATAAAATTCTAAATTGCACTTCATCAACTTGAATTGTGCCCGGAAATTGACACCCTTGTAATTCTCAAGGTGGGTCTGCAACCTGAAACCTCCCGGTGAAAAAAAAAACCTCCCTTTGTGTGCAAGTAGTGCACATGGCTGTTGCAGAGTAAGCCAACATGGTGAAGAGCATGCATGTGAGCCACATGCCACTGTGCTGATAGTGTGGTAGTAGTGCCTTTGACCACTCCTAGCACTGCAGCACGCCATAACATAATAGATTAAGAGCTGCAATGAGCAACGTTGCCCACATCCTCAATCCACTAGGATAGATTGACCTAGTCACACACAAACCTACAGAAGACTTACATGGTTGGTGAGCCCAGGCTCTTGGTGTTAATCAAAATGGGTACTACCTATTTGGGTTCAAAAAGAAGTTGGAGAAAATTATTCACAAATAAAATAACTTCAGCAACTCCAATTTTCTGTACATTTTCTGTCCCACATTCTGTGAGCAAAGTGAGGAACATTAGCAGTACTACTATGTATATATGTGTTCAAACACTTGCATGTTGGGATAAAATTCTAATCGTCAAATCCCAGGTCAGACTCTAGACTCCAATGAAACTGCAGCATGTTATCTAACTAACTTAATTTGGGCTCCAACCTGCTGGAGGTATCTGAGGGGACATTCAAGACTACATACACATTCTTCATACAGGTAGGTTCTGAAGCAGGCACCGATTCGTCATGCTCATGCTAATTGCAACCTTACAAGCAATTAATTAATTACTGCATCACCTACTTGCAAATCCTAGTTTAGACAGAATTACCTTTAAAGAAGAAGTGAGAGGAACAATTATATTCCCATTGGTTCTAGACAGTTCCATGTATGCACAAAGTGAAAAGACAACAGAATGGCCTTGTGTGAACCAAGCACCCACACTCGCTACCATAGCAAAAACCCCAAATTGCTTTTGGTTGCTTCTAAACATGTATATTATATATGTCCTACCCTAAATCCAACTCAAGGTCTCTGAGTCCCAGGTTAGAGAAAAGAGGCGTTATTCAAGAAGGTATAGGTACCCAGTGTGTGTACGTGGGTGCCAGTTCACCCTGGCCAAATAGAGTACGAATTGATCAGTCCAACGAAAGGGTTGTCCAAATTGTGTAAACTTATGAGCAATTTCCCTTCATTGGAGTTATTACTTGGGAAATAGCTAGAAAGATTCCTTGCGTAAAAGAAAATTTCAACCCTTTTAACTTTTTTCTATAGTTCTGATCCTTGCTGTGGAGTGTGGAGCACTGCATACATTGTTTATCAACTTCCATATTGAAGGAGTGGTGGAAAGAAGGGATGCAATTAGAAGTTGGATGTCAGCAGCTTCCTTCTGTATCCACTGAGCTCAGCATGACTGAAAACCCCTCTTCCTTCCCCCTGGCACATTGCAATATGAGAGAGTAGTACCATCCCCTCCTGTATGCATCTGTGAGTCTTTGTGATACTCTCAACAAGTCCAAGACTATTTCATCCTAAGGTGAATAACTCCTCCCTATAAGAAGTATAATCCACCACATTCAATACTTCAAGAGAATGTGATTTTTCTCACACAAAAAGCCACAACACATGTCTGAGATAAACTTCACAATTTCATCCATTAGAATGTACAATATGCGGTGTTTATTGTGGCATATATTACAATTAAAATGGCAATTGACATTAGGCAATGGCACATATAACATTTTATGTAGCATTTGTACAGTAACATTTTAGAGCAAGTCTTCTCTGGTATTTCGGTTGGATTGTACAAAAATTGCTGCCTTCCTCTACCAAAATTTTGCATCTCCATCAGAACAATATGTGCTTATAATTGCATTTGAGACTGCAGACTTTCATCACAAGATTTTGCTAATGAACAGCATCTGGCATCCTCAGAGATTAAGGCATGTTGACTTTGGATCATATCCTGTGTGGCTTGATGTCATGGACAATTTTGGTTTAACAGAACACACTCACACTGACCTTAGACTGCAGATTTGGCAAAGGCCTGTCAAACTTCAAAGGAGTGTGCACCAATGGGTCAAGTCATATGCAAGAGTTCTATGGTTCCTGTGTCCCACAATGTCTGTAATAGTGGAAGTGAAGTTTCCTCCAAATTCAAATTGTTGCTTTGCTGCATTTTGACGACTTTGAACTCTGATTCTAGATTGCAATTTTCTGACACACATGACCCATAACTTTCAAAGCCTCAAACAATAACACACCTACAAGATGACACAGTGAGGAGGAGAAGGAGGAGCAACATTGACAGAATGCATGTCAATCTTTGAATTCCAAAGTCGATCAACTACAGAACGCCATAAGCCTGATCCCTTTCCATAACATTGTTTGGGGGAGGGCCTTATACTGAAAAAATATTTGCTATACTGAAAATCACACCAGGTAATCCACAATTCATAAGTAAGAGGGCAACCCATGAGGTAAAACCCTAATTTAGGGAAATTTTACCCTGTGATTTTGCACAAGAGCACATAGTTGTTGGACCTTGACTCAAGCTGATTTCCTTTCTTTTTTTTCAACCCCACTATATTTTGTTCTCAAAGGGGCGTGGTGGATCCATGCTTCAGCTGTAGTCTCTCTATTATGATGATCCAGTGCAGATGTATTGTTACATGCACAGTTAGTTTGACAACAGATTGGATCTGAAGACTCGCCTTTAACAAGCAATCTCGCTTTCCCCAAGTGCCTGCCTGCCGGAGTACAACTACTTCTTAACCTGCAGATTTCAAAGATGTCAAATTAGTGATTTCCAAGGGCTTGGATGTGTTGTGTGCCAGATCTTGTGAGTAGAGTGCATGGCAAGAATTTTCAAGTGGCAAGTTGGCTTAGTGAAGCTGGTACAATTGTTTAATATATCCCAAATTGCTTCAAAACTCTGTTTCTGGAATATTTATAAAGGTGGTTGGTTGTCTGGACGTTACCACTGCAAGGCTTGAAGGTAAAGCCTTGTTGACTGGGTCATGCAGTCCCAGGCTCTCGGCACATATGGCATTCTGCATGGATAAGATTGGCTGTCACAACAATTCACACAGTTTGTCATAAACAATTTACCGTCAATGTGGACACAAAATAGTGACCATGGGGTGGATGAAAACTAGGACCTGGGGACCAGATGGGTGTGCTGGAGTATAAAGAGTTGAAGTGTACAAGTCAAGAAAATTTTGACACAAAATGGTGGCCATGAGGATGATGACAACCAGCAACAGAGGTAACCAGATGGGCAGGAAAATCCTATGAAAGAGTTGGAAAGTGTACAAGTCAAGAAAATTGGACCTTCCAAATCCAACAATACAATACAGTTTACATGAGTGCAGGCAGGGGGCCTACTGGTCATCTGACTTTGGAGGCTTTTATGGTACGGAACTTGGTGTTCACTGGGAACTTGAAAGGCATGAAAGCAAGCTGGGGGTTTAGGGTTTAAGGATATGAAAGGGGCATGCCAAAACACTTGTGATCATAGAAGCACAATTTTTGTCTTAGATGCTACTTTTGACTGAGTTTCAGGGGGGTTAGTGTCATGGTATTAATTTACATGAAATGACTGCTGTCACCATACTAGAGGAATTTTGTCACAACTCACAACCTCCATCCAATTCTTAAGTATCATAATAATATTGGGTTTCTGGGGACGGCTAGTCACAGCCTCGTCTCCTCTCTGTTTCTTGTAGCTATAGTCATTTCCTTGTCCTTATGTTCAGCAGCAGCTGCAAGAATGGCCCCCACCTTGCAGTGTAACAGAGCTCTTCCCACACGTATTTGACCAGAGGAAGTAATTTGTTACAATATAGTGCTTGGACTTGAAGTTGATCAAACTAGTAAGAGTTGAACAAAAGCAATTGGGTGCCCAGTGGGACCTGAAGAAGCTGTTCTTGTGCCAATGACCTTATAGTATGCTACTTTCCCTAGGTCCATTTTGTACAGTGCCTGGCATGTGGGTCTCTCTCTCTCTAGGATCCAGGCAAAAACCCAAGTCTGGCGGAGAAGGCTGCTGTGTTCCTTGCCCTTTACTGAGTTATTCTCCTTTTCCTCCTGCCCCAGCTGCAGCATCAGATCATGTCATGTGTGTGTAGCTGCCCAACCAACTAGTCCTTCTGTCCAAAATGCTGGTGGACATAATAACATCAGTCCACTTCCTTCAAAACCTTCCCAAGAACTTCCCTCATGACGCAACTCCAACATGTGTTCACATGGGGTGGTAGTTGACCAGTTTGCTCAGCAAATGCCAATGTGCACATTGGAAACCAAACCCTAGTAGCAGCATCAGCAAAGTGGTCATGCAAATGCACCAAGTGTGTTTCCATGTGGGCGGTATTTTTATTTAAATCTGTGGAAAACTCTTGGAAGTTAATAAGGCTGCTTCTTCCACTAACTGTGACATGCACATGTGAAGAACTTGCAATTCAAATCACTTTAGGCACATGATCCATAACAACAACAGTGTGTTTTCTGCCAATTCTATGATGTAGCCAAAGTCCAGCAATCATCCAGAAAAAAACTAGGGGCTACCGCTACTTCACACAACCATTTATGCACATGTTTCACTGAAGCTTGAGGGACAAAATTGTTCTCTCTGGTGGAGATTATTGGAAGGTAAGCAATGAAAATCCATGCATGATATGCCATGGATATTAATTCATGGTTTGTGAATGAAACAATTTATATTCATAAAGTAAGAAATTCATGTGGCAGAGGTGCAGGTCAAAATGTGAAAGTAGTTAAAAATTCAAAGAGAGTTTTTGGTCATTTAGAAGGCTCCCCGATACAAGAGGTTTATTATAGAATTTATTGGAGCTTGCCCACAAAGTCATGGCAATGATAATTTCATGGTGATATACCCTGATATATACTTGCAAAGGTGAGGCTAAAGAAGCCAAACAATTCAATGGACTTGAGTAAGAAATATAAACAAATAGAATCTACTTGAACAGTTGGTTGTCCTTTGGTTGTTATGGATGGAATATATGAGGATTCTTCAAAAGTTTCCAAAGCTTTTGGCATGTTTTAGGATGGTTGAAAGTCATGTACAGACTTGTAATCTATCCACATTCTTGTGTATATTATTTTGTACCTAGAAAAACAATGATTAATAAACATTAAGCAATGAAATATTTTAAGTATCTTAAGCACAAAAGGAAAAGGTTATGATAAGGCCATGAGAGGGTGATCTGTTAGATCATGTCATAGTGTTGCAACTTACCTTCAAAAATTGGTTATTTTGGTTATTTTGGATTTGTGAGATCAAAATTGTGCATGAATTGTGTTCATATAATCAAGAAGATAAGCTACACCCAATATTCAAAACACCAACAATTGATAGTGTGAGCTAAATGGTTAGATGCACACAAAACCAAAAATAGGGCCTCAAATTATTGATAACTCATTCTTGTTGATGGTTTTTTACCAAAGAGAACCTAATTGCTTCAAAGTGCAATAGAGTGTGACATGTTCCAACAAACAAGCACTCAAGTTGCTATTTGAAAAGCAAGCCACCAATAGCCATCATTAATAAATGTTTCATATGTCCTGGAATTTCCAACAATCCATACCTCCAAGTGGATTTCATATATCTTTGTGCAAAATGGCATGACCCACAATGTACATATGCTAGGGTTAATTACACCAAAAGACATACCTTGATGTAACATGAAGAAACAAAATTCTACAAGTTGTAATCTCAACACAATTTTTTGAATATAGTATGTATATCAACAACTAGTAGCAAAAATTGTAGCATGTCTCATATACATGACGAAACAATTGAGCTCCATAGTTTATTTCGACATCATGTATATGAGACATGCTCCATAAATTTCCAAGCTTTAGCACAAAAGTGTATTTTATGTAAGTCTACAACTTGGGGCTATTGCAAATTGGCATTGAAATTAAGACTACATTAACAATATTGCATTAACACAAAATGACACTTCCTTTGCCACTAAACATACAAGAAAGAAACATTGCTTATGTATGTAGTAGCAACTTCGTCTATGGGACATGTGAACAATGAAATTAAAAAATTCTTCAACAAGCAATGGTGGATGTAAGCTCCTTGAATTTTTAAAACTAAAGAATTCAAAAATCTTGCCATTACACACTTACATTTACAATTAAGCCAATATGAAGATGGTTGAAAATAACACTTCCTTATGAAAGGATATGAAACCATCTCCTTTCAAATTGTTTATTTTCCAAAAATGGTGAAAAGTTGATGGGAACAAAAATCTTTAAACCCATGAAAGATATATATATAAACACCTTACTACTTTGAGCTTGAAATATTAGCCACATAATTGATTGGTAGGGAGTTGGTGATATGGTAAGGTAATAGCAACACCTTGTTGTTTTGGATGTTATAAATTTTGGACAAGTGGTACAATGGCTAAGTTGATATCCACCATGTCAAGTTGTTGGCAACAATTGAATCTACTTTTTTAATTGTCATCATGCACGTTCAAACCATGGAGCCAACAATCACAAAAGCCTATTTTTTAAAGTTTTATTAGGATTTCTTTTTACTTCACTCAAAGATGCCTTGGGTCTAATGACAACAACAGTGATCATGAAGAATTTTTCTTTCATTGTCTTTCCACTAAACCATTTCTGCTATTACATAAATGAAACTTAGCCAAATTTGGTTCCAGACCATCTTTAAAACAAAGATCCTTCTATATTCCTAACTACCTATTAAATATATAATGAAAATCTTGCAACTTGAAAAAATCATGAATGAATGAAAATGGTGTTAGTACCTAATATTGTTTAATCCAAAACCAACCATGTTGTGTTGATAGGAGGAACATAAATTAATTCCAAGTCTAATTACCACAAAGAGTTATTGTTTTACTTAACCCCAATTATTATATTCTACAAAGCCAATAGTATTACATTCAATTTGTCAAACATCACAAAAATCACTTAACTCATGCATTATAAGATCAATACATTTGATCTAATTAGGTGAAACCAATAAGTAAACACAAAAAAATGTGTTTCCACTTAAGTCTTGTGTCATTCATATAATTGCACAAGAAAGTAACATCAAACTAGGTGAAAATATGTGTCAAGTACCATCCACATGCTCTATTAAGTTTATAAAAATATAGTTTCAAAAAATTCAAAACTAATTCAAAAATTAAAAAGTAGATTAAAAATATTTTTGAAATTAATTGGTTTAATATTCAAATGTATGTTTACATTTTAGAATTAGTAAAATAGATATTTACAAAATATAGATATGAAGATCACCATATATTTAAAAGCCTCATCAAAAACCAAAAAAAAAAAACTTTGTTAAAACATATTTGACATGTACTTGAAACAAAAGTCCATATTGCAAAAGTAAAGCTTGTAATTAGATTACATTTTCAAAAACATATTGAAACAATGTGAAAAATAAATGAATATTAGTGAGAAAAAAAATGAATTGTTCAACTAAAAGCATTGAATGTTCCAAAAAATTTAATATGGCTTTTGTTGGTATGTTACATTTACTTAAATTTAATTTTGACAACGTAATTCAATTGTTCATTATGTTTTTGTTTACACTTAATTGGTCCAATTTTTAATGTGTTTGGAAATCCTTTGGGATCCCATTGGACAACTTTGTCATTTCATTTGACTTGTTCAGTGTTCAAAATGTTTGAAATGAACATAATTCACTACAAGAAATCTTGATCTTTTCAATTTGACAAATTAGTCAAAAAAGTCAAAATTTGCACATTTTTCAAACTTAACCAACCAATTATTTTGAACAAGTTGATTTCCACATGTCAAACTTGACCATGTGGTCTTTCTTTACCAACATGGAAGTTGACCAATTGATTGGCCAATTTGTGCAATTGTCAATTTGGGTGAAAACAAACTATGATGACCCTTTTCATGTAATCAAATTATATTATTTTCTTGGGTGGTGCCTTTTTAAGCTTGAACCATGTCCAAACTAAGAAGAAAATTTTCACAATGTTGTCACAAATTATGGTAAAACATAACCCAACAAAGAGAACATTAAAAAAAAAAATTAATTTTTTATTTATATTATGGTGGGTTGGAGTATTGTACAATTATACATTTAAATTTTTATTGAAAAATGAAAATATACTCCAAACATTTTGAAATAATTTTTAACCTTTATGAAATTTGTAATATCTAATTTAAACATTGATTTAAATTATTAATGAAACCAAATATTTGAACCACACCTCCATTAATGTTATCAATTTAGTTCATCTTAGAATCACATCCAATGCCCAAATTTATTTATTTATGTTTCAAATTGATTATCAATAGTTCAATGAACCCATATTAAATCATCATCATCATGACACAATCACAACATGTCAAAAATGGGGTTTAAACTTGCATCTCCCTAGCCACAACTCAAAGCCTTCACATAATTTTTTTAATTTATTGTTTGATATTTTATTTTCTTACATGTTATTTTGTTATATATATATTCCCTTATTTTTATTTTTACATGAATAATTACAAACAACAAATAAAAACATGCATTTGTGTTAATTAATCAATTTTAAAATAGTTCAATACTATTTGTATTATTTTAATATTCCAACATTAGCAAAAGAAGTATTACAATCACAATTAGTCATATCTA
>Ga0116228_10005017_pt1 | contig 11775 bp, 7 predicted proteins | sample S1TSphfallax_2_FD_89694 | JGI IMG/M metagenome (GOLD analysis project Ga0116228, IMG submission 89694) | Host-associated microbial communities from peat moss isolated from Minnesota, USA - S1T2_Fc - Sphagnum fallax MG | ecosystem: Host-associated > Plants > Peat moss > Unclassified | place: USA...
CTCTACTTCCAAGCTGTAATCTATTGGCAATGGCGATGGGCCTTGGGCTGCCTCCCCCTCGGGGGAGGCAGCACCTGTCCCGGTGCTTGGCTGCTCGATCAGATAGTGGGGTGAGGGGGTGATCACTAAATTGCTCGAATTCTTTCTTTGCGAGTTCCTTGCTTTCGGAGCTTTTGCCCTGGGGGCGGAGAGGTCGTTCCTTTCCGTTTGCTTGGCAGCGGCGGTCTTCGAGTCCTCCGGGCTCCTTCCGAGACTGACAGGTACAGAAGAAAAATCTAACTTGCGGGGATGGGAAGAATCTCCTTTCGGAGGTACCTGATGGGTGCGCACGACACCCGAGCTTTCGGAATTGCTTCCTCGGATCTTTGTCGCGACTCCCAGAGGCGCGATTGGCGAAGTCGACCGTTGAGGAGGATCTCCTCGAAGTTCGCCATCGCCATCACTCCTAGCCAGGAGAGCTTTCGCCTCCTTGCCTTGCGACTGGAGCCTCGAATGATCCTGAAAAGCAACCAAAATCGCCTGAATCGAGCTCGCGATTCTTCCTTCCTTGCCGATCGCCTCCCCCAAGAGGGGGGAGGTGAGCTTAAAGGGAGCTTCGCGAAGCTCTGGCGATGCAAAAACAAAAGAGCCGTTGGCCGTCGGTGAGCTTTTTCCGACCGTTGGAAAGGAAGCGTGAGCATCACGCCCCGCCTTCCTGATCCTCCTAGAGACTAGAACGAACTCATCGAGCTTCAAGCTCTGATGATCTGTAGCAACAGGGCATAGATCCATCATTAGACACGCTCAAGAATTTACTAAAAAAAGTAGCATTCGGACAAAGGAATCAAGCTCCTCTCTGATATGTGTTTAGAGCACCAGGAGCCATCGCGGGGCGGAGCATCGCAGAGAATATTATATGGGGGAAGGTGGTGGCTTCCCCCGAGTCCGGGCCGTGGTGTGTCTTGTAGTCCAAAGTGCCCGTGGCTTGTCCCAACACCCAAGGGTGTTCCTGAATGTGAACTAAGCACTTTGTGGTTTGTTTTGGATGCAGATTCAAGCTTGATCTACTAGTCCCTCTTCCTAGTCTAATCCTAGGACTTCTAGCACGCCCCTCTACCCCTTTCTAGTGCTGGAAGTCGGGAGCGCCTTTCAAGTCCCAACTTTCCGCAACTCTACATAGGTGAACCCTCAAGTGGGTTCACCCCGGGACTTGGGAGTGCGTCATATATGTTTGAAATGTTAGTGTAGCTATTCCCATTCAATATACAACTACGTTGACATATACATTTGGGAAATTGGTGTAGGTAACCACGAAATATCAGGGGTATGCCTTAATTTATGTCAAGCCATTTGTTGATAAGCAACTATGTATGATCATAGGATATTGAATCGGTATAAATTAAAGTATCCAATGGTTTGGATACTTTGCAATGTACTATTAATATATTGCTTTGGGAATTGTTGACATAGATTTTTGGCAAACTCGCATAAGTTACCACATAAGATATAAGGAATGAGTAAGCTTGCAATGGGTTTATGACTACTTCCAATTGAGATACACCTATGTCAATGCAAACTTTTGGGAAATTAGCACAAATACATGTGAGCCCCAAAATTAGTAATTAGGTTATATATGTTGCAATTTGGTACTAATTTCATCGACGAATGAAATTATAAGTTAATAAATTTCCAACAAATAGATGTTAAATAAGTTGAAGTAAAGGAATGAATATTTAGTTAATTGACATCGTGGTAAGCTTGCCTTTATTTTTACCAATATTAGATGTAATTTCAATCCATTCTAGAAGATTAGTTAAATGGATTAAACTAGACAAAATTAAATTAAAGATGTGGAATAATGCAAGTAGGAAACTTTGAGTAATAGAAAAGGCAATGATGCCAATTTATTTAAAATTAGACAATGATGCTAGTTAAAGCTACAATGAGCCACAAGTAGGTTTAAGGATTAAACATCTTCAACTATGGTGTTATAAAGTTATTATAAGCTTGATATGTGTTCTGGAAGAAGATGTTTTTTCACTTCTAAATCACTAGCATCATGATTCATTACTATAATTACAAAAACTTCAGGGCACGACGCAAAGTGCAAACAAGACACCTTCATACATGATCTTGGGTTTGTTAGTTGTAGCCAGTTTGACCTCCAAAACTAGCACCAAGGAACATGCATCAACTCCCAACCAGTGGTGCCAAAGTCAAGTGATGCATTGAAATTCAACTTGAATGCGCACTTGGCGTCCACTTGCTTATTCTTTGGGCCTAGGCACTTGTGTTAAGTTCAACCCCAACGAAGGTTCAAAAGATTCTTTGGTGGCTTGAGTGATTTGAGCTTCACATAATTTTGAATTACATCGTGCCATAGTGTCAATAGCGATGCTTGTGGTTTGGAAAAAACACTTGAGTACTCGAGAGGTTAGGTTAATATGGAAAAAAAGAACCTCGTTTGATGATGAAAAATGATGACCTTTCATCCAACCTTATGGAAGAAGGCCATTGATTGGAGAATGAAGGGAGATAAATCTAGATGTGGAAAAGGGAAAAAACAATCCCATTGCATAGGGAAATCTCCTATTGGGTTGGTTGGTGGATGAACCATCCCCTCCAATTATCATCAAATCAAAGATGGGAAGAAAGCCATTGATTGGAGGAAAGAAAATTATAAAGGATTGTTGCATTTTCATTGGCCAAGGGCAAGAGGCTCACCTTGGAAGATGGAGGGGTTCCTCAAAGGGGCAAAAAAATCTTGGGCTTCTCTTTCTCACACTTGCATGATATTGAGATGTGTGTGATGTGAGAACCATAAAAGAAAGGTAGCCAACAACACAAGAACCAAATGATAAATTTAAAAGGATAAAAGAAAAGTAGGTGAAAATATGAAATGAAATGAAGAGAAAAAAAAGTTTGATTAAACAACCATAGTAAGGGATTGGAAGTTCTAGAATTTGGATTACGTTGAGAATTTAAGCATGAATTATTAAGGAGTTGAGGAAGTCTACAAGCTTTATAAACCTCAATTTGAGTATTTAGAGAAAGAGTTATAAGAGTTAGAAGTGAACTATGTCCAAGATTATCAAACAATCATTGAATTTTTATTTCTAATTGTAATATATCTTTGATCCACCATTGGATCAACTTGAATTTTGGAAATAGTCCTAGAATATAGAAGCCAAATAATTATTCTTCCAAGTTTTAGCAAGATCAAAACACGAAGTTGCAAGGAAGAAGTTAAGGTCAATTCGACAACAATTTAGCAAATCACCAACCACCTCAAGAAGTCACCTTCACCTTCTTTGTTTTGAGTTCGTAATTCATTGACAAGAGCTTAACAAGGTAAAATTACGTGTGTAAAGTTTTAGGGTCGTCAATTAAAGATCGTAGAATTAGTGCACCAAAGATTAATAAGGGTTAAAATTGAATAACATGTCATTTTGATTCCAATTCTTTTAATCACACCGTTGGATTCCTATTAGAATTTGGGATTAGCTTTAAGTTATAAGTCCTCAAACCCTTATGATTTTCAAATCAATCAAATGTAGAACCTGAAACTAATAATCTTTTGATTATAATGGAATTCTTATGATTGTGTGTAAGAACTTGATTTTTTATGTCAAATGGAAATTCTTGGTTATAAACTTGAAGTTCCATAATTAGAGACCATTAAGACCATACATTATTAATGAATTCTTAGTGATCACTTTTGATGGCTTCTGGCCTTTTGTTTGGGGTCCAAAATGAATTGGTTCATAATGTTATTCTGCCAAATTTTTTGAATGAAATAGAACGAGAAGAACAGCAACAAATATGAATATTGTTTGTAAAGATTGGGGGCTTGAATTTGTTAATTGGGAGGAGTGGAAGGATGCAAAGGCAAAACAATCATATGCATATGAAAACAAGGAAGAAGATTGACAATCCAATCGACGATGGTGGTCGTGTCTTTGTAGGACCTCACACTTTCTACCAAAGGCTCAAAGGCAAATAAATATATGCAAATTTTGTTGAATGTAGGCAATGTCTTTTTATAGGGTGTTCTATCCCCTTGGTACTTGCCATTTTATGTTATTGGAAGGACCAAAATTTGTTCACTTCTAAAAACTTTGTTTCAATTGTGCTATTTTTGAAGAGTGTGTATTTGTACATCTTACAATACAATGATCATTTTTTGAGCTTACATTCATTTCTATTTTTCAAATGATCTAATAAGGATTGAATGTTTGATTAATTATAATTAACACACTTGAATCCAAAAAAATTTAACACATGAAAATTACCCTTGAGACAAAAACAAATTGTTTACCAGTGTGAACTTTTGTCAATGAAACCCTAAGCCTAAACCACAAACATAAAGTATAAACTTCTAGGCTAAACCCCAATTTTTCGCAATCATATGTTGAAGGAGTAAACGTTTACATTCATTTGTAAAAGCTACATTGTAAAAATCAAAATGAGATGTACATTTGTATTCTATTGCATTGTTTGCATGCCAGATTTGAACCTAGGAGCATAATATCTAGATCCATTGCCCATACATGAAAAAAAGTTCTAGACCTAGCCCAATGTCGAGATTGTGGAAAGAAATTGTTTGTTTGGTGTGTTTTTCAATAGACACTATAATCACCTAGTCAATAGTGCTTTAAAATTATATGCAACAAAACATTATATAAAGGTTCTCAGGGTTGGATGGAACCTTTTGCTAGGAATGACATTCAAGCATTTCACAAAAGTTTTTGTGTTTTGTTGACACACTTGCCTTCAAAAGACATTTAAAAATTGAACAAAAGCTTTTGGGTTTGGTTTAAAGATTTTAATTTTAATTTTGGAGGTTGTGACGATTTTCAAAGATACGTGGCAGTCATTGGTGAATATAAGATGAAAACCCATTATCTATCAAACTATGGGATTTAAGTGAACTCACCACTTGCATTATGCCCTCATTTATGGGCTTTGTCAGATTTTTTTTTGTTTTCAACACATCCCCAAGAAGGATCATAATGCTTAGCATCAACAAAATTTAACATGGGACTCTCATGCAAGGGGTTTACTTCTAGGCCTCAAACTTGGGGTTTGTTGATTTTCTTGGGTATGGTGAGTTGGATTGCCATCAATGGCAAAAACACCACATATATGACACAATCATGCATTGCATGAGCCTTCCAACCATCAATACACACATGTCAAAACCCCATGCTTGACTTGAATCTTTGGCGAGGTGAAAGCAATGGCATTGGCCTCCATTGTTTTGCACATCCACCAAAAATGTGGAATCTCACTGCCTTTTGCCAATGGCACCCTCCCTTCAAACAAAACAAAAATATATAACACAAAAACCCTCATAATTGCACAATACAAAACACACCTCTTCATTTGTATCAAACATAGTTTTATGCAAATTTGCCTTGCCGAACACTATTAACATCACACATGGATTATTGCACTTCTTGTCTAAATCTTTCATTGATGGGCTTTGACAAATTTTTCATGTTTCCTACCCAACCTTTAGAAGGACCACGTTGGTTATCATCAACGAAATCAAACATGGGACTGTTAGTTGGCATGCAAGGGGTTTATTTTTAAGCCTCAAAGTCAAGGTTCATTGGTTTCCATGGGCATGGCGAGTTGGATTGCCATTAATGGTGAAAACACCACATAGATGACACAATATTATGTCGTTTTTGGGCCTTCCAACCATCAATACACACATCTCAAAACCTCGTGCTTGACCCAAATCTTTGGTAGTGTGAAATTAGTGGCGTTGGCTTCCACTATTTTGCACATCCATCAATAGTGAGGAATTTCATTGCCCCTTGCCAATGAAACCATCTTTTGAGACAATTGTACAAGGTATAACACAAAAAAAAACACCAATTTACCATGCACGACACCTTTCTTCAATCACGTCCATTCTACTGCATTCAACAACAATTTGTTTTAATCACATCCAATGTACCTTGCTCAGTACTGCTTGCTTTTCAAATAGTTCGAATGTCCCAACTTTTGGAAAAGTGAAGACCTCTCCTTGTAGAATGGGGATCCTCCACTACTACTCGTACTATTCCAACTATCAACAATTAATGAGTGAGAATATGTCGTCCTTCACATGTTGGTTAGCAAGTTGTTTGTTTAGAATTCCCACAACCCTACCCTTTGAACTATAACCTTAAAAATTTCCAAGGGTTTTTTAGACTTCTAAAATCCCTTCAAACTCTCACTATTAGAATTCTTAATTTTTTTGATTATAAATTTTTATCAAAAAAGACCCATTTTGGACAAGCATAAAAAAAACATCTTGGTCATTTTGGATAAGTCGTTTGAACCTATCCATTGTGACTAGGCTGTGTACTTTTTTACTAGGCCTAGGTTGGCATTTTTGAATAGTTGTTTCGACTAGTATTTTTTATTAGTTATTTTGATTGGTCAATACAATATTCAAATGAATTTTTGATTGGTCAAACACCATTTTGACTAGGCCACCCAAGTTATACCACGTGGCATTTAAACATTGGCCACCTAGTTATGCCACGTGGCATTTAAACATTGGCTATCTAAACTATGCCACATGACATTTAAACATTCGCCACTAGGTTATGCCACGTGGATAGAACCTAAGCAACCTAGGTTAAGCCTAAAATTAAATACCTACTCCTAAGGTCCTTATGTTTAGGAACTTACAACCTAAGCTCCTAGGCCTAGGTCTAGGAACCTATAACTAAGGACTAGGTAAAGAAGCCTAAAGTAGGCTAGGGCAACCTAAGCTATGACCTTTATTAGGCTTAAATGTACACTTAAATTAACCCTACCCCTAGGTGACCTAGGTAGGAAAATCCTATTTCATTTTGAATTTGGCCTTTAAGGTTGAGCCTTTTCAATTGGCTTATTTTAAATGGCCTTCCTTTTAAAAATATTTCTTATGTCTTGGATGCTTGTGGTCCATTAATTTATATTGCTTGTCATTTGGAAAGGATGCCAAACAATATAGGACAAACTTTTGGGAGGGAGAAACATTTTCATGTTCACACAACATTAAAGCCTTTTAGTTCACATAACATTACTCCTAAATAACTACATAAGATACATAAATTAAGTAAATAAATAAATGAAGCAATAGGTAAATATGTATGTTAATTAAGTTAAAATAAAAATAAAAATAGTTAATGTTTAGTTATTTAGTTATAATTAATAATTACAACCAAATTATAATTAATCCTTACAAATTTGACCTAATTCATTATATATTATCAATAATTTATTTTTAATAATTAATATTTAACTACTTAATTACACATTCATTAATGTATTTTAGGTAAATAACTAGGTTACCTATAGGTTAAAGTATAGGTAAATAGGTGGAGTATTGGTAGGGTATGTATAAATAAATACACCTACATATAAGTTACTTGTATTTAGGCTATTTAGCCACATATTTACATTACAAAAATTAAATAGGTGGGTAATTTAACCTAGGAAAATTTAATTATGGCAAAGCTAATGATTGGTAAATATAAATGCCTAAATTAACCATAATTAAAATAATTATGGAAAAATAATGATTATTAAACTAATAATGGCTAAACCAGCCAAAAATAAAAATAATTATGGAAAAATAACCATGACTAAATTAATTATGGCAAAACCAACCATGGTTAAATTAAAAATGGTTAAACTAACCATGAGTAAAGTAAATAAAGCCAAATTATCCAATGAATAAATATTTCATGGTTAAACCAACCATGGCCAAACCAAAAATGGCTAAAAATAACTATGAATAAATAAAAAATGTTTAAACTAACCATAAATAAAGTAAATATGACCAAATTAACCAATGAATAAATATTTTATGATTGAACGAACCATGGCTAAATTAAAAATGGCTAACTAACTAATGAATAAATATTTTATGGCTAAACCAACTATGCATAAATTAATTATGGCTAAATTCAAAATGGTTCAAATAATTATGAAAAAATTAACCATATTTAAAGTAAAAATGGTTAAAGTAACCATGAGTAAGTAAATTTGGCTGATTACTTGAATTAATCAATATAATTTAAATAATTAGTTAGTTAATTAATTCAGATAATTAATTATCAAAAAAATTATTTAATAATTGATCATCTGAATTCAAATAAAATTCAATAATTATCACCTAAATTAATAAATTTTACTATCTAAATTATGTGAATTAATTATCAAATTTAAATAGTTAGTTAGTTATTTTAGATAATTATTTATTAGATAATTATTTATCTGATTATATATATATAATATGAATTAACTCACAAAATAATTATTTGAATTTGATTAATTAATTCATATGAATATTTTATTATTATTTTAGATTAATTAACTCACAATAAATAAATATATTACATATTAATTACCAATTAGTAAATTATTATCAAATATTTCATTATAAGATATTAAATAATAAACATGAATTTGAGTAAAAAACATCAAGGTGTATAAAGATATATCCATATGTACACCAAGGTTTTTTTTTCAAATTTTTCAAGTAGGTACACTGGCAAGGAGCCTTAACATTAATTAGTAGTAAATGGTAATTGTCCTAATGAGCAAGTCTATCTTTTTTGGAATATTTCCTAGTTTTGGTGACCTATAATAACATTCTATCTAAAAAAAATTAGTTATTATCAATTTTTCATTTGCTCATGTAACCTAACAAAATTCTAAGTGTATAAGTTTGAATACCTTAATGTACTTCTGATATAAATATTTTAAATATAGTTTACATAATATTTGAATCCAATTTGAGGTTTACAAATTCACATTTTACATGGATAATGAATCAATAATATTTTATTAATGGTTAAATAGTGACATCGTAATGGCCATCTAGTTGTCAAATAATGTTAATATTGTGGTCCTAAAGTGACACCTATATATGTAACAATTAATGGCATCCAGGTGTGAAACAACTTTTGTCCTACTTCCGATTCTACAAGGTGACTATGTTTGAAAGCACAAATGCTACTGGTGAAGGACGAATGCGAGTGTATTTCTAGATGTTAGATTGCGTTTGTAATTGAAGTTAAGTACTTTGCCTCCTATGCATCATTCACAATTTAACATTGATAGATATATTATTTAGATTCACACATTCCAAATCCTAGAACCTTATATTAAATTGTCATCCCTTTAAACAAACTTTTATGGATTCAACACCTTATTAAACTTGGCTACAACCAGTAATCATTTGAAATATTGTTTCTAACACATAGGTTGTTCAAATCTGGCTTGCTTTAGCTCCTTAGAAAACTAACTATTAGGTGCACCTACCAAATCTCAAGATCTGCAGCTAAATAATTAAGAAGTTATGCTACGAAACCCGAGAAGGTTTGTGAGCTTTCACTAAGGTTCCAACCTCCCAATATTATCTCTACTCACCTCCATTCTTTCAAAACTATTATAAGATTTCCATTCTATTCTCCTTCCTCTTCCCAACTCCCAAGGCTGATCCTCCTTTTCCTCCTCAAGAAGCTTGTAAAAACTAGTACTTCTCAAAATTGAATTAGAAGTTATCTCAGGTGGGAAAAAAAAAAGAAAACCCCAATCATCCGAATTCTCCTTTTAAAGGGAAGGAGAAGGAAGGTGAAGGTAGACCCAAAGCTTGGTGGCCAATGGAAGGAGAAGGAGAAGGTTCTTTGCTACCTATTCCCATTTTCCCCTCAAGCAACTTTACTTAAACCTTCATTTTTTATCCTTTGACATTAAGGTTTTACTTTACTATGGTCTTAGGCCATTATTTACCCATTCCTTTCCTTCCTTGACCTATAAATTACGATCGTGTAACTTGATGTCACAAGTCCCCCCCACCTTCATTGTCAATTTGATTTTGTTGAAGATCTTTTTTCTCTTCCTTGAAAGTATGGCGTCACGCACGGTCACATCTTACGGGCCCCAAGCTACACAAGCGAATGAAGAACCGCCTTCAGAATCATCTTTAGATTTGACCCTAACGCAGCATCCTCGTGATGAAGAACTCGAACTTCGAGAGGTGCGCGCTCGTCTTGAAGTTGAACCCCCTCGAGCCTGGTACTATTGTATTTCGCCAAACTCCCGCACCTTAGTGATCTTGTTACAAGTCGACCGTGTTTCCAATGACGAACCCGAAACTGTCTGTGAAAGTTGTTATGAAACCGAAGACACTTCTATCTTTGATTGGTCTTCAGTTCCTGGCGTTGGACATTATCGTTGGTTGTGCGGTCCAATTCTTCGACTACCTCCTAATAATAAGGCGGATTACCTAGTTCGTACCATTCGATGCATTCTAGACTTCCTACAGTTATGAACTATGGCATAACCCAGGACTTAACATGTACTTGCAGCTCCTTATTGAGTTTACTCATAATCTAAATAAATGTTTTAGTCTTTACAAAACTCCTATTATCATTGGCACACTATCACATTGTCTATTTAATCATTAAGCTGATTCGAACCAATCTTACGGCTTGAAGATTGCTCTATCTCTATTGGGCCTTTCACTAACCCCCTCCCCTTGCTTCATAAATTCCCAACATCCTTGCTACTTGTTAAATACTAATACAAGACCCATGTTTTGTTGCACACCATGAATTCTGGTGTTTGTTTTTCTCCCCCCAACTTCCTAGCGATTTCTCACCCCTACTTACGCCACTAAGGTTCTAAAACTATAGTTTACCAACGTTTTGCTAAAGAAAATAACTAACCCAACCAATATCGTATTTCAGGAAACAAATCAACCCCCCCACACCTTGTGTGCATTCATCAACCCCTATTTTAACACAAAGTTATTAAACCCCCCTAATAACCTCATCGCACTCGAATACTCCTAACACAATTCTTAACCATTAAAACTATTAGCTGTGGCCATGTCGATATGGCTCACACCAGGTGACCACACAATGGCATAATCGTGGCACAATAATGGCTAATTAGTAATACAATAGTGGCCAATTAGTTGCATGAACACACTTCATAATTGAAAATCAATTACAAAGTTATACTTCATGGATGGTGGGAATGTGAACACATGGTGTAATCGCATGTATGAAAATTGTATGCTAGTTACAGAAAAATTGTTCAATGTGTAATTTATTTGCAATAGTCCTAACTTAATTGCACCTTATAATTATAATGTAACTCTTCAAAAAATCAAACATAATTGATTATATGTATAAATACGATGCATATATAAATTACCAGATACGAAACATATTTAAATATATGGTACAACTACCAAACATTTATCTATTTTTTGACATGGAAATTTATTTATTAAATCATCGTATTTATAAAGTGTAATTACATAGAAGTTGCATTTTGGAAAATGTAATGTAACATAATTGTACTTGAGTGGTTTTTAAAATCTAGTTGTAAGGCAATGTGGTTTTTATGACTAAGACATTTTGTGACTAATGTCCAAACATAATCATGTAGTCATATATGACTTTTAATCGCTACCATATTAATGACTATGGTTTAAATTATGATTACATAACTATACATACAACTATAATTTATGACTAAAAATATGATTACACAACTAGTTTATTCATATTGAAGCAATATTTGAATTTGAAATAATATAACCAAATTCAATTTAGTTTGAAATCGATAAACAAATTTTGAAATAATATAATTCAGTTTACCATAAATTAGATTAATTTACTTTAACATGATTTAAATTATTTTAGCCTAATTTAACCTAAATAACATATTTTTGTTTAATTTAGCCTAATGTAACTTAATTTAACATAATTTAAATTAATTTAAACTAAA
>Ga0116228_10005018_pt1 | contig 11775 bp, 6 predicted proteins | sample S1TSphfallax_2_FD_89694 | JGI IMG/M metagenome (GOLD analysis project Ga0116228, IMG submission 89694) | Host-associated microbial communities from peat moss isolated from Minnesota, USA - S1T2_Fc - Sphagnum fallax MG | ecosystem: Host-associated > Plants > Peat moss > Unclassified | place: USA...
GCAGCTCTGTCACAACAGCTGTTCTTCGAGTTGATAAGGCAGAGCAAGAGTTCACTTTTTTGGATGTCAAAGAGAAGCCAGTGGCATCACTCCTGCGGAATTTCAGTGCCCCTGTGCGCCTTGTTTCTGACATTTCAGATAAAGATCTCTTCTTCCTTTTGGCCCATGACTCAGATCAGTTCAATCGGTGGGAGGCTGGGCAGACATTAGGCCGTAAACTTATGCTGAACCTGGTCACACTTCAGCAGAAAGGGGAGAAGCTGAGAGTAGATGATGCTTTTATTGAAGGACTCCGCAGCATTCTCATTGATTCCTCACTGGACAAGGAGTTTGTAGCAAAGGCTTTGACATTGCCAGGAGAGAGTGAGGTGGCTGACCTCATGCCAATAGCAGATCCTGATGCCATCCATGAAGTCCGTCGGTTTATCATCAAACAGATTGCATCAAACCTGCGTCAGGAGCTGCTGAAAGCAGTGAAGACTAATCCCAGTGCAGAACTATATGACCCTACTCACAAACACAGGGCTCCCCGGTCATTGAAGAATTCGGCACTTGCTTACTTGGTATCTTTGGATGAACCTGCCCTCACAGATCTTGCTCTACATCAGTACAAAACAGCCTCCAACTTAACTGATAAGGTTGCTGCCCTAGCTGCCCTTTCCCAAAACCCTGGGGAAACACGATCTGATGTTCTTGCAAACTTTTATGACCAGTACAAGGGAGATAATCTGGTGACTAATAAGTGGTTGGCATTGCAAGCAATGTCGGACATCCCAGGAAATGTGGAACAAGTGCGCAAACTTCTTGAGCATCCTGCTTTTGACATCCGTAATCCTAACAAAGTCTATTCCTTAATTGGAGCTTTCTGCTCATCAGCAGTCAATTTCCATGCAAAGGATGGATCAGGGTATGCACTGGTGGCGGATGTAGTGCTTCAGCTGGACAAACTCAATCCACAGGTGGCTGCACGAATGGTGTCACCTTTCTCTAGGTGGCGTCGGTTTGATGAAGGTAGACAAGCAGCAGCCAAGGCTCAGCTTGAACGGATAACAAGCACCAATGGTCTTTCAGACAATGTCTATGAAATCGCATCAAAAAGTTTGGTGGCATAGGTAAACATGGGTCAGGTAAGGTTCTACACTTATTTCAGTGCTTTTCGGTCATAATGGACAACCATGTACATCAGAAGAGTCTTGGTTGACTTTGAAAGATGTGGTTCAAATAACAGGAGAACCCTGTTTCTTTTTTGTAAGATCTGAAAGACAGTGGACATTTCATATGCCTGAAATTCTGCAGCCCAAATATTAACTATGGGCTTTTAGGTTGGGTGGTGGGTGTAGACTCTGAACATCAGTGATTCTGTAGACTTGTCAGGACCATCAAACCTCTACTGTATTGTTTATGGCAAAGTATTTACAAATTTCTTCTTTTGCGACGATCTGCTTGCTGTCTCTAACATCTCTGTTTCTTTCCTTTCATCTTTTTTCATTGGGGTCTTTCTTTTCTGGCCTTGTTCCCTTACTATACTAGTATTTTTCGTAGGGTTTTTTTTTTTTTTTCTTGATCTAACCAGCATCTCGGCTGAGTTTTCCTGTTACTGCTGGTCTTGTGAATGTCTTGTCACAGAAATACAGTATGTTAGTCAATGTTTGACATTAACCTGCTGCACCCAGTGCCAGGAACTGATGCAGTCTCTTTCCTCTATGCTCAAGTTTACTTGAAGTTGAGCAACATAAGACTTCAAGTTTCCTCGCAGTTTCTTTTACTTAAGTTGCTCTATATTGCTCTATATTGCCTTGAAGTTGCCAAGTTCATTGACATTGTTATCAGCAATTCTATTCATGTTTGAGTAAAGCACTCACAGAAATTTCCTAGTGCATTTGGAGGGGACCTTAAATCCCAGAATATCTCTTAGAAAAGGGGAGAAATCTTAGGCCTACTATTTAGAAGCGGGAGGGACCAATTGCAATTGAATGCTAAATTTGAAGGTAGGATATACATGTATTGTATTTATGTGGTTCCAAAGTTTGGAATATAGTTAGGTGTTGTTATGTATTCCAAAGCTGTATCTGGATTCTCAATCAGACATCATTTCTCACAGCCACAAAATGCATTCTAAGTGGTCTGTACTAGAGGTATCCATTCCCATTGGGATTCTTTGCAGCGGTCATAACCTTTGATCATTTAGTTTGTTTTGACAAGGTGAGCCCACCACCAGTGTCTTTTTTAGAATTTTTTTGTTGAAACCAAAGTGGTGAGCATCAATAGGAAGATATAGAAAAAGTGGTCATCATTTCTAAGAAGAATATGGCTATATGCAAAGTACAAAACTTTAACCATCTTTTTATGTTTTTGGCTACAGACTGAGAAATAAATATAGAAACTTTGTGATTTTTACTATTTTTTTTCTCACAATTGAAAACCTCCAAAATCACTTCATTTTTGAAGATTGAATCTCTCTTTTCAGTGAAATTTCACCAATTAAAAAAAAAGGCTGCACACCACATTGTAGTTCACAACTCACTTTCCAAACTCTCTTGCATCTTATGTTTCTTTGAAGAATCACCATATTTAGTCCTTTATATTTCCATAAACATTGATGTGGTGTAAACCTACACCAATCCACTCCACTTGGTCAATTGAAGGCCAATGTGAATGTCCAAAAATAAGCTGTGAAGATTTTGAAATTCTGGAGTTGATTACCAAATCAACAAACCCAAAATTTATCCTGTTAAGTATTTACTGGTTTGATAGAAGCATTTGGAAACATACATTTTTACCATTTCAGGTACATGTTATTGCATTGCAAATTTGCAGCATTGGAATTCAAATTGTGGTTGTGCCCTTAGCACTTATATCATGAAAATGCTTGAAAATGGATTCAAGAATGCGAATATAAAAGGGAATCTATTATCACCATTAGAAATGAAATCTCTAACATATTCAATAAATCAATCAATAATTGGTAACTAAGACATGGACAAACCAATATCTTGTTGATAACTTCTTTCACTTGCATGAAGTCTTTGCTTGAAAAAATAACTGAAACCTCTTATACAAAATGTTCAAAACCTCTAACATATACAAATGCCATAAAATACCAAACTGAAATCCCACAAACACTTTGTCATTAGGAAAAACATTAACACTTTACTTAATACCAGAAAATTTGAGCTTGGCTCAAAAGGATTTGAAACAAATGAGAAGAAGGTTTCAATTTTCACTATTATTGACATTTGGGAAGACTAAAGCTTAATATTGACACTAATCAAACGTGGTATGTCCTAGAGCTTCTTCCACATGCAATAGGTCTTTACTTCCACATAAGAAAGCCAAAAAGCCATGCTAAAGACAATTGCTGTAGAACAGTAGTTGAAATGTGAATGCAAAAACAAGAACATCAAATTTCACAATATGATACAAACTTATTCATATAGCCTTGGAAAAGATGAAACCAACATCATGAGAATTGGGATGATTTTTTTATTCACAAGGTTTAAAATGATTTATGTGATTGTAGGAAAATAAGATAGTGTTGTGACAAAACACATGAATGAGTTGAATTACAAAAGCATTATATTCAAGCTAACATCTTGGGGACACAACTAGGAAGGAATTCCACAAGGGCAAAAAATGTTTAGTCACATGTAAATAAAAACCTGTAGGAACATTCAATAGTGCAACCAAGTTATGGATGACACATCAAATCCCATCTAAACATGTTATGTGGTTGAAAACAATATGGGAATGTATATGTATTTCCAAGGAAGTAATGCAACAACCATATATAACCCACCTTCAAACCACATACTATCTCAACTCCATAGTTGAATGTCATGGTTGAAATTAAGCCTAGCATGAATGATTTCCCAACATAATAGTGCTACAATCATATAGAGCCAACCTCCAAAAAGGATGTCTTGTAAGGATCTTTTATTCATGTCACCTTTGACTAGCTAAAAAATGTAAACATGGATGTGAATTATGCCAAATATGTGTGGACAAGTAGTGCTCCACACTTATTCAAGCATACTACTTTCTTCTCGGAGGTGGTCTTCTTATCAAGCATTAAAAACAACAAAGAGTGGATTTCTTGTTGTGTAGTGCAAGAGAAAATAAGCTCAGAAAGGCCTTTATTAGGGAACTTATCATTGTGATACATTATCCTACTCCAGTGTATGCATGGTCATCGTTGTCATTTGAGGGAACTCACTAGTGTAAACTACACTAATGTTAACTAGGATTCCCCCTAATAGATGTATAGATATTGGGATGCAATACTTGTGCTGATTGAAAAGACATATCTTTTCCATACAAGTGGTTGCATCTTGGTGGGACAGGCTATGCCTTCTTTGAAGAAATTGCTTGGGGGACACATGGAGGGAGTAGGAATCCAGGCAGAGTTTTTTTTTCTTAAGGCGCAAAATTTGCCAAATGGTGATTTATTTTTTTCATATTTGCGAAAATTCAGTGTTTTTTGAGTTTTTTGGTTGCCAAAATTTTCAAAAAAATCTATTTTCAAAAAAAAAAAAACTTGATAGATTCTATCCTAAGAAGATCCAGCAAGTAGCCAAAATTGTAGAAGGATGTTAGGATTTTTTTTTACTGTTCATATTTTCTTATTGCCCAATGTGGCTAAATCATCTAATGATGATCAACACTTCAGCTACATCACAAAATTAACAAAACAAAACCCTGCACAGGTGGAGAGACTATTGCATGAGGGGGAAGAGAATGCATTAAATTGCCCTGTTCAGACAGGGCAATTCAGGTAGATTGTGGGTGGTGTTTACACTAGGGTAGGCATGATGACTGGTTTCATTGAAGAAGAAAAAGAAGTCAGCTAGGTACAGGGAGGCAAGGCAAATAGTGGGAAAGCATTTCCATGTCTTTGTGACTTTTCACAACCTAAAGAGGAATACCTGGTACCTAGTTTCAAGGCAAGCCAGCATGAGCATGGCTGACCAAAAGCCTGAGTCTCTTTTACAGCCACGTGCCGGTAACAAACAAAAAGCCATGACTAGCACTTGTCATCGCCGTGGGTTGGTGGGTTGCCCACTAATCTATTGAGTGGGCGACCCACCATTATAGTGGGCAACTACATTAGAATAGTGGGTCAGGGGAACCATTAGTCAGTCGCATATGAATCCTAAGCATTTGGGTGGTCCCCACTCAAATGGTGAGTGGGTGGGTGGCATATCATGGCAATGCACTCTTATTAGGAAACCTCAGATAGTCATTGCAAATTCAATTCTTGGATGAATCTTGATTTCAACTGCTGAAGACCACATCAATGTCCCATTGTGCATGATTCATCCACAATTAGTTGGGGATGCAAAATGGCCATTGAACCACCAATCATTGAGTTTGGCTTGATGATCAGGCTATAGTGGTGCCCAAGTGAATGAATCAAGGGTATCAAAATCTGCAGGGACTAGAGACAACATGAGATGAATCATGTCATGTGGTTGACTAGTTAACTGGTTCAGCTTGGTATTGCCCAAAAGGAGAGCTAGATGTATAGGGTAAATCCCCCCCCCTCCCCAATAAGGTGCCTAGGACAAGGTGGTAGCCGAGTCTGGCCTAATGTGCCTCATTAGTGTGCTTTCCCCATTTTAAAACACAAGGCAAACTTTATCTTCAACCTAAACATATGTAAATCAGGAGGCATGGGGGAGGGGTGGGAGGCAGGGAGGAGGGAGGGTTTTCATGCTACCCTTGAAGAGTGGAGGGAACTTACATCTATAAGTAGGAATAGTTTCCTTCTCACTCTTAAGGAATATGCATATGATCCCTCCTCTTTTATATGAGGGACATTCATGCATATAAGATGCCCTCCAAATACATTTAGGAAATTTCTCGGAGTTTATTACATGTAAAGCCTGAAGGTAAGGGCATGATTGAAATCAGGATGCAAGGCAACCCAACTGTAACGTAAGCACAATTTTTGTAATGCTCTTCACACTTGTGAGCTTTGTGCTATGGAAAAATTGATTCAACATTCAAAGAGTGATGGCTTTATATTTTTCATAAATCTTGTTGTGAAAATAGATTGCCCACTCACAAGGCAAAGGAATAATTGTGCACTATAACATGCCCTCTGGTTACGATACAAAAATTCTAAGAGGTTTTGCTGTTACACATTAGCTCATTGAAAGTTGAAAATTTCATGAACATATTCATGAAGTTTTCAACTTTCAAATTCTCCATATTGGTCTTCAACCTAAAATAAACGAATGTATGATTATATTCCAGACTTAAGTGTGAAGTACTCCAACTGGGTGTATTGGGCCCCACTTGTGCCAAAACTAGGGACAAAATCAAAAGTGAGGATGAAAATAGTACACAGCAAAAAAAAAGAGAGGAACAAACTGGATTTCTCACCTAAAATTGATCCTCACAGGAGTTTCACCCCAATTGTTGTGTTTGCTTTTTACCTGGCCTTTCACTGCTGCTGCTCATATTCTTCATTATTAAATCAAGGCATGTCAATACAAATTCCTGCAAATCTTGTGAACTGATACCCAGTTTCGCCCACTTTCTACAGCAGCGGTACACTCAAATTGAAACAGGGAGTAACTAGGGCCCAAAGACAAGGTGACTTTGCAGATGTGAAAAGCCTCCTTCTGTAGTCTCTCAGCACACGCTCAAGTTCTTCGTTGTCAGTCTCTCGCTGGTTTCCAAAATCCAAATCTGCTCTTGCAGCAAGCAGTCAGCCAGCCAGCCAGAACCGCGCTTCTTCAATTTCTGTAAGTAAATACAAAATAAAAATGCAACCAGAAGATGTTGGCTGGTGAGATGCCGACTGGTGATCTGATTGCCAGACCCCGGTTCCTACGGGAGGCAAGCACCCACTGGGTGTGGGAAGGCAGCCTGGCAAAGGGAGGCACACGCGTTTCCTCCAGTGCCGCAACTGAGTTCCTACTTACTATTCATGCCAAGCAACGGAACTGCTCTCGAATCCGGTGCATCAGGGACCGCTGGCACTGGCTGTTTCGCTGCGTTATTACCGACTAGTTTGTTGCCGAAGATCAAGCGCTGCCTGCTGGGACTTGCACAGCAGTCCCTTTGTTACTCTTTTGCACTGGAGATTTCGCTGTAAAACCAGTTCTTTTTCGTGTCCAACCTTCGAGGAAGCATGGGAACTGTGAGAACAACATGAGGAACATGATCTGGCAAGATATATGGACTAAGGAAACCAGTGAGATAGGTCTTCTGGTTACCGAAAACAGCCGAGGCTTCTAGCAAAGCTTATATGGACTAGGTTTCCAGCCAGAAGGTTGTTGATTACTGGAAACAGCCAAGGCTTCTGACCAGCATATATGGACTAGGTTACTGGAAATAGCTGAGACGTGATAACGTCGGGTAACTGGCAACTTTGAGCCAGTTACTAAACATAACCTACCATTTCAGAGGTTGGTTAGTGGGAAATAACCTACCGTTCAGAGGTTCAAGAGTGACAGCATAACCCTAATGGATGAAAAGTCATGTAACCCTGCTACATAGGCATTGAAAATCATATAACCCTCCTACATATGGATGAAAAGTCATGCAAAACTCTTCCAAATGAACGGAAACTCATATCCAATGTTTTGTCTAGGTGATGTGTGCACAAAAATAGGAAGGCCGCCCACAGGGTTATACTTGGTGAACCAGAAGGTTGAGAACCTTATCACTGTAGGTTAAGGACTATAGTTTCCAAACACGTTGTAATTTGTGGTGGATATATTATAATTGTATTTGCTTATGCGGGTAATGTCTTGCTAGATACCAGTTCTGGGCGCTTCTTTAATTTTGTTCTGACCTCAGGTATTGGGTTTTTGAAAAAAAAAAATCAAAATCAAAGAACCCCCTGGTGACTGGTTTTTTAAAAAAAATTAGAAGAAAATTATTTGTCGCATATGGGTTTTTGAAAAATAGCAAAGAGCTAGAACTAGTAGGTTTCCTCAAAGAGCCATGAACTGGCAATCTAGGTAGGTTCTTTGACAAGTTCTTTGATTTTTTTAGAACTGTGATTCCAAGACTATCCTTTGATGTTTTGAGAACCATTAGTTAGGGTTCATTACACAAGAATGTGACATTTTCTTATAAAACTGTGATTCCAAAACTAGCTGGTCCTTTGATGTTTTGAGAACCGTTAGTTAGGGTTCATTACATGAGAAAGTGGCATTTTCATACACATAATAAGTGCTAAGTGCTATTACCTCATGTCCAGTGATTTTTAGACTGGAGAACTTTTGACAAATTTCAACCTGGAAATATGATTTCAGTCTATGCAAAGGTTTTTTCATGAAATAAATGGCCCAAATTCATCAGATTACAATTTTTTTCCATGCTTGTCAGATTTATTGATAATTCCCGTTACTTAGCTAAGTATATTTTACCTTCATATATGGTATGCAGTCAAATTTTCTTAAATGTTTTTTTGTATGATCATCACTTGGGCTACATAAAAAATTTGGCCAAAAAAACACTACTCATGTCAATTGCCATTTTAATGTAATACATGCCACAATAAACATCACATATTGTACATTGTAATGAGTGAAATAACAGAGTTTATCTCACAGTGCACACATTTGTCATGAGCTGAGATCTTTTGTGTGAGAAAATCACATTCTCTTGTAGTTCTTAGAGAGGGGTTCTTTCTTGAAAAAGAGAGAACCACCAAACACTGATAGATACACTAATTCTTCATACTTGGGGAGTGAACCTTGAAATTTAAATTACAAATGAGTAATTTAAGCCTAAAGATATGACATGTGAAGCCCAGAATGGGTATTAAATGACTAAACCTGGAAAGTTCACATATATGAGATATCATAATATGGGAATTATGGTGATTAAGTGTGTGGAAAATTATGTTCATTAATTTTTAGAATAGAAGTGATTATTAACTTGCAAGTTGTAACTTGTAATGGGTTGGGTTATAAATGCTCTAATTTTATGCCCCTAAATGCATAGAAGTTTGAAGATGAATAAAAGGAAATTCATGGTATCTCACTAATATGCAACATGAGAATCTTTAAAGGGATGATATTGGGCCACTTTTTTGGGATTGATAGATAGCAATCAACACTTTTGTGGATCTCTCCTTCCCTTAGTGACTTCATATCATTGTGTCATGATTGGAGGAAAAGTCATGTACAATTAATGTACTCCTTGCTTTTCCCCTAATTTTGTTAACCTACATAATAATCCATAAAAAACAAGGGGTGGCCTTGCCAATAACATCAAAAAGAATCTTAAGGCAAAAGAAGAGTTATGGAAGTTCAAATATTGAAACCATGCAAAAATATAATCTTAAAAAAAATACTCTAAGTGAAACCAAAATCCTCCAAGATATTATAACTCTGTAACTAATCTCAAGTTTCAACAAAAGCCAAAATATCATCTTTCAAAAATCCTCATATGAAAATAGACCTACGACCTAGGGGCCAAAATCGCTTAAGCTCCTCTACTCTATAATGAATCTAAACACAATATCCTGGCCAAAAACACAATTTATAACCCACCCTTAGTTATTCGTAACTCATTGCCTAATGTATAGTAAGTAGATGAAAATATTCTTGCAATCGGTGACCTACCATTGTGAAATTTTGATACAGATACAAATACATAGAGATAACGTTTGAACATAGAGCCTGCCACCCACCTGCAAAAGCAAGTAATATTTTCAAACTCTGGAGGGTGGAAGGTTTTCATGGAAACTAGTGGGCCCTGTGCTGTTTGCAAAAAGTATATTAAGCCTCCTGTAAGGTCACCCATCTCAATAGTATTCCAGTAGAAGTGGCCTTAACTTGAGAGTTCTTCATGAAAAAATCACATTTAGTTTTTAGTTAATTTTCAAAAAGGAAAATCACTCTAAATGCAATGAATTTTTCTCCATTGGTCCAAAAATTGCTAAACAACAAATCTTTCACACCATCTTGTCAAGGGCTTTTCCAATGGTACCAAAAGCAATGTGAGGGCCCCACAGTTTGGGAGAGTTATGGCATGATTACATCCAAAAAAACAAACAAACAAATACCTACCTTAATATATAGAACAATGCCAAATTATTTTTGAGATTATTAAACAAATTTATGGAAATAATTATAAAGATAAATAATTTTCATATTAACAATATTAATGTGTGTTGTTCTATCTGAAATTGAAAAATAATTGGAAATGAAAATTAGAAAAAATATTTTATTATTATAATGTGCATAACTTTGTACGTATACACCAATATTGGGCAGTTATCATGAATTATAAGAAAAGACCCCAACAATGATTAGGGTGGTTCTTAGGATTCATAACCGTGGTTTTCACAAAATCAAATAACCAGTTTTGAAATATAACCACGGTTGTTATCCATTATTTCTATCCATAATTTTGACAGATTTAAATAACTGCACAACACTGGTATACACTAGATTTGGCCAGTTATTGAGTTTTGACCTGGTTATCAAGCCAATCATTAAAAACCTACCAACTAGTTCCTGATTTTTTAAATAATCGGTTAATTTGATATTTGCTTGGGTATTGAATTTTCAAAATCTAATAACCTATTCGGATGAATTGATTTATCATCTAGGTAGGTTATGAATCTTTAAACACTAATTCCAATTTTTTTATAAAAAATGATTAGCATTTTTTTAACAAAAACCCTATAACCACTGTATAATTGACATGTTACCTAGACGGTTATTAACTGATTATTTTATAACTTACTTGAGACTTAATTTTTTGATAATGATATTGATAACCGATGTGATACCCCAAAAATAAATAAATAATCCTACCTGGTGGTTATTAAGAAAAAGAAATAATTGGCCAACACTGGAATACACCCATATCCAATGGTAGATTAACAGATAAGCATCAAGTTTTGGGCAAGGGATTTGATTTTATGTTTTGAAAGGGGAAAAAGGAAAATTCTTGAGGGTGGGTGACAAGTCTCATTAACCAGAACGAAAATGCTGACCGCATGCAGTGGACATGGGAATTCGCTTGGTCAATGCAGTGATCCAATAATTTTTTTAAAAAAATTATTTAAATCATTAATTGTTTTTCGTAACAAACGACCAAGCAACCAACAGCAGAGATGGCATGATCTTTCCAACTTATGAAAATAAAATAAGGAGGAAAAGAGGAAAAAAAAAAAAAAAGTGGCACCGCGCCACCGTCGCCGCCATCAGTAGTAGGTTTGGACCGAGTGGCACCTATGACCGTGTCGCAGAATAACCTAATTTGTTTAAAAAAAGGGTGAGGCTTGTTGAGTGGAGCCTATAAACGCGGTTAACAATGAGGGACCGCATATGGGGGGAGACCGGTGTCCTATGTCCGTGAACCCAAAGCCCAGGTGACGATGACGACGGTTGTGACCACCGTTCCACTCTGCACTAACGCACCTTAAAGTGGGGCCTTGGCATTGTCAGCTCGATTGAGTTTTAATTCATTAAAAAAATTCCCCCCTTTACATGAGATTTTGTTGTAATTGTTGCCATTTACAGTCATTGGGTTTTATTATTATTATTATTCGAATTTTTTGATATAGAAATTGAAGATTTTTTTCCCACACATTAGCAAAATTACTCGAATTAACACTTAGAAAAGCACATTTATTCAAACATTTCCCATTTTTTTTTCTTTTGAAACAATGACAAAAAATTTCAGGGAAAAATCACTGTTTACATTAGGAGGAGAAAAATAAGAGACAAAGGGAAGAAAAATATTAGACATATTTTAAGTGCAATTTCTTAAATATTCATTATTTCTAGGGTGCACCAA
>Ga0116228_10005020_pt1 | contig 11771 bp, 7 predicted proteins | sample S1TSphfallax_2_FD_89694 | JGI IMG/M metagenome (GOLD analysis project Ga0116228, IMG submission 89694) | Host-associated microbial communities from peat moss isolated from Minnesota, USA - S1T2_Fc - Sphagnum fallax MG | ecosystem: Host-associated > Plants > Peat moss > Unclassified | place: USA...
CTCTCTCTCTCTCTCTCTCTCTCTCTCTCTCTGTGACCTAATTGCCTCCAAATGAGACCAAGAATGGCTCAAAAGATTTTGCTTTTCCGTGTGACAAGGGGAAGATCACCAACATCGACCGGCAACCACAATGCTGCAACGTGAAGGTGAGAAACGAAGAATCTTGAGGTCGTAAACAGTCGCAAAACTTTCGCCCAAGACTTCGAAAACGGACACTTTGCAGTGAAGAAAGCAAAAAGTCTGAGCCCCTGTGTCGCTTTTTCTGTGTCGCTGAATTTGGACCCATTTTGCGGAACTCGGGTCCTATATTCGCCCACTTTGAACCAGGTCCGTTTAGAACTGGACCTCCTCCCTCATTACTCTCTCTCTCTCTCTCTCTCTCTCTCTCTCTTTTGTCCTTTTTTTGGGGCCCAACCTTCTTTTGTCTTTTAGGCTTTTTCTCTCTTTTCAATCATTTTTTTGTGTCAGGTAAAGCCCAAGGGTGGTGAACTAAGTACCTACTAAAATATGTGTTAGCATACTAATGTGATTATTTATATTACATGATAAAAGTCATTTTTTAATATAACCCTATCTTTTGGCCCTTTTATCATCTTGAAAACTCATTTCATCACTAAATGTTGAATTTTTTTGCAAAGTGAGTAAATTCACTTATATTGGGTTTTGCATGTTGAATTATAATATTTATTACACTCCATTCAAAACATTTGTTAAATAGTTATAACAATAGTGACAACATCAATGAAAGGTAATTTAGCAATGAAGGCAAATATAAAACCGAAGTTAAATTTTATAGTATCACCAACATTGGGGAAAGAAAGTTTTAGGTCATGTTTATTATGCTAGTGTTTTCTTTTCCAGTGTTAGGTTTTGATCTCACCTTGAGTTCAGCCCTTTTATGAGAAAACTGCAAACTTTTGATGCTGAATCCTTTTTCTTTCGAGGTTTACTTTATTGTACTAACCAGAGTTTGAAATTCACCTTGATGGTAGTATGGAACATGCCAAGTAGGGTTTACCCTGAACTATTGATTCACATCAGAATTAGAACTAACAAGGGATGTGTCACACTGTGGTCTTGCCATTTACATTAAAAAGTATTATCTTAAGGCAAAAGAAGAATTATGGAAACTCAAATATTTATATTTCACCATGCGAAAATACAATCTTTCAAAAACCCTCTAAAAGAAACCAAAATCCTTCAAGATATTATAAACTCTATAACTAATCTCAAGTTTCAACACAAGCCAAAATATCATCTTTCAAAAATCCTCATACAAAAATAGACCTATTATTATTACCTAGGGGCCAAAATCCCTTAAGCTACTATACTCTATAATGAATCTAAACACAATATCCCTGCCTTGGTAGGCAAGGCCAATAAAACCTACTCGTTGAGGGCTTTAACCCTCCAGACAAATCTTGGCTACGAAGTGGATGATTTTTGTAGAACCCAATGTTGAAGATCTTTGATAGAAACTGAACAGCAGGAGGAATCATGGCTGTGAAGAAGAGAATGATCACCGAAGAGAGAGAGCCATGGCTGTTGTCGCTAAGGTACAGCAGTTGATTCAGGAAAATCCTCTGATTGTTTTCAGGTATGTAATACCTTCATACTTCTGCTGGATTACTGGAGTGTTCAAGATTTAGTACCACTATGTTTGAGTTTCATGATTGCGAGTGAGATCATTAATAGAGATGATCTTTGCCCAACAATCGTTCATGCCATAGCAATAGCCTTAAAACCCTAAACCCTAAACCTTGGAGATCAAGGAAGGAGGTGGAAAATTTGGGAAAAGTGATCAGGAAGGAAGGGGATCTGATGATGATGATGGTGTTTTTTTGGTGCGTGTAAGAACAGTAAGACATACTGTCCCTATTGTGCACGAGTGAAGCAGTTGTTGAAGAGCTTGGGTGCCACAGGCAAAATTATTGAGCTCAACAATGAAAGTAAGTTAGTTTTTTGCTCTTGATAATCTCCACAGCCCCTGTTTCGAGTGTAAGATATGAACTGAGAAGCTTGTAGTGATCATACCCATTTTTGTAAAGCTGTTTTATCTTCAATTCTAGAGTCTAAGTTCTTTCCCTGTGGGTTAAGGGTTTAGGGTTTAGATGTGAGTGGACTTTCTTGTGGTGCTTTTGATTGAAAGACTTGGAAATCGGTAAGAGGGCTGTGATTGGATGTAACATCATCATGCACACTAGTGCTAATTATGTTCTATCTATCTGTTGGTGATGCAGATGATGGAGGTGCAATGCAGGCAGCTCTAGTAGAAATCTCAAAACAGCACACTTGTACCCAATATCTTCATCAAGGGCAAACACCTTGGAGGTTGTGATGGTTAGTAGTACCCTTAGACTCATTGAAAGGATAATAATGACAAACACATTGTTGTGTCATCTCCATGTTGTACATGGCCTGTACATTGTGTTTGTTTTGTGGGAACAAACTCACCAGAATTATTGTACTACTGTTGTTTGTGGTAAACTGCAAATGAGGGAAAGCAGTTTGTATTCCTTGAATCTGAATAGTAGTCATTTGCAATGGACTTGTGTGTGTGTGTGTGTGGATATAGTTGCAGCACATGGAAATGGATCATTGTTGCCTTTGTTGAAGGATGCAGGTGCACTGATGAGTGTTGAAACATAGATGGAAGACTTTGGACTGAAAGATATGTCCTGACAATTTACAAGGATGTCGCTGGCAGATGTAATGTACTGCCCTGGAAACTGCAGATTTCTTAGAGCACCAAGGCATTGTATTGTTGTTTCAGATATTGGGACTTTGATTGCAAATGGCTGGTTTTAGGAAAGAGATAATCACCACCAGAGTTTTAAAATTGTTGCAAATTAACAAAAAAGATAACCTAGACATTAATTCAAATTGTCCAGTTTTGCAGTGGTCATTCTGCAGATGCTTGTGAAACCCAGCAGTAAAGAGGAAATGAACACAACATCAGTTCACAGTAGTCATTAGGCTCCTACCCTCTAAAGATTCTGTTATTAAAGAGGACAAGAGGGTTGCTCAATAAAGAGAAATTTCTTTTCAGAAGTTCAGCATCTGAACTCTTGGGAATGCTTTCATATGGAGTCTTGTAAGTGATTCCAAGAAACTTCCCTGGAAGTTACTATTATCCTTTTGGCACTAACCCTTATGAATGGCACTCCCCTTTCTCTAATTTCCATTGATGTATAATCACCAACAGTTTTGATATGATTTTGCTAGCCTGTACTAAATGTACAAATCACCCTTCAAATGTATGTGATATAAGTGACTCCATGCCTGAGAGTCCATGTCTGAAGACTTCTCCATTTTGGAGCGGATTTCATTCATTTACCATGACTATTTTGTATCACCCTGTTAAAGATTGTTCCAGTTCTGTACTGTTATCACAAATGGTTCCAGAAGTAGACTGTCCTTTCCTCCCATCCAAATGTAATTTCAATACTGGAAATCATGTCATAGTGACCAATCTCACCCATAGATATACAGTAATTACAGAGCATGAAGTATTCTGCAGCAGGGCTTATTGTCAAACCTACATGGGATTATAACATCAAGATGATCCTGTACATGATGCAGCTATTAAAGCTTATAATTAACCCTGAGGCAGAATTTTGAAGTTCATAATCAAAGATTATATGCAGAAAAGTGTCATGTCCTACCTAGCACCGAACATTATGCAGCCTCAAACTTGTACACAATTAAGTCCTGAACAAACAACTACCTGTATAGTTGGTAACATAGTGTTTCATGTTCCAAAATCAAGCTCACCCAAACAGCAGGAATCCAAGCCTAAACTAAAAATCCAAGACATGAGAACACAACTGCACTCTCTCGGTCATAAGCATGATTTGAAATCCCCAAATAAAAAAGACAAGACTTCCATAGGCACTACTTGTGATTACACAATATAGAAAACAGCTCTTTGCAGGCTAGAGATTTGACATTACATGCATTAGGTACAAAACAGCATATTACCATTTTCCTTTCTACACCATTGCAGTTATGAAAACACTCACAAGAACCACTCTGATGAGCACACTGAAAGCTTTGCATCCCATACCCATAACCAAGCTCAGCCACAGATTTCCTTTATCCACCTCTGACAAAAACAAGTCCTTGCACAAGTTCTCTCCCGCCTGCATGAACAGAATTTGTTGAAAAGCATGCAACTTCATAGCTGACAACTACCTGACATCATGTTATAAATTTTGGACATAGTAAGCACATCAAGAAACATCAGATCTCAGTTAATTGTGCACCTGGAAGCAGCAAAGTTCCATTCCAAACAAGCATTCAGTTTCAAAAGCTCTGCCAGACATAGCAATAGTCTCCTGATCAACTGTCACTACCTGTGAAACTCTTCAATTGAAATGATCAAAAAGAGACATGAGATATATACATGCCAAGACGAGCATCTCCGCTAATTCTAGTTTACATCCCCACTACCACATAACAAACCATGTTTCACATGTCAAGCTGTGAAAACAAGGAAGAATCCTATCTGCATCCAGAAGCCAGACAGCAACCCCCTCCCAAGATCATGAACCTCTCACCACCTTTGAACACAACAGACACAATGCTAAAAGTTCTTGACAGAAGTGTTTGCCAGCCATGCACAAGGAACTTGAAACACCACAGAGACATAAATGGCCAAGAGAAAATCAATGCTTGGCTTCAAAGAGAACTCATCAAATCAAGTACAATGATGTGTTTTACACAGCAATTCATAAGTCGAGAATAGATTCACATATATCGGTATCTCATGACCATGTTTGCAAGTAGCCACCAGGAAAATCCAAGTTCTAGTCATTTAGACAACTAGCTAGAAATTGGGAAGATCGTACGAGAGAGGACAAAGGTTCTGTCCAAAATCTGTTGATAAGGGTTTGTAGATACAGATCCTGGAGGCAAAACAAAATAACGTCCAGAATCCAAAATAGAGGAATGCACATATTCATTGACAACAGAAGAATTAAAAATGCTAATATGTTCTTGGCAAAGAGCTACTATCTACCCCCCATTAATACAACTGTTCACTGTACGACCTATGCACAACAAATACAAATCCTTACTCACTTTTAGCCTTCTTAACATATGAGTCCATGACTTTAGCCAGCACAACCATGAAGGATTGCTCATTCGAAGCGGGTAGCATCTTCTCCTCAGCTTCCTCAAGCATCAACTCGATGGGTGACTTTTTGTCGAGTGTTTTCCGACACATCATGGATCCAACTTCAAAAGGTGTTAAACCTGCTGCTGCACCTTTCTTCAATAGCATGGTTGAGATACGGAACACCCATGCACATGCAGAACGTAATGACCAACCATGTTCCCTCAGAAGTGCAATATCCTGCTCTGCATCCAGTGATGCAATGTACTTCAAAGTGGATTCCTTGAATGGAGCATGTGCTTGAGGCCAGTATAGCCACTCAAAAGTGCAATCTTCAAACTGCAAAGATAGCGTTACACACATCAGAGGAGGAAGAAGAAAGTTGCATGGCAAAACCAAGTGCAAAATGAAAGTTTGTCCAGAAAATGCAAAATCAAACAGCATGAGGTAAATGAACAAGAATGCATCTTTTTCAAATCCATCTTGTTCACAATAATCACAACAACTAGATATCTTTGTCACATTGTTCAGATGTGGGAATTTCTCACCTTTTCTGGCAGGCAGTACCCATGGTCAATTGGGACAAGCTTGATGGAGTTGTTAGTGTCTAGGCAAGCAAGGATGTTACTCCCATTGCGATCAGTGTTAGCAAGTCTCATGTCAAGAACAGCAATCTTATGCACCTCATCTACAGGAAAGTTAGCAGGACCCATGTCTTCACAGTTGCTGAATGCAGGCACAAACTGCTGCAAAGAGCCAAGCTTTGGCTTCCTGGGGAATTTCCAGCTGTCATCTGAAGAATAGTGGAAGGCCTTGTGAGAGCAGCGCACCATCATGGTTGGAGGAACACCTGCTAACCCTTGCAGATTCTTTCCCAGAGTCGATCGTCGTCCTTCAACAGGGTGATCCAAAATGTATGCAGCGACTTCCCTGAAGGCACCTTCACCAATTCTTGTACCTTTCTTAAGGCCTTCACCTCTTGAAGCATCACAAAGGCCACGTGGATTATTCATGGCCAGAGGCTCCTCATCAACCGGCTTGAATATGGCAACATTCTCTTTCCCATACTCACACTTCAAAAAATAAGCACCTCCGGATCCATCTGATGACAACATAGGAGACTTCCCACTATGAAGACCAGCTCTAGCTCGGGCCAGTAAATCTGCTAGAACATCTGGAACATCATACCTCAAAACGCCAATCGCCGGCTCCAAAACATTACTCCTGTTGAGCTGAATCTCAGAGGAAACCAAGGCCAACAATGCGGATGTCGAATAGGGCAGAACTTCAGAACCCTGCTCATCCTCCACAAACCCACCCTCGAAAAACCCAACATCCTCTACTACATCTACTGAAAGCTCCACACCCTTCCGCAGAGCTCGTGAGCGAACCTTCGCAGACTTGGGCACCAAGAGATGAACAAGCATGCCATCTTGAAGACAAATGTCATTGGAGCTCAGTCTCTTGTTGTCTTCCACAGTCTTTCCACGGAAAATCAGTTGCTGCTGCTGCGGATGATGATCCAGGGGAGAATGGGAGTCTCCTCCTTTGCTTGCTGCTATGCGCTGTTTCAAGTCTCTCACATTCCTGATCCGTTCGACTTTAAAAAACTGTCTGCCGTCTGCAGTCTTCACAGTCACATCCACCAAATCGGACAGGCGCAACACAAGGTGCACAACTTCGCCGTTGCACACACCGTAGTCTTTCACAAAACAGTCATCCCGGGTGAGTTCGCGACCTCTGTAGACGAGTCTTTGTTGTTTTGTGTAGAAGCCTCTGTACGCCTGGATCCGCAGCTTCACGGATGCGATCGTTTCGGAGCTCAGCACTCTCATAGGCATCACACTGTTGTTGGCGCCGAGAGTTGCAAGGTAGATTTGGATCGCTTCCACTGCGGGAAGCATCATCCGAGTGCGGAACGTGATCGGTTCCGCAGGGTTCAACACAAGTCCTGTCGCCGCCATTGCTGCAACTATCTACAACGCTGTGTAAACAACGACACTTCTTCTGTACAACAACAAAACCCCGATCTGCTGCTGCTGCTTCCGCGGCCTCCCCACCTCTCATGCTACAACATCCATTGTCGTCAAAGATGATCTTCCGAATATTTCAACTTTCGCACACAACGACACTTACTGTACAACAAAACCCAGATCTGCTTCTTCCGCGGCTTCCCGATCTCTCATTCTACAACTTCTATTCTCCTCGTAAATAAACTTCTTCCGAAATTTGTTCTCGACTTTCGAAATGTAAACATCAGTTTTTGTACAACAGAAACCCGATCTGCTTCCGCGGCCTCCCGATCTCTCATGCTACAACATCTATTTTCGTCTTTCGAAATCTTTCCTCAACTTTCGCACACGACAACGCCGCAACAAACTCCTGCTCCTCCTACTTTAGACGTATACATCTATCTCGCAAGAATACATAACCAGCCAGTGTGACGCCAGAGCACCAGAGCGATTCTTCAAGTAAGAAACTACAAGTACATCAATCAAGTAGCAAAATCGACGAAAAAACTACCGATCTCTCTCTCTGACACAAAAAGTCGTTCCAAAACCACAAGACAAGCAAGATCCGATCCCTCCCTCCAACACGAAACAGGCGGGGATTTCTGCATCTACACGAGCATCAGAAATGCCATAACTATTTTACAAATATATACATATATCTCTACACACAACAAATAAAACAACAAAAGGCAGCTGTAAGCAAAGCTAAACAGCTGTGAAGCTCTGCAATTACATCGAAGCGCCTCTCAAAAGCCCATTAGCAACACAACATCCATCTTAACCCTGCGCACATTCGAAAGCTCCTCGGAGGGAGGAAAAACAAAAACACAGCCCCCGTTTCCCCCACGCAAACTCCAACGCACTTATGAAAAGCCTATGATCTTCTTCTTCTTTTTTCCCTTCTTCTTATTCCTCTGTCCTAAACACCAGAGCTCACAGCAGCAGCAACAGAATCAGAAGAAGAAGAAAAACAAAACATCAACAGATGTGCTCCAGACCGTCCTCGGCTCTCTCCAACACTCCTCGCACCTCCTTCACCAAAACCAAGGCAACACAGGCATCTATAACTAACAAACAAGAAAACAAACCCTAGAGCCGTAGCTTGTAAAAGAAGGCACGATGATGATGACGAAGAGACGGAGTCACTCTTTCTCAAGCTAAAAACACGGCCATGAGAAGCGCGAGAAACGGCAAAACTTTTCGATTATCTAACAACGCAGTTCTCAGTTCTCCATCTTCTTCTTCTTCTTTCGCTTTTCTATTGTTGAGCATTTGTGGAGTGTATTTGTCACATTTTGAGCTTTGCACGCCGAGTCGAGGAACTTACGCTACGAACGACGACGAATTGCCACCACCCGGCAAAAGTGGGGGGAGAGACAGTGAGAAATATTAATTAATTAATTAGTTAATGATGATAATGATACGAACCAGTGTTGTTTTTTTGGAGCGAATTTTCGCTTCATTTCGACATTAAAATTTGGGAAATTTTGGAAATTTGTGTTTTTCTAGTGTAATTTCGACCAATTTTGCTATTTATGGAGCAGATTTAGCCAAAATTTTGACTTCACAAATATGAAAAAGAAACACTGATATTGACGTTAAATTAAAAGAAAGAAAGAAAGAAAAGATACGAACTTGCAGGATTTTATTTTTTCAATTTTGTGTTGTAGCCAAACTGGCGATCATCCACAAGAAGATTTGGCCAAATTCGGCTATTAACCAGGTATGCCAGTAAAAACTTTTAAGAATCCTTCACATTTTTGGCTGCATGCTAGAACAAAATAGACCAATCTGGCGATGTTTCCAAAAAAATATTGTAAAACTCTGGCTACTTGAAAACAAAAAATAAATAAAAATTTAGCCATTTTGAGGGCGGAAAAAAACCCCAACTGGCTAAATTTAGCCAGGAAGGAAAAACGCTGATAGGAAGTAGTGTGTTTTTTTAGGAATTTTCGTTTATAGCCACGGTGGCTATCACCCCTAGGAGAGATCTTTAATTATCCTTCTACATTTCGGCTACCCAATGAAAACCAAGTATAGAAATTGGCGATTACTACGATTTTTTTCTCACTTCTGGCGATTGAAGGTTTAAAAAATCGCTCTTTTCTTCACATTTTGAATTTCTCTTTTTGGCGAAATTCCGCCAATAGAAAAAAGGCTGATATTAGGAAGCAGCCAAAGAAAAACAAATCAAATCCAACACAAAATGTCATCACAAAAATTATTAAGTATTTTATTTTCATCGATTTTCAACACCTTCCAGTTACTTTCCTTTTTTTAATAGGTATTCCTTCTTTTTTCTTTTTTTTTCTTTTTTTTCTTTTTGTTTTCCTTTTTTGCCAACCCCCTCTTATTTACCTGGGTTTTCCTTGAAGCTGCCAAGCGTCACTCACATGGGCAGGGAGGTTGTAAAGCAGCAGGCTGATTTTTGTGGCGTAGTTGGAGGGCAACTTACTGCCTGGGAATTTTTCCTCCGCAAACGCCGGGCATTTTGGAAAAATGAAATAAATAGTTTCGTGTTTTTCGCATTTTGGAATCTGTTCTTTCTTTCTCTTTTGCCCATGATACCTAGCGGGTATCTTCCGGGTATCATGGGAATAAAATAAAAATAAATATCTGGCCAATGCTTTTATTGGCCATATGGGCTTTATTGAAATCGGGCCCATGCTGAATTCCATAAAGCTTGCAGCCTTAGGCATTACACTACACATTAATCCTCACCTAATAATAAGTAAAGTACTCTCAGAAATTTCCTATATATATTTAGAGGGCATCTCCTACCTATAATAGGTATCCCTCTTAATGGTTTTTTGGGAATTTTTTAATATAGCCAAAATGGTGATCATCATAGAAAGACATTAAAAAAATGAGTTCATCCCTAGGAAGATATAGCCAAATCTGACTATAAACTTGATATGAAATACAAGTCTTTAATCAACATGTTATGTTTATGTCTACACCCTGGAAATGAAATATAAAAATCTGGCAATTTTTCTTTTCCTCATTTTTGGCTATTGAACCCTTCCAAAATAACTTCATTTTGGAATTTTACTTAAATTTAATTCTGTTTTTTGATGAAATGTTGCCAGTAAAAAAAAGGCTAATTCCCTCTTAGAAATGAGGAGGGATATTAAGCTTACTCCTTTTTCTTTTCTAACCCTCTTTTCTATGTTTTTTCTGCTGGCAACCAAGTTACCAACCAAATCTTTTTGTGCAAATTTTTGCTCAAAATGGAAAAACAATTTTTTGGGCTACGAGTGCTACAAAGGGTTTTTTTTGAAAAATAATAATAATAATTCGCCAAAAAAACAAGATTTTTGGATGAGGTTCACCAAATTTAGAGTGCTTACTCCTCCTACAACCAAACAACAGTAGGATTACCAAAAACAAAATTACTATCCTATAGCCAAATATGGCTAGATCCTCATGTGGTTGTTGGCCAATGTAGCTACATCACAAAAGTGGGGGAAATTAATAATAATAAAACCATGCCACCAACTTTCATTCTGAGAGAAAAAGCTCTAGATTTATGAAATGTATATAAATAATTAAATAATTTAAACTTTAAGCTTCACTTTGAAAGGGAAAATAATATGTGAGAAAAAGATAATGGCAAAAGAGCTGAAGATTTTGCAAAGGTATTTGAAAAAATGATTGGAAAGGACCTGCCTTTTCATGTAGGTGCTTTTCATCTAGGTGGGTAAAGGAAGAGGAGTAACTTGGCTTGGAAGAGATTGTTATTTTAGCAAATGGCATATATACATGCATATATGAGAACAAGAATCATTTGGTGATCAGCTTGAAGCCATAGGCTCTGGATAAATGCAGATAACAAGAACCATCTCTGGGAAGAGAAATTAGTCGTGTAACAAGTTCACACTTGGGCTAACAAGCCAAACTAACATTATAAGTTATGATAGTGTTTTGTATTGTAGACATACCCATCTTGTAAGTGAAAATGCATAATCTTGATAAATATAAATGTAAAATTTTCTGAATACATTTTAAGTCGTGTAAAACTGGGTAAGTGTAAATAAGCATAAGGTAATTAATATAAATTTCAAGCTTTTGATAATGTAAGTGTAAATCATTTCCATTTAGACTATTTTACACAACGGGTATAATATATATGTGTGTGTATTCACATTTACCTTCCCGTAATGACCTTTGTCTTGTGCTTGACAATGGGTAAAGCTCCCCAAAGGTGGGGGACATTCGAAAAATGTGAGCCCACATTGTCTTAGTCCCCTTTTTATTATGGGAATGGCCCAGCCCGTCCCAGCACCTCCCCCTCTGCCACCCATGGATTGAGCTTCTTCACCAGTACACACTTCGGTGCTGAGACAGCATATGGTTAATTCACGAGAGCATTTTTTTTTTCGGGGGCCTTTTTGCATTGAGAGCATCAAGTTCAAGCATGTTTTTTCCTTGTGCCTTTTTTCCATTTTAATTTGTGGCCCACTGTTCTGTGCTTCTGCCATGTTCTATTGTGCCTAGTATTGTGCCTAGTTCCAATTTGTTGCACAATTTGTTAATGATATTGTGGATGAGGGGGGTACACTCATGTTGTCATTAGTTGTTGTTGTGGTGTCATTAGGTTTCAGATGATTGGTTGCAAGGTTTGTATCTTTTTCTTTTTGCCA
>Ga0116228_10005021_pt1 | contig 11771 bp, 8 predicted proteins | sample S1TSphfallax_2_FD_89694 | JGI IMG/M metagenome (GOLD analysis project Ga0116228, IMG submission 89694) | Host-associated microbial communities from peat moss isolated from Minnesota, USA - S1T2_Fc - Sphagnum fallax MG | ecosystem: Host-associated > Plants > Peat moss > Unclassified | place: USA...
CTCCAGGCCGTCCCGGAAGCTGTGCTGTGCCGCGATATCCGTCGAGTTGTCGACTATGATGAGTTCAAACAGCGATTGCGGGCATGTCTGCATTTCGATCGAGTGCAAGGCTTCGTCGAGAACGCCATACCGATTGTGTGTGCAGATAATCACCGAACATACGCAACTCATATCAATCTGCCTCGAACAGGATATCGGCGCCGAAAAAGCGAGCTGCCAAAAGACGAATGTCGCTATTTTCTCCCGTGTCGCTGGGGCGTACGGAGTGCACGCCGGTTACAACCACACTAATTTCACTCGTGGGGCTCGAGGGAATCTTGAAAGCGATGTCGAGCACACCGTCATCTGACCGGATCTCCGGGGTCACCACTTCGTCATTCGCGATGATGACCATATGGTGCATGTCGACCGCCGAATGCGGCGCAAGTCGGAGTCGGCAGAGTGATCTGCTAAGCGGCTTTACAGGAAATACGAATTGCAACGGGCCATCGTTACCAACCCAACAGAGATGCAAATGGTTCACGGGATCGAATTCAGCCGGATATATGTTGGCAATGAGAAGATCCGGTGAGTTACAGGCGAAATGAAACGCTTTGGGTTGCTCGGCAACCGGAAGTTCGAGTGTTTTGCTCGTTTCGCCGTGAAGTCGCGCCAGCCGCCGTTCCAGTAACGTAACGCGCGCCTCCAGGTTTTCTAATTGTGTCGCATTGTCAGTCAACCTATTCACCCTCGTTGTCGTTGTATTGGACCATCAGGCAAAATTCGAAATGGCCTCGGCAAGTGGTTGTTTCGTTTGGTATAGCGCAACGTATTCGGCGACCATCACCTCCCGGTTGGCCGGCGGACTTATGCCGGCGGACAATGTGTCCCACAGCCCAGGTTCCGTGCATGCGCGACGCATCGTAGTCGCCAAGGCTTGCGGATCACCGACCTGGAATTGCAGACCATCCTTCTCATGACGCACCCGCTCGTGCGGACCGCCGACATTGGAGACTATGACCGGGCGGCCGAACATCCAGGCTTCCGAAATGACGAGGCAGAATATCTCCCACCACACCGAGGGAACGATGCACCAGTCGATGCGCGCCATCCTGCTGGCGAGCTGGTCAACCTGGTAAGAGCCGTTGAACAGCACGTTTTGTTCGGCTATGGGCTTTTCCCGTTCGCTCTCGAGGAAAGCTTCGATTTCCTTGCGATATTGATCCGAAGCGTAACGAAGGTTGTCGCCGTTGATTTCGACCACGAAATCGGTGAATCCGGAGGCGCGTAGGTACTGCACCGCGCGGAGAATCACATGAATGCCTTTCATGTCGACCATCTGTCCGAAGAAGCCGAAGCGATTGCGGCTCTTTCGAGGTGCTTCCACGATGGTGGTGACACCTCGATTGCGCTGTACGTTGCCGACCTGGAAGATCCGCCGGGGGTCGATCCCCCAATCCGTATAGTGCTGGATCATGAACCGGCTTGGCGTGGTGAAAACGTCGACCACCTCCATGTGTTTCTTCATCCACTTCTCGCGCACAAAGAACTGCTCGGGGGACAACTCGGGGAAGCACTGATGGCAGCGTACCGGCGAGGCGTGGGTGCAAAGAGATTGGTCTTTTTTTCGTACCATGTGGCCGTCAGCGGCACAGATGGTCATGAATTCATGAAAAGTGAACACGATGCGTGCGCGCGGCAAGATCCGCCGAGTGAGGGTAATGAGTTCGACCCCCAAGGTGAGGAAATGGTGGATGTGAACCACATCGGGCGTCAGCAGGCGCAGGAAATCGGCGTAAGCCTCCAGCAGTAGCGGACTCGACGTGCGATGCCACCAGTAGTCGTACTCCTGGCTTAGAAAGAGGAATTCGCCCTCGCGACCGTCGAACCCTGTGATGCGCGCACCACTCTTGTATAGCGCCGGTTGTGAGGAATCCACGGAAGCGAGCAAGGTGGGCTTGATGCCGGGCATTTCCTTCAAGCCTTCAAATAATTCGTAACAGATTTGTTGGGCGCCGCCACGCACGAGTTCCGGGTGAAACAGACTGATTAACAAAACCTTCAAGGGCGCCGGCTGTGGGGGAGCCGACAGGCTCGTCAATTCCGCCTGTATCGTTGCCGATGTCACGCCGATTTCTCCTTGCTCGACTTGGGAAACAACAGGGAAGATTTGGCGCGAATCGGATGTTTTTCGGGCGCGGCCGGTCGCGTCGTAGTGTCAGGCGTGGGGGAGGCATTGGGATTCAGCAGAGGATGGCTGGGCCGACGGCCCTCGAGTCCGGACGATATCACCGCATCCCAGCGGTCCGAGAATATGCCGCGGTTGACGTACGAGCCGCCTTCGTGGACGGGCAGGCGTGTCGAGCCCTTGCCTTCGAGATGCCAGAGGCGGATGTCGTGGATCCACGGCGCCACGCCTGCGGAAATGCTCTTCAGGCATAGATCTGCGTCTTCGTAGTGGCCGAATACGAAGTCTTCGGTAAACCCGCCCAGTTTCTCGTACCAGGCGCGCTTCATGGAAATGAACGCACCGGTGACAGCCGGCACGGGACGCGACTGGGTGAATTCCTTCGACCAGGCCGGCGCGCCTTTGCCGTAATGCTCGACCCGGACCATACGGCGACCGGTCATCGCGGAGGCGTCGCCGCTCAAGCCGACGTCGTATTCGAAGTACATGCCGCCATGCATCAAGGTGCCGTCGTCGTAGTAGAGCGGCACACCAAAGATGTCTGTTTGCTGCTTCGGACGATCCTCGACAATCTGCGTGTGCTTGCGCGCCCAATCGGCATCGCGTGGAAACACGTCGGGGTTGACGATCAAGATCCGGTCGCTCGACGCGTGGTTGACCGCCACATTGTTGGCTGCACCAAAGCCGGCGTTACCCGGCAACAGCACCAGGGTTTGCGGGAGGTCATAGATCTGGGTGGCGGTGCGCATGTCCTTCATGAGCTTTTCGGCCATTTCGGGACTGTTCGAGACGTACACCATCTCGTAGTCCTCGAAGCCACGGCCGCCGGCAAACAGGGCGTTTTGCAGGAATAAATACTCCGGCTTGCCATAGAGGCAGACCACCAGTGAACCATGGAGCTTGCGATCGCGGGGACCGAATCGCTCGACATGGGCGCCGCGGACGATGTCCTTGCTGATGTCGCGATTGTGTTTGATGATGGTGCCGCCCACCGGACCGCGCAGCAGCCGCACCGCCTCGACCTGGCGGTTGCCGAAGAATTCGGAGTCGGAGACGTAGCTCAGGGCGGTATTGCGCAATTCGATTTCACTGACGCGCCGTACCGAGAGCTCCTTGCTGACCTCCCGGGAATCGGTGAGACACAGGGTCACCTTGCAGGCATCCGCGTCGCCAAGTGACTCCGCCGCATAGGCAAACGCGAAGAATCCAAATGAATGGACGCCTTCTGCGCCGAGCGCCGCCTCGACGTCGGTGCGTCGAAAACGCGCCAGGCGGTTCGGTGACAGCGTCATGTGCCAGCCAATTCCTGATAGTCGAATCCAATCGAGAGGCACGGACATGTCGTCAACCCAACCCACCACCATCAGGCCGCCACGCGGCGACATCAGTGCGACCTCCACGGAAAAACGGACCTCGGTTTTCGGCACTGATTTGTCGCTGGCACGGCGGTACCGAACCAGACAATTACGTCTCTCGGACGAGGTGCCGTGCAGTGGCCTGCGCTCCTCGCGGCCATGCAGGATGTAGTGATCGTAAGCTGACTGGAATTCGCCGGCGCCCACCGAGTCCTGCACATCGGGGTTGGCGAGCAGATAAGCCTCTTCGTCAAACCAGTCCGGCTGCTCGTGATGCAGAGCCTGCGCGGGGGCGTCGCCGAAATCGTCGTCGAGGATGTCCGGGGGCGACTTCTCGACGCTCATCGGCCGGCCGCGTGCAATTCAAAACCGCGATAAGGAAACCGGCCTTCCTTGTAGCCGAGGCGTTCGAAGTGTTCCTGGCCGGAGGCGAAATCCTTGGCATCGACCACACCCTCGCGCACGTCGGGGTATTCAGAGAGGTACCAGGGCTCGTCAACCAGGATGCGGTGTGGCATCCGGTTCTCGAAGTAGCCGTACTGACAGTAGTGAGCCTTGGCGCCCGGTACGACCCCGCGTTGGATGGCGTCAAGTACGTCCGGGTAGGTTTCCAGGTACCACTGCTCGTCCACTTGAACTTTCTCCAAGCGCGGCATCAACAACTCTGCCAGGAAATGTTCATCCACGGCGATGAAGGGTTTCCTCGATGACGGTACGACGAGTTTGCGATTGATTAGCGTAGCGTAGGTGGGGACGTGAACGTGCAAGGCAGCATCCTTGATGTGCGTGGGCATAATGTGGCTTCGCCCGGATAATAGTCACGTCAGGAAGGGCGCTACAACGACCATTCCTCATTTGTTGGACACCCGCATTGCACAAATGCAAATCGGTGCCCCGGCATTCGCATCAACCCGCGATGAGCGTTGCCATGCGTGCGACGAGTTGACGATCGAATCTCTCGGCGTAGAACCGCAAGAAGTCGCCGCTGGTTGCGTATCGATGGTTGCCGATGCTGATTTCACGTACTGCACCCATCCATCCAACGGGATCGGTATTGATACGTTGCATCTGTCGTAACGCCTCGGCGAACACCAGTTCGAAGCGCGCAGCGAGAGAAGTGGTGGATTCGGCCGTGCGGTCGAAGACACCACTCCAGTCCTCAAAGCCGAAGCCTTGCATCAGCTGGATGGAATGTGGGTTGCCGAGAACCAAGGCGGGATGCCCCAGACAAAACGCCTTTACGGTCTTCTCGGTTACCCGGATGATTCCCGGTTCGGCGAAGTCGCTCTCCGTGACAAGTGAAAAGAACGTCCTTTCGTAGACGCGGCGATCGATTTTCTCGACCAGTGCATTGCCCTGCTCGTGAAAGTCATCCACCCGCAGCGGCGGCATCCGTCCGACCACATGAACCCACGGCCTCAAGTACTCGAGTCGGGGATTCCCGTCGAGGAAACGCAGCACTTCAGCCACCGAAGCTCCTGACTTCACGTATTCAATGCCCGGAAACGACACGAGGGATCGGTACAGCAGCTGGTGGTAGTGCAGCGCGGCGAGGGTGAGCACGCGTCCGAGCCGCGGCGTCGCGTTCAGGCACAGCAGCAAGCGATCCTTGTGGGTGACGTCGAGCAGTCGCTCGACATAGCCGTCGATTGGAGCGCCGCCAACGTCCGGCTCGGCGGCGCGTGAAAACTGCCACGCCATGAGCTTGACGAAGTAGTCGTAATGCTCAAACCGGATCAAGCCTGCCCGCGTACCCAGGTCGGCCGCCGCGGCCGTGGCCATATGGCGGTTCTGTCCCAGCCAGATGCAACGTCCTGCGGGGAGCCGATTCCCCTCGATCCACGTGCAGAGCGGGCTGAAGATGGCGGTATCGTAGGCCGGGCCCTCGTTGCTGAGATCGAATACCAGTACGGCCCGGCCGCCGCGCACATCGGCAAGGATTTCCGGTTCGATGTGGCTGTAGTGCCATGCGCCTGCGGCACGGGTGGCTCCCCGCAATCGAACATAGTCTTTAACCACGATCAGGCAGGCGTATCGGGCCCCGTCATGGCGTTGGTTTCCCGGTAAAACGTTCAACGGGCTCGCGCCGGGACCCAGACCGACCGCGTGCGCGAAGAAGCCCGCCTCGTCGTGCCCACGAAAGATGACCGGCAACACCACGCGCTAGCGCCTCTCAGGCTGCGGAGGCGGCACTTGCGGTAGCGGCCTGCCGGATCTGTTCCGCGAATTCGGTGAAGTGGCTGGCGTGTTCGGAGGCGTTGGGGTGTTGGGCGATGCGTCTGAGTTCCGTGTCGGCTTCCTGTAGGCGTCCGGCCCGTGTGAAGGTTTTAACCGCATGCAGGCAAGACCAGGTGTTCAGGGGCTCGAGCCGAAGGATGTATTCCGCCACCGTCACTTCCGCCGCGAAATATTCCATCTTGTTGGTCAAGCTCCACATGAACAGCAGGTCGACGTCTTGGAAATCCTGAGCCGTCGTGCTCGCCAGCTCCGCTCGCGCCAGCGCAGCATCGCCCTTGGCATGGGCCACCAGCGCCGAATAGAAGTGGCTTGGCTTGCCGGTTTTGGCGAAGGCAGCGTAAAGGAATTTTGAGGAATGGGCACGGGATTGACTCATTCGTAGAATCAAACTGCGGATCATGTGATCGTGATAAGTTTTCGAATTCCGACGGGATTGCCGGATGATGCGTCTGAAATCCTGAACCGTGGGCAGCGTCGGTGCACGGCACAAATTGATGAGAGTCGATGCGCCGCGACCCTCCGTGAGAATGCGGATCGTGTCGTGCATCGCGAATGGCACGAGAACCGGAAATACGCCGGGATACTTCGAAAGTATGGCGGCGTGACGGGCGTCAGCCGGCTCCATCTTGTCATAGAAAATGAACGACCTCTGACAAACGTCTCCCGCCTCGAGCCGCACGCCATTACCCAAGCCGGCGTCAAAATACGGTGTGGTCCGAGAATCGAAGGTGCGAACGTCGTCAGGGTGAATGGTCCATTGTGGGCAGAAACACACGGCGAGAGTCGCCTTGAGCCTGGCGGAAAACTTGAGCGCACCAAAGCCCCCTTGGCTGTGGCCATAAGTGACGACCCGTCGGCCCGCGATCTGCTTGAGTACCGCCGGGATGATGATGTCCATGTCGCGGGGTGGATACCAATTGGGCCGTGGGGTCACGATGCCAATGGCCGAGACGCCGAGTCGAAATAGAAAATCATCGCCCCAGAATTGCGTGCCGTTACGCAGGAAGCCCATCTCGTTGAACGTGACGACGACGGTGTCGCCACCGATATCTTGGGCAATCGCGGTCACATGCTCGGTTTCAGCGATGATGGATTTTAGTGCCATGTGAAATCCTGTGAACGTAATGTTCAACATAGCGTTTAGGCAAGGGATATTTAAACGTCGAAGTCACAATTTTGGCGATATGTCCGTTTCCGCAACGCGGCATGGAAGAAGCGATATGTCGCGCAGAGTCTCACCCCTGGAGCTCACGCATATTGGCCTGCACTGCCGCCCAGAACCGTAGGCAAATGCATCAAGTTCCCGGATTGACTTCCAATACCGCCGAGGCTGCGCCGTCCGGCGCGAGTTCGCTGATGGCCTTGATTGCAGTGGCCATGCGTCTCGGGGTGGACGTGAGCCTCGAGCAGTTGCGGCGTCGCTTCGCCCTAGATGCCGGTGAACCGGATACCCCGACCCTCATTGCGCTGGCACGGGAATTAGGACTCGAGGCGAAACCGGTGACCATGGCGTTCCACGAACTGCCCCGGCTATCGCGCTCGCTGCCGGCGATCTTGCGTGCGAGGAATGGCGGGGCGCTGATTCTGATCGATGCGCGCTCCGACCCCGCGAAGGGGACGGTGGCGCTGGTCCGCGATCCGAGTGCGGGCGCCGATGCGGTAGTCGCCATCGATGAACTGCACCTTGCGGAGGTCTGGGAAGGCGAGGTGATCCTCGTCAGGCGCATCCATGGCGCAGACGATGAACAACGGCCGTTCGGCCTGGCCTGGCTTGCGGGACAGGTATTCAGGGAAAAAAAGCTATTCGGCGATATCGCAGTCGGCGCATTGGTGAGCACCGTGTTCGCGTTGACACCTCCGTTCATCTTCATGATCGTGCTCGATCGAGTCCTCACGAACCGTTCCACGTCCACGCTCAATGTGCTGATTGGAGCAATACTGCTCATGCTGCTATTTGAGACGGTGCTCATGTACCTTCGCCGCCTGCTGACCCAGGTGGCCACCACTCGCATCGATGCCCGCTTGAATCTGTATATCGTCGAGAAACTGCTGAAACTGCCCATGGATTATTTCGAACGCGAACCCACCGGACGGACTCTCGGCAAATTGGGTTCGGTGTGGAAGATTCGTCACTTTCTGACGGGTCAGCTGTTCGGCGCGCTGCTGGACGCGGTTCCCCTCATCGGACTGATTCCCGCGATGATAATTCTAGACTGGCGGCTCGCACTCATGGCCTTTTCGTTGGCCGGCTGTATTTTCATCATTGTGATGATATTTCTACCATCGATCGGTCGATTGAACCTCGAGTTGGTGCGCACCGAGCACGTCAGAGGTTCGCATTTGGTGGAGACCATCCATGGCATCCGTACGATCAAGTCGTTGGCGCTCGAGGGACGGCGACGCAAAGAGTGGGATGTTCGGGTGGCCAACACCACGGCGGCGCAGCATGCGCTGGGGTTGATGAGCAATTACCCACAATCTCTGACGCTTCCCTTCGAACGGCTGATTTATTCAGGATGCCTCGCCGTCGGAGCCTACATGGCGCTACTAAATCCCGGATCGATCGACCCGGGCGCGTTGGTGGCGTTTTCCATGCTGTCGATGCGGCTTGCCCAGCCTTTGGTCCGTATTGCTCACCTGCAGCAAGACCTGGCCGAGGTCCGCGGTGCCATTGGTGAGGTCGCCTCCATCATGAATGTGGCCCCGGAAGAGACCCGGACCACCGGTCTGAGACTACCCATCAAGGGTGAGGTCTCGTTCAAGGACGTGCGCTTCCGTTACTCGCAGGGCGCCCCATACGCGCTGGATGAAGTGTCGTTCACGGTTCCGGCAGGCACGATGCTGGGGATCATGGGACGCAGCGGCTCCGGTAAGACGACTGTTACCCGCCTTCTGCAGCGCTTGAATTCCAGCTACGAAGGCATGATCAAGGTCGACGGTATGGATCTGCGCGAGATCGATCTGATGCATCTGCGCACCAACATCGGCGTCGTGCCGCAGGAGAATTTTCTGTTCTCCGGGACGATTCGCGACAATATTTCCATTGCCCGGCCGGATGCGGTGTTCGGCGACGTGGTGCGCGCGGCACAGCTCGCCGGTGCGGAAGAGTTCATCGAGCGCCTGCCCCGCGGCTACGACACGCTGCTCGAGGAGGGCGCGACCAACCTCTCCGGTGGTCAGCGGCAACGACTTGCCATCGCTCGCGCTTTGCTCATCGATCCGGCGGTCCTCATTCTCGACGAGGCCACCAGCGCGCTCGACGCGGAGAGCGAGGCCATCGTCAACGCCAATTTGAAGCGAATTGCGAAGGGTAGGACGGTGCTGTCGATCTCCCACCGGTTGTCGATGTTGGTGGAGAGCGATGCCATTCTCGTGCTGGAGCGCGGCAAATTCTACGACTTGGGTACGCACGAAGAGTTGCTGCAGCGCTGTGACATCTACAAGCACATGTGGTACCAGCAGAACCGGCATCTCGACCCTCACGAGGCGGATCTGCCGTTGCTGCTGGCGGGGGGTGGCAAGCGATGAGCGCCGAGGCGCTGGGTGCCGAACGCACCACCCTGACGCGACGGGGAGCAAATCCGGTCGGTGATGTGGTCGGCGCGTTCGAGTCCGCGACGGCTTCGGTGTTGCTGCGCACCGCGCCGCTCAACGAGCACATCATTCTCTACGTTCTCGCGGCCATGTTGGTGCTCGCGGTCAGTCTCATGGCGGTGGTCAAGCTGGACAAGGTGGTCAACAGTGTTGGCAGCATCGTGACTGCCGCGGGCTCCATTTATATATCGCCCTTTGATACGGGCATCGTGCGTGAAGTGAAGGTCAAGCCGGGGGAGGTGGTGCGCAAGGGCCAGACCCTCGCGGTACTCGATCCGACCTTCACCCAGGCGGACTTGAAGCAGCTTAAGCAGCGGTTCGACAGCGATCAGGCCGCGGTGGCCCGCGAAGAGGCAGAACTCGCCGGAAAGAGCTATGTGTATTCTGCCGGCGATCCGTACCAGTCGACCCAGGGTGGCATCTGGCTGAAGCGCCAGTCCGAGTATCGCTCCAACCTCGCGAACTTCGACGGTCAAATCCATGGCATCGAGTCGCAGATCGCACAGTACCAGGCGGACACCGACAAATACGGCAAGCGTCTGAAACTTGCGGGTGATCTCGAGAATGTCTACCAGCCCTTGCTCGACAAGGGCTATGTGTCGAAATTACAGGTGATGCAGGCCAGTGACAGCAGCACAGAGATGAGCCGGTTGCTGGCCGACGCGGGTAATCAAGCGGCGCAGGCGCGCCAATCGCTCGCCTCCCTCAAGGCGCAGCGTGATGCCTTCATCCAAAAGTGGCATTCCGACACGGGGGCACAGCTCGTCGCTGACCGCAACGATCTCGACATCACGCGGCAGAATCTCGAGAAGGCACAGAAGTTGAGCGATTTGACCAGCCTGGAGTCGCCGGCCGATGCGGTCGTGCTGCGGGTCGGCAAGGTGTCCACGGGTTCGGTCGCCACCGGTGGTGGCACGCTCAACACGAACCAGGAGCCTTTATTCACCCTGGTGCCGCTCGATGCCCCGGTCGAAGCCGGCGTCAACATTCGCGCGGCCGATATCGGCTTCATCAAGGTAGGCGATCCGGTGCAGCTCAAACTCGATGCGTATCGCTTCATGCAGCACGGTACGGCGAGAGGCGTGGTCAAGAGTATCAGTGAAGGCTCATTTACGACGGACGACAACAACATGGCGGTCGAACCGTATTTCAAAGTGCAAGTGGCAATCAAGGAAGTCAAATTGCGTAACGTTCCGTCGGATTTCAGGCTGGTGCCCGGCATGACTTTGGTCGGGGACATCATGGTGGGCAAGCGTACGATGCTGTCCTATCTCGTGGAGGGCGCGCTGCGGACCGGTTCCGAAGCGATGCGCGAACCGTAGCATGCGCTGCACACCGTTTCTCGCCGCCGCGCTCTTGGGCGTTGCGTTCGTGGCACCCGTGCTTGCCGATCCCAAGTCGGATCTTTTCGATCCCGACGTATTCGGTACGCGCTCGTCACTCGAACACCGGCTGCCCGGTCTCACCGATCCTGTGGATCGTTACTGCGTACTCTCGCCGGGCGCGTTGTCCTTGCGCCGAGCCGTGGACCTGGCGCTGTGCCGCAACCCCACGACGCGCTCCGCCTGGGCGGCTGCGCAGCAACAGGCGGCCGCGCTCGGGATCGCCGACAGCGCGTATCTACCCTCCGTCACCGCCACGGGTTCGCGCTCGCGGGTATTCTCAGGCGTGCACACCGATGTAACCGGTGCGATCGAGTCGACCTCCCAGGATTCGCGCGATGCTGCCGTGACGCTGTCGTGGGTGCTCTACGATTTCGGTGGACGCGAGGCCAAGTTGTCGAGTGCCCGCCATACATTGGATGCGTCAGCGGCCACTTTGAACAGTGTCTCGCAGCAAGTCACGGTGGCGGTGGTGCAGGCCTACTACGGTGTGGTCGCGGCGGACGCACTGCTCGCCTCGGCGCAGACCACCGAGGCCACCGCCAACCGCAGTCTCGAGATCGCCCGCGCGCTGCGCGGTGGCGGGGTCGCGACATTGGCCGACGTGCTGCAGGCGGAGACGGCCTATGACCAGGCGGTGCTGGCGCGAGTGCAGGCGAACGCGGCGGCAAAAACCGCGTCCGGCGCGCTGTCGGTCGCGATTGGCTCGCCGGCGGATCAACCGCTTAAACTCGAGCCGGATGCCGTACCGGCGGAGGTGCCGGCACTGACCGCGCGCATGGCCGATCTGATGGCCGAGGCCACCCGGCAACGACCCGATCTCGCCGCCGCGTTGTCACAGCGCGATGCGGCGGCGGCGGATGTCACCTCCGCGCGTGCGGTGGGACGCCCATCGATCTCGTTCCAGGGCGGTCGCAACTTCGCCGACACGACGGGGGTGCCCAACCAGAGTTACAACCAGATCGGCGTTTACGTCACCGTGCCGATTTTCAGCGGCTTCAGCGTCGACTATGGCGTGCGCCAGGCGCAGGCGAC
>Ga0116228_10005025_pt1 | contig 11768 bp, 7 predicted proteins | sample S1TSphfallax_2_FD_89694 | JGI IMG/M metagenome (GOLD analysis project Ga0116228, IMG submission 89694) | Host-associated microbial communities from peat moss isolated from Minnesota, USA - S1T2_Fc - Sphagnum fallax MG | ecosystem: Host-associated > Plants > Peat moss > Unclassified | place: USA...
CGTACGCGATCGCTTCGAGCGCGCGATCTTGCGAGTGCGGGCCGCCGGCTTGGAACGCCATCATGAACGGCTGGCCGGTGGTGTGCATCGTCGCGTGCGCCATCTCGACGGAGGCCGCGTTGATGCGCGCCAGCGCTTCGAGCAGCACGCCCGCGCGCGCCTCGAGACTCGCCGAGCCCCAGCTCTCGAGCGCCGCTTGCGCCGCGCCGACGAGCAGTTCCGGGGTCGAGACGGGATACGAAACACCGAGTTCGAGTCCGAACGGCGAGCGCTCCGTCGCGACATGGTCGCCCGTGCCCGGCTGATCGATCACGAACGGCTTGCCGAGCCGCGCCTCGAAAGCGGCTTTGCCTTCGGCCGGTGCGGCTTCGCCATAACTCTTGAAGCCCTCGGGATACGCGCTCCAGAACGAACGCGTCCGGATCGTGTCGCGGGCGCCGTCGAGCGTCGCCCGGTGGGCGGCGAACCAGTCGGAGGCGCGTGATGCGGTTGCAGTGCTCATGCGCACATCTTTGACGTCGGCCCGAACGATCCGTTCAGGCCGCGCACCGGCAGTTTCTTAAGACGGGATGGGAATTGGACCGGCGGGGGTATGACGTTCGTACGCGGTCCGTTGCTTTTCTCGAAGAGGCTGCGGCAGCTCGCCGTGTCTCTCGACAGCGCAATCATTAGAGGAATCATCATGTACCCGATATCCCGTACGCGAGGGGTCCTGGCAGCGGCAGCGCTGCTGATCGGAGCGTTCGCGCTCCCACTCGCCGCCGGCGCGCAAACCAGCGACGTCGGCATCACCGTCAACGGCGCGCAAATCAATCTCGAACCGGCGCCGATCCTCCAAGACGGCCGCGTCTTCGTTCCGCTGCGCGGCGTGTTCGAGAACCTCGGTGCGAGCGTCGTCTACGACAACGGCACCATTAGCGCAACCGGAAACGGCCGCGACATCGAGCTGCACATCGGCTCGACACAGGCGACCGTCAACGGCCAAGGACAACTCGTCGACGTGGCGCCGTTCATCGTGGGCGCGAGCACCTACGTTCCGCTGCGCTTCGTTTCCGAAGCACTCGGCGCGAACGTGAATTGGGATGAAAACAATCGCATCGTCGCGATCGACATGGCCGGCGCCGGCAACGGACAGCAGCAACAAAGCTATCAGAACGCTCCGCCCGACAACGAGTATTCGGATCAGCAAGTCGACGCGCCGCCGCCACCGCTGCCCGTCTACGATCAGCCCGACGTTCCCGCACCGAACGAAATCTGGCAGCCCGGGTACTGGGGTTACGGTCCCTACGGCTACTACTGGGTCCCGGGCGCGTGGGTCGAACCGCCGCAGATCGGGTATGTCTGGACGCCCGGTTACTGGGGCTGGCACAACGGCTTCTACGCGTTCAACCAAGGCTATTGGGCGACGTCCGTCGGTTTTTACGGCGGCATCAACTACGGCGCGGGCTACTTCGGCAACGGCTATGACGGCGGCCGATGGGAGGGGCGCAACTTTCGCTACAACACGTACGTCACGCACGTCAACGTGAACATCGTTCGCAACGTGTACGTGAATCGGAACGTGTACGTCAACCACTCGAACACGCGCATCAGCTACAACGGTGGCCGCGGAGGCCTCGGCGTGCGACCGACGGCGCAACAAACGCAAATCATGCGCGCGCCGCACCTCGGGCCAACGGCCGCGCAGCAAGCACACGTGCACGTGGCCGCGCAGAACCGCCAGTTTCTGGCGACCGTCAACCACGACCATCCGCCGGTAACCGCGGTCGCCCGCCCGCTCACCGCGGCGCGTCGTCCGGCGGGCTTCGTCCCGGTCACCGCAGCGGATCGCGTCGCCACGCCGGCACGCCCCGCCGCTGCGGTCCGGCTTCCAGCCGCGACGGAGCATGCCGCACCCGTTCCGGCGAATCGCGCTCCGGCCGTCCGCGCGAATCAAGCACCGGCTGCGGCACGTCCGAGCTACCATGCACCGGCAGCAGTGGCCCGACCGGTCGAGCCCCGCGCGATCCAACGCCCCGCGGCGGTAACGCCCGCGTACCAGGCGCCCGTAGCGCGACCGGTCCAACCAAGAGCCCTCCAACGACCCGCACCGGCGGTTCCGGCGTACCACCCGCCGGCAGCGGCCCGGCCGCAGGCCGTGCAGCGACCGGCACCAGCAGCTCCGGCATACCGTCCGCCGGCCGCTCCCGCGTACCGTCCACCGGCAGCGGCGGCCCGACCGGTACCGGCACGTCCGGCAGCCGCGGCTCCCGCGCCGGCGCGACCGGCGCAAGCACCGCGCCAGCCGGCGGCTCAACCCCACGGGGAGCGTACCGCCCCGCCCCGCTGATACCGCCGAGCCCGGAAAAGAACGATCCCGGTCGGGCGACCGGGATCGTTCAGCGAGTCACGCGCGTAGCGGTTGCGGCGGCGAGAGACGCGTTGCCGGGAAGAGATCGGCGCGCGCGGGAGCGGCTGAGAAAAACGCCGACCGGCCGTCGATAAATCGATGAACGCTGCCGACGACCGCCGCAACCCGAACGGTGAGCGGCGCCGGCCGCGAGTTGAGCGGCACACGCCGGACCATCGTGCGCAGCGCGATCGGCTCGCGCTCGGCGTCGCCGGGTTGGTGTGCTCCGGCGACGGCATGTCCGAGCGCCATCGGCGGACCCGGTGCCTCGGCGAGATAGGTGATGAGCGCATCGCCGCGCGCGCGGTCCTCGCCGCTGCGTTCGAGCGCATCGACGAACCGGCCGATCGACGCCGGATACAGCGCATCGCCGTCTTCGATCGTAACGGTATAAACGGCGCCGTCTGCGCGGGCGGCAGCTTCTGCATCCCGATCCGAGCCGCAGACGACGACTTCACAAACAGCATAGCGCAGCCGCGCGAGCGAGTCGCTCGTCAACGCACATGGGCGCTCGTTATCGCTGCGAACGATGATGCGAACCAGTGGCCCGTCCGTCGCAGGTTCCGGATCGTCGATGAGCGTCACATCGGGGAAAATGATGTCGCTCGGCGCGGGCTGCCCGCGCGCGATGGAAACCGCAAGCGTGATATCCGCACGGCTCCACGGCCGGTAGGTCGTGAGGCCGCGTAGCCACATGTTCGCCCCGCTCGTCGATGGCGAACAGAGTGGAAGACCCCAGCGCGCAAGAGCAACGTCCGCGTCCGGATTCTCCGCCTCCGTCGTAACGATGACGGCGGCTTCCGCGAGGAGACGCGACGCCGCGGCACCATCGTGCAACGTAACGTCGTACCCGAAGGTCGAACCGCCCGCGCAGACGACATCCACCGGGGCATCCGCCTCGGCGCACACCCCCGCGAGGATGAGCACGAGATCGTCCGTGCGACGCTGCGGCGCCCACACGACCACGCGTTCGCCGCGCGCGAGCGGCGCGGCCGGGGGCGCGGGCACGAGCGCGTCCGTCGGACGGACGAGGATGCGACGGAGCGGCATATCGAGTGCAAAGGTGGCGCGCCACCATTGCGTGTTCGCGCTAACCCGCAACGCCCGTGCAAGCGCGAGCAGGTCGCGTGCGGTTCCGCGCGGCGCCATGGGAACGGTGGAGAAGTCTTCGAGGATGCGCGTTCCAAGCCGCGCATCGTGCGCCCCGAGCGCGTCGAAGGCCGCAAGCCGGCTGCGCGGATCGGCGTCTCGCGCGACGATATCGCGCGCCGCGAGATTCGCCACGGTCGAGCGATCGTTCGGAAAGCGGAAGCGCACGTCGAACGGGATGCCCTCGCGTGCGAAATTTGCGCCGCGATAGAGCGCATCGGCAAGCCCGGCGATGTCCGTATCGATCCACTCGACGGCACTCACGCGCGCCGCAGTCCGGTCGCCACCGCAACACGCGCGACACCGCCGCGCGTCGCACCGCGCCGTTCGAGCCGAAACGCATCCCCTTCGACCGTCACGCCTTCTGCGGTGGTGAAATCCAACGCCGAGGCAAACACGCGCGCCGCACCGGAACGTTCCGCGACCGCGACGAGCCGAGCAACATGATCGGGAAAGACGATCGCACCGTTCGGTACGGTGACGTCGTACACCGCATCAGACGCATTGCTCGAAATCACGTCCGCATACTGCTGCGCCGCAACGGATTGGGCCGTGGCTTCGGCGATCGGTTCGCCGATCTCCACACCGATTCGCAGCGCCACCGGCGGTCCGTGCGCCGGGATCGCTTCGAGCGGCGGCATCGGTTGCGGCACGTTCGTCGTGGCGGGGGGCGGCGCGGCCAGCGCGGCCGAGACGGCGGGCAGAACGTCGCGCTCGACCCAAGAACGAAACGCCGATGCAGCAGTCACATACTCGCCCGCACCGCTCGCCCACCGGACGGCCATCGGCACGCCGAGCCGCGCAAGCGCGACGGCGTCGCTCGAATCGGCCGGAACGATCACGCGGGCACGACCGAGCGCAACCGCCCCCGCAGCGAGATCGACGAACGTCGCGTGGACGTCCGCACCGGCGATCGCGTCACGGGCAACGACGACGACCGGCACGCCGCAATTCGCGAGCGCATGAACGATGACGGACGCCACGGAAGCGGGCTCGTTTCCGCACCAGACCACAATTGCATCGGGCTGCGCGCTGCGTTCGATCGCGTGCGGAACCGTGGCAGAGGGCTCGGGCGCGACGAGTTCCGTTCGCACGTCCCGGGACGAAACGGGATCGACGGCCGCCGTCGCGACATACATCCGCTGCATGTCGTACGGCACGATCGCCGTCTCGGCGAGCGCGGCGATCGCCGCGTAGCCTCGCGCGCGCGCGATATCCGCCGGCAAACGGCGAATGCGCTCCCCTTTTTCATCGCGAATGCCTTCGAGTTTTGCGAGCTGCGCGAAGCGCGCATCGCGCTCCGCGGGCGGCAAGGCATACGCCTCCGCAGCGCTGCGGAGAAAGCCGACGAGGCGCACGTCGCCAAACGCGAGCCGCAGCGCGAATTGCTCGCCGGCCATCCGGAGCTCGATCGCCCGCGCGAGCATCGCCTCGATCTCGCGCGGACGAACGGTGAGGACCCTCAGTGGGGGAACGCCATCTGGGCGATCGTCGATTGCGCGCCCGTGAGCGGGATTGGTGTCCCGACGGGAACCGGCGACGCGGCGAGCGCCGAGGGCACCGAATACAGCTGTACGGTCGGGGTACCGCCGGTGTTGACGCCGGCGGCGAGATACCGCCCGTCGGCCATCACCGCTCCGTACGATCCGCTTATCGTGACCGCCGGTGAGGTATTGCTCGAAGATCCGAAGACGTACATCGTCCCGTTCGGCGCAACCGCAACGTTGCAATTTGACGACGACCCGCGGTTCAAAATAAATTGGTTCCCGAAGCTGGGCGCGATATAGGTCGCACCGGAGCCCGAGCAGTCGGAGTGGACGCTGTAGAGGTACGAGCCGCCGACGACAAGGCAGATGTCGGTCGCGGTATTGAGGGTGGAATTCGTCGTCCCCACATTGGTCGCCGTACCACCCGCCACCGGCAGGCTCTGAACGGCGAGTCCGTGGGGGGCCGCGGACAGGGGCAACGTTCCATAGAGCGTGCTACCGACGACCGCGAGCGAAGTCGGGGTGTTCCATCCGGTCGCCGTCACGCTCGAACCGGAGACCGTCGAGCCGAAACCGGAATACCGCACGACGCCGTTACTCGCCGTCGAATAGAGCCCGCACGAAGCGTCGCTTGCGATACCGGAATCCTGCGAAGCGGTTTGATACGGAATCGTGCTCGTGATATCGATCGGCGTCGGCGACGACGCGGTGCCGGGGACGCCGAAGTTCACGGCGATCGTGTTCCCCGGCGTGGAGCCCAGTGTCGCGACGACGGCGGTTTCGCCGCTCGAACAGCCGGCGACGCCGGCGACGGCGAACTGCGTGATGGACGCCGAATTGACGGAGATCGGATAGACGCCGACCAGCGTCTGCGCGATCGGGTCGATGACCGCAAGCGCGTTCGAACCACTTCCGCTCGTCGTCATGACGAACAGATACTGCGTCGCGAGAACGTCGTAGTTGTCGGTCGAACCCACGACCGTATCGAGCGGGAGACCGCCGCTGACGGCGCCGCCCGTGCCGTGCTGCAGGGCAGCATAGGTCGCCGTCAACGCGGTCGCCCCGCCGGCCGTGATCGTCGCCGGCGAAACGCTGACACCGGATGGGGTTTGGAGCGAAACCGGGCTCGCTAGCGCACCGGTGATGGCATAGCCATCAGCGTCGATCGCCGTCGCCGTGAGCGCGACGCTCTGTGCGGTGCCATGGTTCTCGAAGAATTCGATCGAGGCCGGATTCGGGCTCGGGCCGACGACGGTAACGCCGGCGGCGACACCGAGGGCTTGGACGGCGACCGCAGGCGAGCCCGTACCGATCGTCGCCGTCGTCGTCCCGGTGGAGAGCAGGTTGGGCGACGCCGTCGCACTCGGCATCGCGTCGTAGATGTTCACGCTGACCGTATCGTTCCCAACCGGGGCGCCGACGGGAAGGGTCGTGCTCATCGGGCTCGGGCCCGGCGTCGGCAGCGCGAAGAACGTTTGCGACGGGGCCGGCTGGCCGGTCGTACCGACGCTTACGCCGATCGCGGCGCTCCCTTGCGAGATATATTTCGGTGCGCGTTTGCGTGCCGACGACTTCGCCCCGCGCGCGGGGATCGTGATCGTCAGCATCGCCGTCGTGCGCGCCGTGTTCGATGTCGCGGGTGCGGAGCCGGACGGCTGTTGGTGCGGCAGCGCCGCACTCATCCCACCGCCGCCGCCGCACCCGGCCACGACCGCACCCAAAGCACCGAGGGGAATGAGCGCCTTCATCGTTTGCGCGGCAGCGTTCTTCTGGTCGTTCATAATCCGGTGCTCCTAGTGTGCGCCGCGCGAAGCGGCGATGAGGGTGATCGGCGCGCGACCGATCCGACGAACGGTGAGGGTCTTCAGTGAGGGAAGGCCATCACGAAGTTGGAGCTATTGTCCGTTCCCGTGAGTGGAATCGGGGCTCCGACGGGTGTCGGCGCTCCCCCGACGGTCGCCGAAGCCGCTTCGATCTGCACGCTCGGGACGGCCGTAGCAAACGATATGACCGCGACATAGCGTCCGTCGGACATCACGGCGCCGGTGGTACCGGCGAGCTCAACGATCGGCACGGATGACGAAGCGGCGCTGAACTGGCTGGGGGTGGGGATGAACAAGTAGACCGTCCCGTTCGGAGCCACGGCATACGTGCGCGGAGCGCCTGCGGGGGGCGTGCCCAAGCTGCAGGTGCCGATCGTCGTCGAGCCGAGCCCGGGGATCGTCGTCAGCGCGAACGAGTCGTGGTACGTCGGCGACGTGACGCAGGTCGAGTTGAGCTCGTACACCGATGAGCCGCCGACCGTAAGTCCGAAGTCGCTCCCGCCTGCGCCCCCGGTGACGGTACCGACGTTCGTTACGCTCCCACCGGCAAGGGGCACACTCTGGACCGTGTAGGTGTAGTTGGAACTATTATAATCCGTCGCATAGATCGTGGATCCGGCGACCGCAATTGAATCGTTCGCCGCCCAGGTCGCGCCGCCGGACGTGTTGACCGGCGTTGCGGTGACCGTCGATCCGAAGCCGCTATACCGCTTGAGCGTCGTGTCGCGGGCGGAATACACGCCGCACGTCGTATCGGCGGCGAGAAAGGTATCGGCCCCTGCCGGCGGCGGAGGGATCGACCCCGCGAGCGAGACCGCGGCGACCGACGATGTGCTGGAGCCCGGCGGCGGGAGCGTCAGGCCTTCGGTAAATGAACTGTCTTGCGAGACGATGACCGTTTCACCAGTAGCACATCCGGCGACGCCCACAAGGGCCGGCGTTGCATAGACGTTGCTCGACGGAAGCGCGAACGTACCGACGAGGGTCTGCGTAAGCGGATCGATGACCGAGATCGCGTTTCCGGATGAAGAATTACTTTCGACGAAGAGATACTGCGTTGTCTCGATCGCGTAGTTGTCGATGGAACCGCTCGCGGTATCGAACGGAAGCCCGCCCGATATCACGCCACCCGTTCCCGGCTGCAAGGCCGCGTAGGTTGCGGTCAGCGTTGCGCCGCTGGCCGTGAGCGACGCCGGTGCGACCGACACGCCGGCCGGAGCTTGAATCGGGACGGGGCTTGCGAGCGTGCCCGTTATCAGATAGCCGTCGGCATCGACGGCGGTCGCGGTGAGCGCGACGCTCTGCGCGGCGCCGTGGTTCTCGAAGAATTCGACCGAAGACGGATTCGGACTCGGGCCGACAAGGGTGACGCCGGCGGCGACGCCGAGTGCTTCGACGGCGACCGTCGAGCCGGTGCCGACCGTGGTGACCGTCGTTCCGCTCGAGAGCAGATTCGGCGACGCCGACGCGCTCGGCATTCCGTCGTAAATGTTCACGCTGACCGTATCGTTCCCGACCGGAGCGCTTACGGGGAGCGTCGTGCTCATCGGGCTCGGGCCCGGCGTCGGCAGCGCAAAGAACGTTTGCGACGGGGCCGGTTGGCCTGTGGTGCCGACGCTCACGCCGAGTGCCGCGCTGCCTTGCGAGATATATTTCGGGGCGCGTTTGCGCGTCGACGACTTCGCCCCGCGCGCGGGGATCGTGATCGTCAGCATCGCGGTCGTGCGCGCCGTGTTCGACGTCACGGGTGCGGAGCCGGACGGCTGTTGGTGTGGCAGCGCCGCACTCATCCCGCCGCCACCGCCGCCGCAACCCGCGACGAGCGCGCCCAGGGCGCCGAGGGGAATGAGCGCCTTCATCGTTTGCGCGGACACGTTTTTCTGCTCGTTCATCGATCGGGTACCTCTAGTGTCCGCTGCGCTTGGTGGAGTCGACGGTGATCGGTGCGCCGACCGAGACGGCGACCGTAGCAGCCGTCGCACCATCAGCACCGATGATCGTGATCGTCGTGGTGCCGGACTCGAGCGGCGTCACCGTAAAGGTTCCGGGCGTCGATGACTGCGCCACCGTGGCGACCGCTGAGACCGAACTCTGCGCAGAGAACGAACCGCTGAAATGCGCCTCCGTTACGGAGAACGTTTGCGGAGCCGATGCTCCGGTTTGGAATGTCAGGGAAGTCGGCGTCGCTACGACGGGTCCCGGGGTCGGCGATGGTGATGGGCTCGGTGACGGCGATGGACTCGGGATGATGCTCGGTGCCGTACTCGGACTCACGCTTGGAGCGGTACTCGGACTCACGCTCGGCGCGGTACTCGGACTCGCGCTCGGCGCGCTACTCGGAGCGGCGCTGGGACGCGCACTCGGTGCGGCGCTCACTGTGGGCGAGGGGCTCACGGTTGGCGATGGGCTGGCAGTTGGCGATGCGCTCGCCGTTGGAGACGGGCTCGCACCGGCGACGCTAGAGTACACCGCGACGTACAGCGTCTGTCCGGCCGTAACCGTCGTCGTGCCCGTCGTGCCGACCGGAAACGAGACCGTCGTGCCGCTTGGCGATACGGGGCCCGCGAACGTCGTCCACGTGCCTGATGCGCCACTCGCGCTATTATTGAAAATCGCCAAGTAGTACGACGCATTCGGCGTGACCGATGGAAGTGAAACATTCACTCCCAGCGTGCCGTCGAACGTCACGCTCGAGACGGCCGTGAAACCAAGATACACGACGGCGGTCTGCGAGGCATCGAGCACACCGCGCTGCGAACTCGCCGCTGCGCGGGCACGACTGAGCGCAGGGAGGCCACTCGGCTCAGTCGCGTAGGCCGTTTCCGTTACTGCAACGGCTGAACTCGCTTGCGGGAGCGTCGTAACCGCAGAGGTACCGCCCACGCTCACGGCGGCAAACACCGTCGATCCGCTCGTACTCGCCGTCACCGACTGCGTCGCACCACCAGCGTTCGCAGGCGGCTGCTGCGGCAGGCTCGATGTCGAACCACCACCACACGCGGCCAGCGCGCCAATAAGAATGACTGTACTAAACCGTACTAGACGCGCGACTCTCGAGCTTCTCAAGTGATGTTGCCTTTCACGAAACAGCGACGATAACGCATCGAACGATACGCATCAACTCGCGATAGCGTTCGGTGAACGAGGAGATAAAGATTAGATACGTTCGAAAACTTTGTTGACAAAGGAATTAACCTTTATCTATATGCCTTGCATCCCAACTTCACGCGAAATGCTTATAGAATAAGGGTAATTCGCGCACCAGACGAGTCGCTACGCGATCGGCAAGATGCCAGTAAAAGGAGTTAACCTCTAGCGATTTTGTCACTCGGATGATGATGCGCACACCTGGCGATCATCGTTTGGAAACGCGTGAATGCATCGAGCGTACGTTTACGTACAGAATCTGACCGCTGATGCAGAGGCGATTCTCGCAATGATGAATGCTCGCTGCATGGTGTCTCATGCGGGCGTGAACGTGAACGTCGTCTGCCTATGGAGCCGGCCGACGAGTGCCACAGAAGCGCTTAGCGCGACGGTATCACTTCACGCCGTGCGTTACCATCGTGGAAAAGCGGGAGAACAGCGCGCGTTCTCCCTGCAGCGTCATGGCGCACGGATCGCCCGTGCGAGTTCCTAGAAGACGGGGATGATGTCTTCCGGGCCGATGTGGCCGACGTCGACGCCGTCGAGATCGAGTTCCGGGATGGCCGGGAATTCGATGCCCCATTGTTCGACGATCGCACGCACGCGAGCGAGTGCCGTGCGCCAGTTTTCCGCTTGTTCATCGTAGGTGAGCACGCCGAGGCCGCCTTCGCGCGCGTGCTGGACGAGGACGCGATGGTTCGGTAAGAAGTAGTCCGGGATCTCCCAGAACTGATTCGGCGGCTCCCACAGAATCATCGAGAGGAACACGAAGCCGGCGCGCAGCTGCTTCGTGATGAGTTTCTTGTAGTCGCCGGAGAGGCCGGGCCACTCTTTTTCGAGGATCGTCAAACAGATCGCGAGATGACGCGCCTCGTCCTGACCGACCTTGGCGAAGATTTTCTTGAAGAGCGGATGCGTCGCTTTTTTCGACATCCCGAAAAAGAGCGTGGAGCTCGCGACTTCACCCATCATGAACGACGTGAAGAGCACGCTGAGCGGATATTTCGCAAGCGAATCCGAGTAACCGGTCCAGTAGCGGCCGCCGTTGTGGTAGAGCCACTCGATGTTGTTCTTCGCAGCGCGTTCCAGGTCGGTCGTCGCCTCGAAATCGAGCGGTCCGCCGGGGATCAGCCCTTGGATCGCGCGCTGACACACTTCCTCGTGGTTCATCTCGTCTTGCGTGATCGAGAAGAAGCACTTGCGCACCGGATCTTCGGTGTGCTGCTCGAACGCGTGGATCGTCGCCTTCGCGAAGACCGCCGGCCCCGAACCATCGAAATTCGCGAGGACCGCGTACCAATACATGATGCCGACGCGCTGCTCGGGCGTGAAATCCGCCGCGTGCAATTCATCCCACGGGAAATCGGAGGGGTTCCAAAGATTGCGCTTCGCCCGCTCGTAGATCTCCGCGAGCTTCGGCGTCTCGACGCGCCACTCCATCGGATAGATGTTGGGCTGCGGAACCGCCGGCGCGGGCAGGAGGCCCCCTGCGGGGATGACCAGCTTCAGATCCTGGGCGGTAATCGACATCAGATGCTCCCTACCAATTGGTAGGCTGATCGTACTGCCATCGGCACGAGAAGTCAATGATATGCGACCGGGGGAGCGCCGCTCCCGAATCGGGTACAACCTACCGTGTCTTCTTTACCGCCGCCCGGCATAGACGGCGTAATTACGCGACGCCTCGTGCGCGGGCTGTTGATAACGGGGCTCGCGCTCGGCTTCGGCGGTCTCGTCTGGATGGCCTCGGCCGTCATCGATCGCGTGCACAAC
>Ga0116228_10005030_pt1 | contig 11763 bp, 6 predicted proteins | sample S1TSphfallax_2_FD_89694 | JGI IMG/M metagenome (GOLD analysis project Ga0116228, IMG submission 89694) | Host-associated microbial communities from peat moss isolated from Minnesota, USA - S1T2_Fc - Sphagnum fallax MG | ecosystem: Host-associated > Plants > Peat moss > Unclassified | place: USA...
ATTAATTAATTAATAATAGTAAATTGGATGGGTCTTACTACTACTACTCTTTAGGAGTGGGAGGAAATTTATGTCTACTTATAGGTGTAAGATCCCGCCTATTCTTTCTTAAGGAGTAGGTGCAAGAACCGTCCTCTTATGCTCACTATCTACAAATGTTTAATTTCATCATAATGTTCATCTTATGCTCTATGATGGGTGTAATGCGTGACAATGGGCCCTAAACATTCCCAAGGTCTCAAACCATACTTGATTATTGTGTCATCCTATGCCCCTTATTTTGGGAATGCCCTTAACCTAGGGTTTTATCACACACATGACTTTCCTTTCTAGAAACGAGGAAAGATCTCACACCTATGCCTTAAGAGTGTGAAGCAAATTATGCCTATGTCTAGGTCTAAGATGCCTCACACTCTTGATTACTAGTAGGCATTAAGGACCCCTCGTCCCCTCTACCTTGTGGTTTACATGTGTTTAAATTTCACGATAATGTTTGCTTTGTGCTTTACAATTGGTCTACCCCATGGGTTAAGGACATTTCCAAATTGCCGTGTTAAACTATGCTCGCATAGCCTTAGGGCTATTCTTTTGCAAATGCCCTCGCCTTGGGGCTTCAACTCACACTTTCTAGTGTTTCTAAAATCAAATTGTGTAGATGGTATGACTTTTTATTTTTTATTTTTTTCCACAATCGCATTCCATTCACTTATTATCCCCATTACAAGACAATTTACAAAGCATGATACACCTTTCCAACATATGTTCATGTATTTGTGGTATTTGGTTCAAATTCTCTCTTTTCTTTATTCGTTTATTTGTGTACTTATGCATTTACTTGGGCTTTGCATTGTTGCACACCACGAATGATAATCAAATGATCAATTGATGAAAATAAATATTCTATTTTAACCTATTATAAATAACCTATTCTATTTAAGGTTTGTTCAAATGAAAATGTTGAATGACATTGCATGCAACTTCAATTCAATTCAAATTCCTAAATTGAATTCAAATACATTAAATGAAATTTTAATTCAATTCAACAACTAGATTAAAATTTAATTGAATCAAAAGTTTACCAATTTTTTCCAATTTTTTAAGCAATTTTTTTCCGAATTTACATTTTAAAATAAATTTTTCCATTTATTTTTTAAGATATTCAGCAAGTGGCCAAAAATTGGTATATACGTATATCTCTCTCTGGAATGAACTATCATAGTTACCGAGTTTGATATTGAGTTTGATTCCAAGTTTTGATTTGATCCCTAATTTAATCCTTAATTTCGATGACACATTTCTATGCCCAAATTCCACATTAGGTTCCCCTAATTGAAATTCAACAAAATTGTCAATTGTGATTAGAATTTTTAAATGTTTCATTGTTGAAGTTTTTGGAAAATAATAATTAAATTAAATCAACTTGAAAAAATCCAATTTTTTTAGAAAACTAAGGACATAATATTATGCCATCACCAAAAAAATATGACACAAAAAAAAAACCTTAGAATGGAAAAGTGGTTAAACTTGGGAAAAATGCCTTAAAGGAATTTTTTTTAAGATATATTTATGTCCGTTAGGGTTATGACATCATTTCGGGTGGCAATATGTTTAGGTATAAGGTTGTGGCAGCAAGTTTAGGTTTAAGGTTGTGGAGGCGATGAGGGTTTATGCAAACCTTTTGTTGTAATTGATCAACCTCTTGTATTTGACATCAAAACTAATAAAGAAAGCTTTGTTTTCCATAGGCATGAAAGCTAGTAGAAAAGGCCACAATTTGGCATTGGCATTAGAACTAGTAAAAAACCTTGGTTTTTCAAAGGCATCAAAGTTAATAAAAAGACTTGGTTTTTCAGAGATTACAAGTGACTTGCAGATTGTGGTTGTAAAATAATTCTTCATGTTGAATACATGTTAAACCATGGAGATTTTAAAGGGAAGTTTGTTAATTTGATGCTCCTTGTAGGTCATGTGTTGATTTTGATACAGAAGAAAAAGCTATTTTTAAAAAGTTAATACACATATTTTTATGTTAGTTCATGTTTATTACTAATTCAATGTGGTATCTTCTATCAATTTCAATATTTACTTCACTTAATAAGGTTGTTGGCATGTTTGGGAGGCTCTAAATCTTTATTATATGTTTGTTTTCCTCCCAACTTCCTTTCAATGTTTGTGTTCATTAACATTGTTATAGTATCTACCCTTTTGAAAATGCAATAAAAACTTAGCTCATACTTTTTTGTGCTTGTGGTCCTTTATTGTAGTTTATAATGGGTCCTAACAACTAGAGAGCAAACATTATCATAGGGTTGTATGGGAATCAAAATGAAGATATAAACATACAATATTTTGATGATGAAATGAAATTGGATCCTCCATGTAACCACTCACTTGGAATGATGGTGCATTCTTTTGTTAATAAATATGACATGGTTCCTACCATTTGATTATTATGGAGGGTCATGCATGTTTTACCTTCAAACCCAACCTAGCCCATTGCCTTTCGATTGTTATGGGGGGACATGAGATAGTTATTTGTTTCTTATTTTTGGAATAATTGTAATGTTTAAAGTTTCAATTACTACTACTATGATTCATCAATGAGATGTTAATTCATGATGTTTAAGGAATGACCTCCTCCTTGCAACATAAGGACATCACAAAAAGGTGAAGCATCATCTACATCTTATAAGGTGCAATGGAAATCTAATTCTGTCTTTTTGTTTTACATATTCAATTAAATTTGATCTTGTTTCTAAGTCTAAGAAGTCGTCACTAACCTCTTCCTATCACAAATGCCAATGCCATGGGGTTCATTTTTTTGAATGGTCATCCATGACTTGTATTAAACTTATACTTTTGTACTTAATTTTTAATTTAGTTTCAATTCACTTTTAATTAGATTTTAGTTCACTTCTAGTTTATTTTTATTTAAGTTTGAGTTAACTTTTAGTTAAATTCCTAATGAACTCCCAATTAAATTCCAATCAACTTCAAGTTAACTTATAATTAAACTCCTAGTTAACTCCTAATTAACTCCCAATTGACTTCTACTTAAGTCGTAGTTAATTTTCAATTAAATTTCAATTAACTTATAGTTGACTTTTAATTATGAAGGTTCTCAATAAACTTTTTTATTTGATGCACATGTAAAAACATCCTTAAAAGCTTCTTTGAGCTAGGTCCCAAAAGAGGTATGAATAGAAGTAGGACCACTTATTTCTTTCAATTTGTTCAACACTAGTTTTAGGCATGATATTGCACCAAAGCCTTGGCATGTTCTTTTCATGTTCATGTTTGCATATGTTAGCATAATAAATATATGTTTTCAAGTTTATTTGCACATCTTGTGTTCTTGTTCATAATTATTGTGTTTTGTTTTTGAATCACATAATATTATCTTGTTCCTTGTTTGAAAGTTAGACTTAAACCTTTCTTTTAACCTTTGTTCTTGTGGTTCTTCATGGCCTTAACATTTCCATGTTCTTTATGCAAAATAGTGTTAATTTCTACCATTGTTTTCATTCTAGCAATTATGTTGTTTGAAACATGTATATTTGTGATTGGCATCAAATTTGACAAGCTACATTACATTCACTATTGTTTGTCCATTGGATGTTGGTCTAGATATATCAAGACTTTGTGTCTTTGTTAAACCCATGTAGTTTGTTGGTGCAATTCAATGTTCAATCACATGTAATTTGTCATTACGGGTGTGAATTTTATAAAAACATATTGTTTTCAATATTGCTACAAAATTGACAATTATGGGTCAACTTGATGTGTTTTGTGTCATACGTCTTCTTCAATGCATTGATTCCGGTAAAAGAACACAATATTTTTTTAAAGTATAAAAATGCATTATGTCACATTAATATTCTAAGAAAACATAAAAAATTGAATAATAAGTTATTAATGACTATGATTCATTTGTGGTTTTTATGAAAAATTTACAATGACTTATGCCTTGTATTGTTTTTCCTTTTTGGTTTGGTTGTTGTTGAATAGTTTTAACTTGGTTATTATTTTATGTGTTTAGGTGAGAAACCATCTTTGGTATCTTTACCTCCTTTTGAGTCAAGAAAGATTATCCATGCTTGCCCATAGAAAATTAGTGTATGATGTTCTTGAAATTGTTCCATGTGTGGTCAAAGTTCAAAAGGTTTTAGACTTTGAGGGGGTCCAAGAGATCTTTAACCAAGATGAAAAGTTGAGTTTTAATTCCAAGATTTCTAAAATGTCTAACCTTTTGATGACAACATTTTTGCAATCATTTGTCATGACCCATCTTTAAAAAAATGGCATCAACTTGTTGTGTTAAAACATTGTGGTTGTTTTGAAATGGATAATTTGTCAAGCAGTCCAAATGCAAATTAGAAGATAGTCTCATGGTAATGTTTGGTTGGAGGTGGGCCCAAAAACATGGAAGGTCAATTCCATTCCTCTATATAATTTTGCATTGTAGTTTTTTAATGTAAATTAAAATCACATTTATATTTTGGTTGGTTTTTTAAATCTATACATATACACATCCTGACCAAATGAAAAGAAATTATATATATATATATATATATATATATGTTAAAAGCATGCCATCCACAACTACTATAAAATTAGAAATTTATGCAAACAACCTAACCATTTTCCTTCACAAATCAAGTTCACAACTTTTCCCAACTTATATAACAAAGGTTGAACTTTTACATGATACCACACAAGGTTTTGGGAAAATTGGAACAATCCCATTTACAACAATGGTTGTAACAAAACAAAATTCAAGCACGCCCCATATCAATACAAATGACAATTAAAAAAATACGATATGTGGCTTCTTGATAGTAGGTTCCTACTCTCAAAATACGTAAACTGCATTTAGTTATTTTTCACGTCATTTTGAATTGTTGGTACATCACAAACTTACCAAGTTTCACAGGTTTTTTTAATTTTATGTAAAATTTGGTTTTCACAAGTTTGTACAAAACATGAATTCCATGTTATGGTTAAAATGAACAACATTTGTATGTATTCAATATCGTAAATATTCAAACAAATGAAACATTATTTTTGAATGACATACGTGAATGTTCATGTTTAATACACAAAATTGCATAGTTTTATGCAAAAAAACATCACGATAATTGCATGAATTTAGTTAAAATGTAAATTGTACATACTTCACATCAAAACATCATAAGTAGAAAATACATGTCATTTATATAAAAGTTATATATATATATATATATATATCTTTCGTGTTGTTTTTACAATTTGAAACCCATGAATTTTGTATGGACATATTATTTTATGATTTTTGCATGAATGAAATTTCGTAATATTAACAGCTTGTGAAGTATACTTGAATGTTGTGCATTTGACATTTTCATTACATGTGTTGATATGAATGCATTTTAAAAGATGAAACATATGTGTAAGAAGGGAATTTGTCTTCTTCAAATACAGACTTTTCTTTCGACCACGACATGGTACTATTTTATGCCTACATTTTAACCAAGTTTATCATAAAACTAAAAAAAACTAAGCTTCACACAAGTGGGAGTAACATTGATTGTAAATGCTAAAGTGGTCAAAGTTGGGTACAAAAGGCAAATATATTTGAAAATGTTGATTTAGTTGTCTATATGACTTGTAATTTCTATTGAATTAACATGATTCCTTTTGGATAAGGGGGAAAACATATTACAATGACCCCCTTTGGGGCATTTTTGGGTTTAGTATTATAGTACATATAGTATAATTGTTTCAAAAACATAGTATATTTAATTTTGGGTATCAAATTTGGTTTTGGGCCCTACAACAATTTTTTTACAAAATTAATGTTATGTAGTATTATTTAAATAATAATAGTAAATTTCAATATCTATATTGAAGGATCCATGTGTATATTATAATATACATTGGTATAATAAGGCCAATGTTTTGTTTTGACCACATTAATTTTAGGGCTTCATTAGTCATTAAAATAATCAATTTTAATGAAAAATTTTGAATGTCCCATCTAGTTATGTTTGTCATCTTTTATATGGATGTGATTTCTTGTCAAAATTTCAATTTACCACACATTTGTCTCATCTTTGTTGAAAAATTCATTTTTTGGAATGAAAATTTACAAATTAATCACATGGTATCCAAACATGGTTCATATTATGAAAAATGACATGGTTCAATGTACCTTCAACTTTCATTCAAACTAAAAATCATTTAAATTATTTTTTGAATATATTTGTATTTTTTAGTACAAAGGTACATTACATTCATTTTCACAAATATACTCCAATTTCCCACTTTATAAAATGAAATGAAATAGTCTTTTTTTTAATCTCTCGGCTTAGGTTATATTATAACACAATAAGAAAAATTAAATTGTGAAAATATTTCAAAAGTTTGAAGTGGAATACATTTAAACATGCACATCCCTGGAAAGTAGTACAATGTGACACCCCAAAGGGGGTCATTGTAGTGTGCTTTCACCCATGAATATGATATATGTGTTCCCAACTTTCATGTTGTGTTGCATGTATTGTTTTCATTTTGTAATTATATGTTTAAAATCAATAATTACCATTGCGATCTATGAAAAGTTTAATTTTAAAACCTCCAATTCAATTTCAAAATATAAAGGGTTGCAACATGTAACAAATGAGTAAAAGGTCATTCTTGTAAGGATAAAAGTGAAGTCAACTGAATTATCAATCATTGGATCTTAATGTTGTAGAACGAATGATTGTGACATTATTCCCTTGTAACGTAAATGGTGGAATGATAGCCATTCTAGTTGTTGCACACTCACATACAAAGATCTCGAAATTCCTAATTCCAACCTTGTTATTATTCACAATAAATAAATCTACAAGCTATAACAACAATAGTAGGATGTATCTCCAAAAATTATATCCCTCCATTTAACATGGAAAAATGACTTTCAAAATAAACCAAAGCGTGTACAATGTATTTAAAAGATTATAGACAAACCTCCACATTAACAATTTGAAGGTAACAATTGTGTTAATTTTGGCAAAACTAGAGATACACAAGAAGCACTTACCAACCAAACCATATAATCAAAAAATATTACTAATGTATTTCAAAAAAGTTCCATAAGAACAAATATTTATAATAACATCACTTGGAGTAAATCATTGGATCAAATAAGAGGTTCATTGTTATTTTCAATATAAAAAAAAACCTAAAACAATTCATTAGAACCCATGAAAAAAATATTTATAGTGTTCATCATTGAAGGATTCACACTTGAAAAACTTGTTTGAAGAAAAAAAAACACTCTTGAACTAGCCTATTTGTGCAATGGCCTTTTTAAATACATTAGAAAAAGTTTGAACACATTTTAATATTCTTCAAGAGTTTTGGCATTTCCATTGGTTGGCCAATAGTTGACCTTCCTTTCATTGTAAAAGAATGTGCTTCAAATAGGGCATGTATTTTCAAATCATCGTCAATAAGATCAATCACACCATCAAGTTTTTCTTGAACAAGTTCTCGTTAGGTTGATGTACATCATTAACCTACTTTAGTTTGTTTAATTTTTTTTCCTGGATAAATTGATCATGGTTCTCTTTGGAAAAGCCCATTAAAACATATGTAAGTTTCCAAAACAACATGATTCACCAAATATAGATGTTATTAAAAAATATATAATATAAACTATAGGTAAAAACTCAACTCCACCATCCACATGTCAATGTGTAAGATCAAAGTGCAAATATTAATGTATAATCTAATTTCAATAAGCCTTTAAAAACCTTGCACTCATTATTGTCAAAAAAGCTTAATCATACAACCTATTCTTCATTATTGCAAAGCAAAAAGTCATTGAATACAACAATGTTAAAAAATGAAGTGTCATATTACTTCTATTGTTGTTAATGAACTAAGGTTGCTTGTTCCCATTCAATGTAACAAGTCTTTGCCAACTCCCACCAAGTTTCCTTAGCCACATGTAATTGCCATATTTCATGTTTCATCCTAGTTCGAAAGCCAAATTCCAAGTGATGGAATCATAAACCTAATAATAAAAACATTACTCGTTATTGGAAAATATTCATTGGGGGGTAATACCCTTTCATTATACATCTTTTTTTTCACAATTGGTCATTGAAGTCAATTAACAAATGCCATACATATGGTTACCAAAAAACATTGATCTATTGTGCAAATTTGCACCTCATTCATGAAAATTCCATAAATTTTACTAGCCATAAATATGAACATTGTGTTTTCGATATGAATATACAACATGGTGCTAAAATCATAAGTGTTTTATCTCAAATCAAGATTGTGCTTCAACATCATGTAAATAAATTTTATGGCCAATTATTACTAGTACACCAATAGAAAAGTTATCATTTCCAACTAATTAGTTTGTAATTGGTTGTTGTTTACAATTGTATTAGATATTATTATAATTAAAAAATTGCACAATCGTATATTTTCAACATATACAATTGTTTATGCAACTAGTTTGCAATTAATGGAATCAAAAAGTAACAACATGGAATTTTGTGTGGTTTTTCATCCAAGTAGACTACTTTAAACCCTTTAATTATATACATGACCACCTCATGGTTGTGTTTGAACCTAATATGCAACTAGTGATCTATAACTTAATATGTCCAAACTAGGTTAATTACCTACCTACCAAGTTATGTTAAGTAACTTATCTACCTATTTACCTACTTAAATTAGACTACTTACTCACCTAATTATAATTGGGAACTAAGGTATTATAGGGGAAACTTTTGAAATAATAACAAACATTTTGCATGTTTTACAACATATAATGGCATAAACTTGAACACACACATGTGACTTCAAAGCCAATAATATGAGGTGTTGACAATTTAGGATTCTCATGATATTTCCCCAAAAACTAAGGTTGTTGTGGATGAAGTATTTCCCCTCATTATCTTAGAAATATCAAAACATGCATTGTCAAATATTGGCCTATGTTGTAGGAGCATAGATGGGAAAAGTCATTAATCACGGAAAATTGCAAATATGCATTCAAAACAATGTTATTTACCTTGTAACTAATAGAGAGGACATGGCATATGTAGCATGGTTTTCATTTGTTATGGTTCTTGGCATAGACATTGGCAAGTTGTTTAAAATTTTACAAAACTAAGGAAAATAATAAAATTGAACCATAAAGACTAATCAAGGAAACTAAATTGAACCTAATGCAATGTGGAATCCTATGAATGAAATTTAAACAATTTGATGAACCACATTATCAAAATTCGATCATCATACATGTTAACATGATAGTCATCCTTGATCTTTGGCTTGAAAGTGTTTGTTGATTTCTCTAAAAGTTTGTCAATATGACAAACAATCTTGGATTTCTTACCTTCCTTCATTTTGAATTGTCAAATTCACAATGTAACTTATGTAAACACAAAGCTTAAGAGTAGCCCTTTATATATTATAAGAAAAACACAACAATCCAACACTTTAAATGTACATAAATACAAGACATTTTTAAAAGCATGAAATGAAATAAGTTAAGACTAACCACTTAAACTAGATTCTCAATGTAGTTGTTTTGAAAACCTTTCCAAATTCTCAACATTCTTAAAAATCTTGATGGACCTACAATAATATAGGAAATAATATTCGCATAATAGTTCAACCTTGATAGATGTGATCTTGTTCACTTGCACCTACAATAGATGACCTAGTACAAAAAAAACTACATAAATATTTAGCAAGTTCATTAATCCTCACAATCTAACCATTATCAAATTTTGGTCCAACATCATATCTATTTATGAAGGAAGGTTGTTTGTACTTATGAGATCCACTAAATTGGGATGCTTTAGATTGTGTTCTTGGTCTATTTGGAAAGCTCTCAAGGATGAGGGGTGCATTGGTTTGTTTCATGGCATTTGGACTTGTTGTGCAAAAGTTATTGAATATTGAATGATTTTTTTACTAAAAATTAAATTAAATCCTAGCTGAAAATTTTGGAGGAATTGGAATATGCCTTTGGTGTTATTGGAAAGATGTTGATGAACAAAATTTAATGCATTTTATTTGGTAAGATTTGGATTCAGAATGTGGGAAATATTGATTTAAAAATGATTTTTACTGCTGAAAATTTAAATAAATTCCCAAAAACCAAGTTTTGGAAGGAGAAATCAGTTGAGGATGTGGTAATAGTTGGGCCAATGGCACATGCTACACAAGTCATTATGGTGAACACAATGCATTGACCCAAGGAAACAACTTTGAAAAAAAAAATACACCTAAATCTGAAAGACACATCATTTGCGAACTTAAAAATAAATAAGTATATTGCCAACAATGGTGTATCTTCCTACATCGTCCAACATTTACATATAAGAAACATAAACCAAACAATTGTGTAACTCAAATCTAAAAAATAAAGTTGACAACATTTCATTACATAAGTGTTGGCTAAGTTATCAACATGTGAGATAAATTTTGTATATCAATTCATGTTGATGCAACTTTGTTCACCCAAAAACTTTCTTGGTATGTAAATTTACACCAAGAAAAACATTATTAACTTATATATTAGAAGTTAAAACAATTTTTTGATTAAAACAAATTCAATGGAGTTTCCAATGACCTTTAACAATCTAACAAATCTCAACAATATATACTTAACTTGATCATGTTTCATTCCTAAATCATGCATTGAATAATGAGGAGAACAAATCAAATGTTTGGTAGCAAGAAAACACATCTGGCTCATTTTCATGTGTATATTTTGTAAATAATGATTTGCCAAATTCCACATGGGCTTAATATGTCAATGTCCAAAAGCCTTAAGGAGGTCATTTCCATTTTGTTTCAAATGACATGGGAAATTTTTTTACAATGCAACTTATTTATTATTTAATTTAAATTTAAATAGGGTGCCTATACTGTAGTGGCATTCCCATTCGCACTAAAAATAATTATTTCAGGCCGCTGTGAAGAAAAAAACTAATTTTTTACAGTCGGTGCGAAGTTGCGAATTAATCCGATAATTCTGCAACCCTGTCAGCGAAAAATACCAAATATGGCAGAATAGGTAGCTGCCCTGAGAGTCTCGAAGCAAGGCTCTAACCAGTACTAGTGATGTTGATCTAACAACTAAATTCTAATCTTCTCCATCTAATCCTCCTCTTCAGAGTCAGAACCATCTAGGTTTACATCACTTGGAACATCAAACTGATCATTCAGGCAGGCCTCCATCACACCGGCCAATGAAGCTTGCTCCATGTGCGCGAGCACCTCAATGTCCCCCTTAGGCCCTACCGTTATATCCTCCTCCGCTGCTTCTAGTACCAGCAGATCCCTTGTCAGACATTTTGACAAGGCCTTTGCTTGGAACTCCGCTTCGTGAATCTTCCCCATCCCGCACTTCGTCCACCCCTTCCTGATCAACTGCTTGAGCCCTGCCAGCTCCTCCCAGGAACCCATCAACTAGTGCAAAAAGGGCGCTGCAGAACTTCCTTGTAAACCTTCTCGACACGCTGAAGAATCCACTCTTTGTGCCCCTCTCAAAGAGCTCAGGGGCAACAGCTGAGATAATCCCCTGAATGACTGTCTAAGCAATGGTGTTGTCCAAAGGCTGCCCCGAGTCTCGCATGCCTTTCAAAGTGTTTACGATCATCTGAAAGGCCACTAGATGATCTTTGAGGATCCCTCGAGGCCCTTTGTCTTGAGCAGCTGACCGTGCAGATTGCAGCTTGATAGCCTCCTCATACTTCCTCC
>Ga0116228_10005031_pt1 | contig 11763 bp, 17 predicted proteins | sample S1TSphfallax_2_FD_89694 | JGI IMG/M metagenome (GOLD analysis project Ga0116228, IMG submission 89694) | Host-associated microbial communities from peat moss isolated from Minnesota, USA - S1T2_Fc - Sphagnum fallax MG | ecosystem: Host-associated > Plants > Peat moss > Unclassified | place...
AATTATCTGTCAAGAAGTTGGAGTTACTAGGTCTAGCACTTTTTGATTTATCTTCTGTGACTGAGTTAGAGGTGTGGTTACAAAATAGGACAAAACCAGTAGAGAAACAAAACTAAATATATCATAGTTAGGAGTGATTTTCTTGAGCACGTTAGCAAAGCTTGCTCTTATACGTCACTCCTCTTGTTTTTATAGAAAAATTCAACATTGAGCGTTTCGCCATTCCTAAACTTAGCCTATGCTGTCTATAAATCAAGCTCATTCTCCTTAACTGACGAATATTTCCAAAATTAATATAATATTTTTATGTAGTTTAAAGATAGATTTGGAACAAGAGGTGCAGTTATGCCTAGAAAGTCGAAGGGTTTTCAAAATTCCGTGAAGCCAGGACTGAGTTCCCGGAACAAGTACAAAAGTATAGAGTCCCTCAAGTCAAAAATGTCAGAGGGGATTTTTGAGGAACTAGGTGCAAAGGTGGTGATAGAACCCAAGGGTGTGCCAAAAATGTCAGAAGCTTTACACGAGCTTGTTTCTCCCTACCTCAAGCCTGAATACAAATTGAAAAGACGCAAGGCTTTATTTAGTTTAGGGGCGATCGCCTGGAATGCTGCTTTGATGTCCGATCAACAAATGTTTGATCAGTTTTTGAGGGACAGTTTGCTCAATTATGATCCAGAGAGTCAGGAGGATGTCAGAACATTGATCGATGAACTAATAGCTAGAAAAATTAAGTACTTTCCTCATATTAACCGCTTGATAGTCAATTTTGAAGTCACAGAGACAAGATATGACTATCATCTTTCTGTCGCTTCTACTGGATTAGAAAATCTGAAGACACCAAGCTGATTTTTCCGTAGAATGGAAATAAATCTAGATTAAGCACTTAAGCTATGAACGCTGTTACAGTTAACCTGAAATCAATTATCGACCTGACAGATGAGCAGTTTTACCAACTTTGTCTCAAAAATTCAGATGTAAAATTTGAACGCAATGCTCAAGGAGATATAATTATTATGTCACCTACAGGTGGAGAAACCGGAAAGCATAATGCGGAAATATCCGCCGACTTGGTAAATTGGAATCGCCAAACTAAATTGGGAATTTGCTTCGATTCCTCTACCTGTTTTAAGTTACCAAATGGTGCAAATCGTTCTCCAGATTTGGCTTGGATCGCTCAGGATAGATGGGATTTATTGAGTTCTCAGGAAAAAGAAGTATTTCCAGCGATCGCCCCTGATTTTGTTTTAGAGTTGATGTCTCCTAGTGACACTCTCAAAGATAGCCAAACCAAAATGCAAGAATATCTCGAAAATCAAGTTAAGCTTGGTTGGTTAATTAACCGCAAAGCTAAACAAGTGGAAATATATCGTCAAAGTCAACCAGTAGAAGTATTAGACTTTCCCACTATCTTATCTGGTGAAGATGTTCTACCTGGTTTTTTCCTCAACTTGCAATCTGTCTGGGTTGAATTAACCTAGCAATTTTTGCCAGGTAAACACCAAGACATAAGTAATAAAAGCTAGAGTACTAATAATAAAACTGATGGGGTAGGAAGTATAGAACCCAATGGTCAAACCTAACCAGGTAAAAGTCAAAGCCAAAAAAGCAGATAAGAAAAGGGCAACAAAAGGGCGACTGACTAAACGCTGGGCGATCGCTGCTGGTGTAATCAGCAGTGCAGAATTCAACAATGAGCCTACTGATGGGACGGATGCAGCTAAACCTAGAGCAACCAGGATTAAAAAGACTACATTTAATCCTCCGACAGGTACACCCCTGACTACTGCTACATCAGGGTCGAGGGAGGCGAAAAGTAGCGGACGAGCGATCGCCAAAAGTACGATAATTACTCCTAATCCAGCGATCGCTATTTGTTGGACTTCTCGTGCTTGTAATCCCAAGAGCGAACCAAAAAGGTATTTCACGCCAAAAGTCCCATTAGCTCCACTAGATTGGCTGGTGTAAATATTCAAAAATAATGCTCCCAATCCCAGCACCCAGGCAAGAACAGTACCAACCACTACATCATTTGTTCTGACTTTTGTTCCTAGCATTCCAATCAAAATTGCTACTAATGTTGTAGCGCCAAATAATCCAAACACTGGATCGACTCCCAACACAGCAGCACCTAATGCTCCTGTAAATGTCACATGTCCCAAAGCTTCAGTTGCAAAAACCAAATTGCGGAGAATGATAAAATAGCCAACTAATCCCGCCATGATCGCTACCACAGTTCCCGCCAGAAAAGCGTAGCCCATGAAATCTAGGTTCAGCATCGTGTAGATGGATGAAATTAAATTCATTTTAGTAATTGGATCTGCCCAAACTTAAATAAACGTACTAAAATATAAGTACCAAAAGCCAGTCCAGTAATTAAAAATCCCACAGGACAGGGTGTGAAGTAAGCGACAGACAAGCCAATACAAGTAAAAAGTAGTGCTAGCAAGATAGATATTCCTATTGCTAAGTATGGGGATGCTGTAATCTGCACAGCAATAGCCGCAGGTGTAACTAGCAACCCAAATATTAACAGTACTCCTACAACCTGTACTGACTGCGCTACAGTAAAACCTAATAAAATCGAAAAAACATAGTCAAGCAAGCGGACTGGTACACCCCTAGCATCAGCAACATCTGGATCGATAGAGGTAAACAGTAAGGGACGAGCGATCGCTATGACTCCAGCTAAAGTTACTACTGTAGTTACAATAGTCAGTTCTACATCGCGATCGCTAATCCCCAGCACCGAACCAAACAGAACGGCGTAGATGTTTTCAGTGTATGAATGAGATAACTGGATGAAAAGTATACCCAGTCCTAGGAAGAAAGTCTGAATCGTTCCCACAGCCACGCCATTTCCCATAGCAGTCTGGTGACGGCGATCGCTGAGGAAGCCAATACCAATAGCTGCAACAGTACAAGATAGAAGTAGTCCAAAAATCGGCGACCAGCCCAATAGTGATACACCAGTTGCACCAGCAAAGCCAACACTAGACATTGTATGTCCGGCAAAACTCTGTCCTCGTAGTACCATAAAATAACCCACAACTCCCGCCATTAGAGCAACCAGCATTCCTGCACTGAAGGCATTTTGCATGAAATGGTAGGCAAAAAGTTGTTGGATGTCAAATATGACATTCCATGAGAGATGCACATCATCAGTTGACATAAGCAATTTAATCGTTTTGATGACTGGAGTGAGGATGATAAGTGACTGACTCTGGCTGACCAACGACAAATAACCGACCATCTTGCGTATGTAGCACATCAATTGGTGAGTCATAAAGACGGGAGAGAGTTGCAGAGGTAATGACTTCTTCGGGTGTACCAATTGCTGTCTGACCCCGTCCAATATAAAGGACTCGATCTATATATGGTAGAAGTGGATTAACATCATGGGCTACAAGTAGTACTGCGATTTGATATTCTTGGCTCACTTGACGAATTAGTGCTGACACAGCTTGTTGATTGTACAAATCCAAACTGTCTAGTGGTTCGTCCAACAGTAATATGCGTGGTCGAGTCACCAGTGCTTGAGCAATAAGTAGACGTTGCTGTTCACCACCGCTCAATGTACCAATAGGGCGGTTAGCATAGGTAGCTGCGCCTACCATTTCAATCGCTTGCTGTACTCGTCGTCGCTCAACGCGTGCTAGTTTATCCCCTCCCCACAGCATCCGTAATCCGGGTAAAGGCACACCCCATTTTGTCCCATCTAATCCTAGCCGTACTAGTTCACGTCCTTGTAAATGCACATCAGATCCGAATGTGCGTCTTTGAGGAAGGTAGCCAACAGCATGGTTTCCCCGGCGCACGGGTACTCCTAAGAGGGTAAGTTTACCCTCGCTTAAGGGTAGCAATCCCAGGATGGCTTTGAGTAAAGTCGATTTACCAGCGCCATTCGGTCCCAAAACTGCAATAAACTCGCCTGGTTGTATACTCAAATTGACGTTACTCCAGAGTACACGACCTCCACAACGTATTCCAGCCCGATCAAATTCAATTATATTCCGCAAACCTAAATGGCTATAAGTTTCAGTTGAAAAAGTTGACACTTTAAAATCTATTGTGTTATTGATCATAATTTTCCTGACGTAGCAGACGAAATAGGTGTTATTCTTTTACCAGTAGCCCTAGCTAAAGCTTGCTGTAAGTCTTGGAGTTGTGCAATTTGCCAAGATTGGAAGGTGGCTGTTGCTGGGCTTAATGTCTCGGTAATGGGTACTATAGGAATTCTGGCCATTTCTGCTTTCTGCTTCAATACCTCTACGTCGGGAGTGGAATTCTGTTTATTGTAAATTAGCAATTTGATTTGCTCATCTGTGATCTGAGAGTCCATTGTTGCCTTATCCCTGGCTGTTGGTTGTTGACCTTCGGCGATCGCTCTCATGAATTCTGGCGGTGTGATTAAGTTGAGACCTAGCGCGAGGGATTGATCAGCAAAAATACTTTCGGTTGCACCAACTGGTGTTCCCTGGTATGTATGTTTGATCAGGCTAATAAGCTGCTTATAAGGCTTAAGGCTCACATTTAGGTAGTTCGCTCGCTGTTGGTCAAAGTAGGATGCATCACTAGGATCTATGCTCTTGAGATCAGATGTGATGCGATCTATAGTCTTGTACACATAACTAGGGTTGTACCAGAGGTGCGGATTATCCCCTGCTTTTTTACCGACCAAATCACCAATATTCAGTTCCTTGCGTCCCTCGACTGGATTGGCTACTAGTAACTTTGTCATCCAAGAATCATAACCAGCACCATTGAAGATTACGTACTTAGCCCTGGCAACAGTACGGGCATCAGCAGGTTTGGCTTCGTAATCATGGGGATCAGTATTGGGGTTCGTAATCACGCTAGTGACTTTAATGCGATCACCACCAATCTGGGAGGTGATACTCCCCCAAAAATTCTCGGCTGCAACAACTTCTACTTGTTTAGCGATCACATTATTGGAGGTAAGAGTAGCTCCTGCATCTGGAGATGACGATCTACAACTAGCAACTAATGACAGTAGTAGTAAACTAACACTGGGTATGACTATGCTTTTGATTTGTTTGTCCGAAGTCTGCGTCACTGTCTTTATTGCCTCCAAAAATTGAGAATGATTATCATTATGATCAATAATAGTAATGATTATCATTCTAAGTCAAGTATTTTTAGTAAACCCCTGTCTCAGTAATTATGAATTTTTGTAAAAATTATTTATGTTTTCCGCCAGTTGACCTGATGAAATTATACTTAACCAGCTAGTCGCGATCGCCTATGAACAACATAATTCAATCATTTACACCTTGACAAAATTGCTCTTGGTTTAACTTGTGAGTAATGGTGTTGGACAAATTCTATCAAAGAAAATATGGTAAGGATGATGCTTTGATAAAAATCATCAATTCCATAAGATCACCTAACATAAATTCAAATTTTATGAAACGCGATTCAATCTTCTATTCTCTATTTCAGCAGTACCCGAATATCTTCTTTGATTTACTAGATAATCCCCCATCCAATGCAGCAAATTATCGCTTCGACTCAGTAGCAGTGAAAGAACCAAAGTTTGAAATAGATGGTGTATTCTTACCACCGGAAACATCACCACCAGGAATAGTCTACTTTTGCGAGTTACAGATGCAAAAAGATGAGCTACTGTATGAGCGATTGATTGCAGAATCGATGGTATATTTTTACCGTAATAGAGGGAGACAGGGCGAAACGTGCTATAATAGAGACTATTGGCAAGATTCTTTCTTATCGATTTACGAATTTAAGTAGTGCGGAGATAGAAGCAATGTTAGGAATCAGCTTTGAACAAACTCGGTTATATCACGACTTAATTACTTCCTCTGAGGCGCGGGGTAAATACAAAGGAAAAGCATCTCTGATGCTGAAACTGTTATCTAACTTGGGGAAATTCCAGACCCACTAACCACCCAAATTACAGCTTGATCATTAGAACAGATAGCAGCTTTGACTGATGCTTTTTTCAATTTAAACAGTTTGGGTGATTTAGCAAATTGGTTACAAAGCTTATCACCGACCGAATCAGGATAATGGAAATCTCAGGTAAAAGGGAGCAGGGAATCCCCATCATTACAATTAGGAAACTGCAGATGGGTTTAAACGAGCCTTATTGGATTGTTTGTAAAGTGCGGAAATTCAACTGCGACAGGCAACGTAATTGAGAGTTTTTCAACGGGTTGCGTAGTGTTTAGTCTCTAACTCTTGACTGTTTGCCAAAATAAATAGCATTAAATACTATTTATAAATACTATTTAATAGTACCATCACCAGATGGGAAAGCTGTATTGACATTCCGCAGGATTAGTTTTGTCAATCACCTGCGGAAAATCGGTTAAAACGGAATTTCGTCTGGATTTATTTCTTCTTCTCTAGTGTTTGGTGGAGATTGGCGTGGAAAATTGGTAGGTTGGTAGACAGGTTCGGGATTAGTTACTTGAGGAGCTACACTGACACTACTGCTAACGGAAGTTGTTGCTGGAATAATTGATTCATCAGCAACTGTAGCTCGATAGCCTGTTTGAGGAGCGGTAGTTTCTAACGGTAATGTATCTCCTGATGACGAGCTAGTAAAACTAGTAGAACTGCTATGGAAATCTCCGCCTAAATTGTGAATTTTTTGTACTGTTAGTTCCGCTTTTTTTTCCTTAAATCCTTCTGGACGCTCAATAGTATTCATCCCTAAACGCCCTTCAACGATCACGCGATCGCCCTGATGGTAACTTTGATGAATTTCCTTCGCCATATTACCCCATCCCACAACCTTTAAGGGATATGGTGGATCATCTGGTCGCGGTCCAGGGATATGAACCATCATCTCCGTTACTTCCAAACCATCTGGCGTGTGGCGCAGTTGGGGATTATCGTAAATTTCCACCATCAAAATACAACTGTTCATCTGTAACCTCCTCATGGGCAAAATCGCTCGCCAACTATCGAGCAATCAGTAGTTTGGCGCTCCAAAATCTCGTGGTTGTGCTGAGTAAAGTCAGCTTGATTATCTGAGGAGGAGTTTACTATTGTATGAGACATGAGTACAATATCTCCACCGAAGACCTAGAATCAATAGTAGTACAATTTTCACCTCAAGCAATTTGGACTATGTCTAAATTCGCTTGTTTGAGATTAAGGTTAATTATAGAAGTTACAAAGTGGCGCAAGTTGTTTTAGAAAACGTTTATAAGAGTTTTTCTCCGCGTAAAGGAGAAAATTTACCCGCACAGAAAAAATCTCTAGACGATTATCAGCAAACGGATCGTCCTGAATTAGAACGTCAAGATACAATCACTGTTCTCCGACGGATTAATTTGGCGATCGCTGATGGTGAGTTCATGGTACTTGTAGGACCTTCAGGTTGTGGAAAAAGCACTTTATTACGCCTGATCGCCGGTTTAGAAACAATGACTGGCGGAAATATTTGGATAAATAACCAGTTGATTAATGATTTACCGCCAAAAGACCGAAACATCGCTATGGTGTTTCAGAATTACGCGCTCTATCCGCACATGACAGTGTATGAGAATATTGCTTTTGGTCTACGTCGGCGATTTGGAGGAGAAAAAGCCGTACCACAACAGAACCACGAAACTAATGCTTTAGCAATGCTGTCTCCTGATTTACGGGCTTGGGGAGAAAACATGTTGGTGGGCTTGACGAGAAAGTTTCCCAAAAACCTCCGTTATATTTCAGCTAAAGAGCAAGCTGTGGATGAACGGGTAAGATCTGTAGCTCAATTATTGCAAATCGAAGGTTTATTAAATCGCTTACCAAAACAATTGTCAGGAGGACAAAGACAAAGAGTTGCTTTGGGAAGAGCGATCGCTCGCAATCCCCAAGTATTTTTAATGGATGAACCTCTATCTAATTTAGATGCGAAACTAAGGGCTGAAACGCGATCGCAGATAGTTAAACTACAGCGTCAATTGGGGACAACGACAATTTATGTCACCCATGACCAAACAGAAGCTATGACAATGGGCGATCGCATAGCGATTATGTCCGCCGGAAAAATCCAGCAAGTGGCGACTCCCTTAGAATTGTATAATCGTCCAGCCAATTGCTTTGTGGCTGAATTCATTGGTTCTCCTCCAATGAACTTTATCCCTATAGAATTTCATGGACCTTTATTAATTAGCCATGCTAATTTCCGCTTTACCTTACCAGAGTCATGGGGAAGCGCCTTACAGGAATATGATGGACAGAGATTAATTTTAGGGATTCGACCGGAACATTTTAGTCTCAGCGTACCTGCAACAAAGAACTTATCAGTGCAAGTGGAGTTAGTGGAAAATCTGGGTCAGGACACGTTTCTCACGGTCAAAATATCTAAAGTAGAAGGATCAGAGGTTAACGGTCAATCCTTACAAGTGCGGGTTCCACCAGATAAGTTAATCCGTTCAGGTGAGCAAATATGGCTATCTTTTATACCAGAAAAGTTGCACTTTTTTGACCCCGAAACGCAATTAGCCGTTTTTCCTAGAAGCCCTGTACCCATTCTACCGATCATCAGATAATTAAGTCAAGACAATAGAAAAAGCGAAATTGGATCATGAATTAATGGAGGTTATTTGTGATGGGAAAAAAGAAATCAGCAATTCTGGAAGCAGTTTATGAAACAGCTAAAGGTCTATACAATGCTGGATTAATGGATGAAATCACATTACGAGAATTTGAGAGTTTGTGTACCTCTCCGGTAAAACCCCCAAAGCCTCACCAAAATTAAGGAAATTCGGGAATAAAATCAATATCTGAATAATTAACTAATTAAAAATATGTTGAACAAAATCTCTATTAGTAAAGAATTGAAAATTAGACAGGCTGAAATTAAAGATGCACAAAAAATAGCTATCCTTAGCGAACAACTAGGATATTCATTAACAAATCAACAAGTTAAACAACGCCTTGCTAAAATTCAAAGTAATGATGCTCATATCTTCTATGTTGCCACCTTAGCAGATGAAGATGTAATTGGTTGGGTACATGCTTATATTTGTGATTTAATAATTATGCCAACTCAAGCCTTGCTTTTCGGGTTAGTGGTAGATGAAAATTATCGTCATAATGGAATTGGTCATGCTTTAATGCAGCAAATTGAACAATGGGCTTATTTAGCTGGATGTGAGGGTGTTATATTACGTTCTAATGTTAAACGCCAAGAAGCACATTTATTTTATGAGAAAATAGGCTATACAACTATCAAACAATCGTTAACTTTCCATAAAAAATTGCTTTAGTAAAATAGATGGTCAGGTGTTAGATATTATGGGATAGATGGCTGAACTTTTGCTTACAGGATAATTGGAGGAAATAATGGCTAGAAAACGCCTTGCTGACTTACTACAAGAAGAAGCACGAAATTTGACACCCGATGAAGCAGAAGTTTCCTCGCCGGAAACGATGGAAGAAACTGCTACAGAAGATATCAGCACAGCAACAACAACACCGTTATTAGACTCACATCAGTTCGAGTTAGAAGCTACTGTCAAGGAATTACAACAAGAACTAGAGCAGGTTATTACCCAAGCCAAGCAGAAGGAAGAGATTCTTCAGCAAGAGATTCGTAATTTACAAGCAGCACTAGCTGTCGAGAAAACCTCAGCAGAGCGAAAGCAAGCGGAATTGGACGAGGCTAAACAAGTAGTATTACAATTAGCAGAATCTAATTCTCAGTTAATAGAGGAAATTAATGGATTAAAACAACCACGAGAAAAGTCTCATTATATAGTTCATAAAAAATCACACAGATTACCTGAAAAGCTTACAACACAGCCAAATGAAAGTGATGATTTTGCCTCCAATACCTGGTTATATGATTAGTTAAATAGCGATGGCTGCGCCCGCGCCCTTGGGGCATCGCTCGGCTCTCTGGAGTATCCAGTTATAAGCCAAACTTATTAAAGAGTTGGATTTTTTCATTTACAGGACTCTCACACCAAAAATCCATTTTAAGTAACTTTATCGACTCATAACTCTAGAGTTCGGACCAGACAAAGCTTTCAAAGTTTTTCTAATAAAAACTTATCACTTGAATAATCAATGTTGTCCCAAACACCATGAAAATTACATCCAAACGATAGAAAAAGCACTAGTGAAAATTTACTACTGAGGGTTTTACTCTTCTTTTCCCCATTCCTGGATGTTTTTGAAGTATGACCTGATCGCGATTATCTTTGAGGAACTGGGCTAGGTAGTTGAGTCTTACATTCACAAAGCTACCGTTTTTAAGCAAAACAGTGCTGACAACTTCACTCATGTCCTCTGCTTCTGCGGCACCTTTACCTGATGATTGCTGAGTTTGAACAGTCATTCTTCTACCTTCGTTTAAAGAGATTACATTCTTTAATTTGGTAAGGGTTATCATGATTAACCATACCACTATTATAATAAACCATGATTAGCTATATTACCATTATTCTATATTGATACTTTTCCAATCCTCTAGTACACGATCATTTTATTACATAAATTAGGAGTAATATGACAAATTTCACTGCTCTACAAGCAACATTTACTAAATATGATGTTTCTACTAGGTTACAAAATTTGAATAACCACTTAAAGCAGATTCAGTCTTTATCACAAGATTCTACAAATAATGAAACTGTCGAAAGTTTAATTAGAGAAACAATGTACTTCATTGAGTGGATCTCACCATATGTAGAATTTGACCATGCTTTTGAACTGGTTAATTTAGGACGCTTCCTGACTCGTTGGTTATTCAGTTTAGAAGAAACATGTAATAATGCTACTTCAAAAAGTCGTGTAAATCAAGAACTAAGTACTTGGGCTGAGTCTGTCTCAAAGATGTCACAGTTACTGGTGGTGGGATAATATCCCAAACGGGCGGGTGTTTGGACTACCATTGGTGGCTGCTCTTAAAAGTCAACAGTCTAAAGAGTGATTTTATTTTTAGAGCAAACGTTTTATAATCGTTTCTAAATCTAGTTTTTGACTTTGTATGGAAGTACACGAAGCGCTGAAACTAACTATTGAGCTTTTAGTCTCTGGCTTTGTGGTAATGATGGTACTGGATTTTATTTCTGGTCTAGTGGTGCTTTGGCAGCAGATAGATTTAAAGTATAAAGAGTCATCACTAGTAGCCAATAATATTCCCGACACCATGAATAATATTGGCAAGATTTTGGCTTGAGCGGATATACCTTAACTACAATGGAGAAAAGAGTAAACGAAGATTAGGAGTATTACATTTATGTCAAACATTGAGCATACAGGAATAACTGTAGAAGAATATCTAGAAGGATTAGAAGCGGGTATAGATGTTATTAGATTAAAGAATCTAGAAGCACGAGGTATTCCCAGACACTTAGCTTTGGAAGTGATAGAGATAGGAGAGAAAGCAATTAATGGCACTGCTACTCCTGAAGAAATTGTCAGAGGACTCATGATTTATTCACCAGATCTGAGACAAAAACTTGAATAGGTAATAATATTGAGTACGATTGCTTTAAAAGTTTGGTCTCAATTTTGAAATCTCGTCTGTAAACGCTGGTGAATCTACAGTAAAACTACTAATATTGTCACTTTCAACTGACGAGATTTTTTACCAGCCGCACAACAATTTAGCATTGAAGTGATTCAGCCTGGAGTGTTGGTGGGAAAGTTAAATTTAAGGGAGCGTTTGAGCCAATGAGTTCTTATCGATTGGAATTACCAGAAGAGTTAATGCAGGAAGTTCGCCTTTTGGCGCAGGTGAATCAGATTTCCCTGGAACAATGGTTGATCACTGTG
>Ga0116228_10005032_pt1 | contig 11762 bp, 10 predicted proteins | sample S1TSphfallax_2_FD_89694 | JGI IMG/M metagenome (GOLD analysis project Ga0116228, IMG submission 89694) | Host-associated microbial communities from peat moss isolated from Minnesota, USA - S1T2_Fc - Sphagnum fallax MG | ecosystem: Host-associated > Plants > Peat moss > Unclassified | place...
AATGCCGCTGATGCTTGCCGCCCTGTGTGGTGCCGCACTCGCCGGCTGTGCCGCCGGGCCTGATTATCACGCGCCAAAGCTCGACGTGCCTCCGGCGTTCGTCGCGCCTGCGGCCGGCGTAGCTTCCCGCGCTGCCCCAGCGTCTAGTGCTGCCGCCAGTGCCGCCGCCGCGAATGCCGGTGCCGCCGCAGCTGCCGTGCAGCCCGCCACGGATCTCGCGCTGTGGTGGCGCGCGCTCGATGATCGCGAACTCGATTCGTTGATCGAACGCGCCATCAAGTCCAATCCGGACCTGGAGGTTGCGTTCACCCGTCTGCAGCAGGCACGCACGTACGAAGCCGGAATCATCGGCAGAGCGCTGCCGGAGATCGACGCCAGCGGGGCGGCGGGGCGCGGCACCGGATCGGACCTGTCGCGCGGCCGCGCGGAAAATGCGCTGAGGTCGGCCGACAACTCCGCGGGACTGCAGCACATCAACAGCATCGGGGGCTTCGACACCGTGTGGGAAATCGACTTGTTCGGCAAGTACCGGCGCGAGATCGAGGCCGCGCGCGACCAGGCTGATGCCGCAGCCGCAGCGCGGCGGGACGTCATCACCACGCTGATCGCGGATGTGGTACATGCCTACATCGACCTGCGGGGACTGCAATTGCGCGCCGGCATCCTGCGTCACGCCGACGAGTTATTGCGTGAGTCATTGCGCATCGTCAAGATCCGGTACGAGCGCGGCATCACCAATGAATTGGACGTGGCGCTGGCGGCGCGCGAACTCGGCTCTTTGGAGGCGCGCATAGCACCGCTCGACGCGCAGGTCGCAGCGGCCGAATATACCCTGGCGGCATTGCTGGGCGAATATCCGCAGAGCTTGGTGGCGGAGTTGAAAGACGCCACGCTGGTCCCATCGGTGCCCGATGCCGTGGCGCCGGGTGTGCCTCTGGGGTTGCTCAAGCGCCGTCCGGACATTCAACTGGCGGAGCGGCAATTGGCGACCTCGACTGCCCGCATCGGCGTCGCCACGGCCAATCTGTACCCGGCAGTTTCATTGGTGGCGGCGATCGGCGCGCAGTCCCAGGGGCTGGGAACTGCCCCGGAGATCGGCAAGCACATTTGGTCGTTCGGCCCGGGTGCCATGTGGCCCGTGCTGGATTTTGGAACCTTGGACGCGCAGGTGGATATCGCACACCTGGCGGCGCATATCGAGTTGGTGAACTACCGGCGCACCATCATCAACGCGGTTCAGCAAGTCGACACCGCCATCGATGCCTATGCTGCCGAACGCAGCCGGTTGCACGGCTTGGACGATGCCATGCTGGCGGCCCAGCGAGCGGTCGATCTCGCCCATGAACGCTACGATCGCGGCTTGACCGATTTCCTCAATGTCGTCGATGCCGAGCGGCAGTTCTACACCCTCCAGGACGAGTATGCCGCCGCGCAGGTGGCGCAGGGCGAGCAGTTCGTCAATCTCTACAAGGCGCTGGGCGGTGGATGGCAGAATTACCAGGCGGTGCCTGGCATCCGGCGTCCGCAACCGGTTATTCTCGCCGCCCTGCGGCGAGCATTGGCCCCCGCAAGTCCCTGAATCGGGCGCTTTCTTCCAAAAGAGTGGGCGACGAAGTCTGTTGCGTTAAACCAACGCCGCTAGGCCTGCGGTCTTCATATATATAATACATATGATCCGGGCTGGCTATTAAATGCGGCTTTTTTGTTAGCGTAATATTCCTGTAACATTGCGTCGGTTAAATCCAACAACCAAAACATAAGGGGGTCTTGCTGTGAGTCATCTAACTAACAATACTGATCTGGGGATATCTCGAGCGCGCGACGGGCGCCTTGCCTATGCCATCAGATGCGCGTTGGCCCTAGGGCTCCTGGCGGGTGTCGCGAACCTCGCGCAGGCACAGACATCCCAAACGCCAACCACACCGCAGGACAAGCAAGCGCAAGCTGCGGCGGTCGACGAGGGCTTGAGCTGGCACGGCATCACGCTGTACGGCATCGTCGACATCGGCTACCAGTACGAGACCCATGGCGCGCCGTTCAGCGACTACCATCCCGCCGGCAGCGCGAACATTGTGCAAAAGAACAGCCGTCAGTCGGTCGACGGCTTGACGCCGAGCAATATGAGCCAGTCGCGCATCGGACTGCAGGGTGCTGAGCCGCTGGGCGTCGGCGACTTGAAGGCGGTGTTCCGAGTGGAGACGTTCTTCAACCCGCAGAGCGGCGAGATCAGCGACGCGGAAAAGTCGATGGTGCTCAACAACGGCAAGACCGCCGGCAATCAAGGTACCCAACTGGATTCAAGCGTCGCGGGTCAGGCGTTCCAAACCGTTTATGCGGGTTTCAGCTCCAAGACTTATGGCGCGCTGACGTTCGGCCGCCAGACCGGCTTGGTCGCGGACGGCATCGCCAAATACGATCCGAACTATGCGTCGCAGGCCTTTTCCTTGATCGGCATGTCTGGCACATATGCCGGCGCGGGCGACACCGAAGACCGCCGCCTCGATTCGTCGTTGAAATACTCGCTGAACGTCATGGACCTGGCCCGCGTCGGGCTCATGTACAAGTTCAACGATTCCAACGGTGCCGCGAACACGGCTTTCCAGGCCGACGTCGGCGCCGATTTCGTCGGCGTCTCCGTGGATGGGTACTTCGCCAAGACGCGCAGTGCCATTTCGGCCTCGCCCTTGAGCGCCGCGCAGGTGGCGGAACTGCCGGGACTCGGATTCTCGGAAAGCAATTCACTCGCGGCGACCATCTCGGACAACACCTCGCTGAGCTTGATGGCCTCCTACGCCTTGGGCCCCGTGAAGCTCTTTGCGGGTTACGAGTACATCCAGTACGACAATCCCAAGGATAAGTTGACCGCCGGCTTCACCGACATCGGTGGCTACAATCTGGCCTTCGTCAATAACGCCGCGTTCCCCCATCCGAAAATCCTCAACCTGTATTGGGGCGGCTTTCGCTACACGGTATTGCCGGGGTTGGATTTGACAGCCGCGTTCTACGGCTATCATCAAAATAGCTATGGCGCGAGCCAGACCACGGGTTGCACCACCACGGTGCCCGGCGGGCAGGCGGCTACGTGCGCCGGGCATTTCGAGGCGCTCTCGTTCGACGCCGACTACAGCTTCACCAAGCGGTTCGACGTTTACGCCGGCGCCATGTACAGCGCCGTCTATGACGGCGTGGCGAGCGGCTATGACTTTCAGAGAAATAACATCAACCCGACCATCGGCGCGCGCTTCAAGTTCTAATTTCGCACGCGTGTAAATCAGGTGAATCGAGCCCGGCCTCATGGCGTACTACCATGAGTCCGGGCTTTTTTTTGCGTTAAATTATTCGGATGGAAATATGCAAAACACGCTCCGTTCGGGTAAGGTCTGGCGCAAAGACCCGTCAGGGGCGAGGTAACTACAATGCAAAGTGAACAAAAGTCGCGCGGCGGGTGGAGTTGGTGGTATCTGCTGTTCGTCGTTCAGTTCGTGGTCATTCTGTGGCCGCCTTTTTACAACAAGCTCGATCCAACCCTGTTCGGTATCCCGTTTTTCTACTGGTTCCAGCTGCTGTGGGTGCTGGTCAGCGCCGTTTTGACGGCCATCGTGTACTTCGCCACCACCGAGTAGGGAACCTCAGGTGCAGAACATCAATTGGGTTGCGTTGACGATTTTCGGGCTTTTGTTCGGGTTCATCACCTGGATGGGCTTCGCCGCCGCGCACTGGCGCAAGGGCGATCTGGACTTGCTGCACGAGTGGGGCTTGGGGGGGCGGCGCTTCGGCACGCTGATCACCTGGTTCTTGGTCGGCGGCGATGTCTATACCGCGTACACCTTCATCGCCATTCCGGCGCTGGCATTCGGTGCCGGCGCGGTGGCGTTCTTCGCCGTTCCGTACACCATCATCATTTACCCGCTGATGTTCATGATCTTCCGGCGGCTGTGGCACGTGTGCAGCAAGCACGGCTACATCACGGCGGGGGATTTCGTGAAGGGGCGCTTCGGCAACCGCTGGCTGGCATTGGCCGTGACGTTGACGGGAATCGTGGCGACGATGCCCTACATTGCGCTGCAGTTGGTGGGATTGCAGGTGGTGATCGGTGCGCTGGGAATCTCCGGCAGCGGATTTGCCGCGGATCTGCCGCTGCTGATCGCCTTCGTCATTCTCGCCGCTTTCACCTACTCGAGCGGTCTGCGCGCGCCGGCGTCGATCGCCATCGTCAAGGACATCCTGATTTACATCACGGCGTTCGCCGCCATCATCGTCATTCCGATCGAGTTGGGGGGCTTCCACAAAATCTTTGCCGCGATACCGCCGCAAAAGCTGTTGCTGGCGCCTCCCGCACCCAACTCCACCGGGGCCTATAGTGGCTATGCGACTCTGGCATTGGGATCGGCGCTGGCACTTTTTCTATATCCGCATTCCCTCACCGGCATCTTGAGCGCCAGCAGCGGGCATGTGATCCGGCGCAATGCTGCCATGCTGCCGGGTTACACCTTCATGCTCGGGCTGCTGGCCTTGTTCGGATTTTTCGTGATTGCGGCGGGCGTGGACAAGCTGCCGGAGTTCGCCGGCGGATTCAAACAGTTCGGCAACAATTTTGCGGTGCCCGCGCTGCTGCTGCACAGCTTTCCTTCCTGGTTCGTCGGCATCGCCTTCGCCGCGGTCGGCATCGGGGCGCTGGTGCCGGCGGCCATCATGTCGATCGCGGCGGCCAATCTGTACACGCGCAACATCCATCGCGAGTTCATCAACCACCATCCCACAGACAAACAAGAGGCGCACATCGCCAAGCTGGTGTCGCTGTTGGTGAAGGGCGGAGCGCTCATCTTCATTTTGTTCGTGCCCACAAAGTATGCGGTGCAGCTGCAGCTGCTGGGCGGCATCTGGATCATTCAGACGCTGCCGCCCGTGATGCTCGGCGCCTATACCCGCTGGTTCAACGCCTGGGCGTTGCTCGTGGGCTGGGCGGTCGGCACCGCCGCCGGCACGCTGATGGCATTCTCCACCCAGCTGAGCAACACCTACCCCTTGGTCATCGCCGGCTACAACCTGCCAGGTTACACGGCGGTGTACACGGTGATCTTGAACCTCGTGGTGGCGGTCGTACTGACCCCGGTGTTCAACGCCCTCGGTTCGCACAATGCGGCCGACCAAACCGCGGCCGGCGACTATTTGGTGTGAAGCGGGCTGTCACATATCTGTCATAAATCCTGCCGATAATGACAAGCGCATCAAGCGCCGGCCGGTCTCTCGGCCCAAACCAAAGACTGGAGCTTCATCCATGAACATTTTCAAACGCCTCGCCGTCGTCGGCGTGGTCGCATCCTTGAGTTTGGCGGCGGCGGCAGCGGATATTTCCGGCGCCGGCGCCACCTTCCCGTACCCGATTTACGCCAAGTGGGCCGATGCGTACAAGAAGCTCACCAATATAGGCCTCAACTATCAGTCCATCGGATCGGGCGGCGGCATCAAGCAGATCAAGGCCAAGACCGTCACCTTCGGTGCCTCGGACATGCCGCTGAAGCCGGATGATCTGAAGGAAGCGGGCCTGCTGCAATTCCCCATGATCATCGGCGGCGTAGTGCCGGTGGTGAACATCAAGGGTATCGGTCCCGGCCAGATGCGACTCGACGGTGCCACGATTGCCGCCATCTACATGGGCGACATCGCGAAGTGGGACGACCCGGCCATCAAGCGCTTGAATCCGACGCTTGCCTTGCCGAGCACGGCGATCGCGCCCGTGTACCGGTCCGATGGTTCGGGCACCAATTTCCTGTTTTCCGACTTCCTGTCCAAGTCGAGTCCGAAGTTCAAATCCAGCATCGGTGCGAATTCCTCGGTGCAGTGGCCCTCCGGTATCGGCGCCAAGGGCAATGAAGGTGTCGCCAACATGACGACCCAGACCGACGGCGCGATCGGCTATGTGGAATACGCCTACGCCAAGCAGAACAAGATGGCGTTCACGCAGTTGATCAACAAGGCCGGCAAGCCGGTGGAGCCGAACGCCGAGAGCTTCCAGGCTGCGGCCGCCAACGCCGATTGGAGCCATGCGGACTCCTATTATTTGATCTTGACCGATCAGGACGGTGCCAAGAGTTGGCCAATCACCGGCGCAAGCTTTATCCTGCTCCACAAGCAACCCGCGGATGCGGCGCCGGTCTTGGAAGCCCTCAAGTTCTTTGCGTGGGCCTACAAGGACGGGGGCAGTATGGCTGCTGAACTCGATTACGTGCCATTGCCCCCGGCGCTGGTGGCCCAAGTGCAGAAGACCTGGGCCACCGACATCACGGCGGGCGGTCATCCGGTGTGGAGCGGCAAGTAATTTTGTTCGCCTCGCTGCGGGGGTGAGTCTTTGCGCGGGAGCGAACTGAAGCAGTGGCGATCATCGATTCGAGGCACGCCGCCAAGCAGCTGATATACGAGAGAGTCTTCCGCGGCGCCACGTTGTCCGCGGCGATTCTGGTGTTGCTGATTCTCGGCGGGGTGGCGGTCTCGCTGGTGCGCGGCGCCTGGCCGGCGCTCGCGCATTTCGGGTTCCGCTTCGTGACGCGCGAAGTCTGGAATCCGGTGACCGACGAATACGGCGCGCTGGCGCCGATTTACGGCACCTTGGTGACCTCGGTGATCGCGATGGCGTTGGCGGTGCCTGCCGGGTTCGGCATCGCCTTGTTTCTCACCGAATTGTGTCCGCCGCTGCTGAAGCGGCCCATCGGCGTTGCCGTCGAACTGCTGGCGGCGGTGCCGAGCATCATCTTCGGCATCTGGGGCTTGTTCGTCCTGGCCCCGGTGCTGCAGCGCCATGTGCAGCCGTTCTTGATCGAGCATCTCGGCTCGATCGACGTCATCGGCAAGCTGTTCAAGGGTCCGCCTTTCGGCATCGGGATTCTCACGGCCGGGTTGGTGTTGGCCATCATGGTGCTGCCGTTCATCGCCGCGACCATGCGTGATGTGTTCGACACGGTGCCGGCCATGCTCAAGGAGTCGGGCTACGGTTTGGGCGCCACGACCTGGGAAGTGATCTGGAACGTCGTGGTACCGCACTCGCGGGTGGGCATCGTCGGCGGCATCATGCTCGGACTGGGGCGCGCACTGGGTGAGACCATGGCGGTGACCTTCGTTATCGGCAATGCCCACCGTATCAGTTCTTCCTTGCTGGCGCCCGGAACCACCATTTCTTCGTCGATCGCCAACGAATTCACCGAGGCAGTGGGCGATCTGTACACCTCCTCGTTGATTGCGCTCGGACTACTGCTGTTCATCATCACCTTCGCGGTGATCGCGGCGGCGCAATGGATGTTGCGGCGGCTCGAACAGCGGGTCGCGGTATAAGATAAGACATGAACCGCCGCGCGTTTCGCAAACTCAAGAACGGCATGTTCCTGTCATTGTCGTTGGTCGCGACCTTGACGGGCCTGGCCTGTCTCGCTGCCATCCTCTGGACGCTGATATCGCACGGCGTCGCCGGAATGTCGTGGCATCTGTTCACCCAGATGACGCCGCCGCCCGGCAGCCAGGGTGGACTGCTGAACGCCCTGTACGGCAGCGCGGTGATGACGCTGCTCGGGATTTTGATCGGCTCGCCCATCGGCGTTCTGGCCGGCACCTATCTTTCGGAATACGGACGCAACTCGGGCTTGAGCGCCGCGATCCGCTTCATCAACGACGTATTGTTGTCCGCGCCGTCCATCATCATCGGACTGTTCGTGTACGAGTTGGTGGTGGTGCGCATGGGGCATTTTTCGGCACTCGCCGGCGCCTTCTCGCTGGCCGTGCTGGCCATTCCCGTCACGCTGCGCACCACGGAGGATATGTTGAATCTCGTGCCCCTCGGCATGAAGGACTCTTCGGCGGCGCTCGGCGCCTATCCCTGGCGCACGACCCTGAGCGTGCTATACCCCGCGGCGCGCAGCGGTATCGTCACCGGTTTGCTGCTCGCGGTGGCGCGCATCAGCGGCGAGACCGCGCCGCTCTTGTTCACGGCGCTCAACAACCAGTTCTGGAGCACCGACCTGAATGCGCCGATGGCGAATCTACCGGTGGTCATTTTTCAATTCGCCCTGAGCCCTTACAAGGATTGGCAGGATCTTGCCTGGGCGGGCGCTCTCATCATCACGCTCACCATCTTGCTGCTCTCCATCGCCGCGCGTGTGCTGCTGGCCGTGCTCCAGACTGAGCGGGGAGCGGGGTGATGATTCCCTCGACCAAGCCGCCCAAACATCTGAAGATTCGCGGACCGATTCCGAAGGCGGCGTCGGACGTCGTCGATACCGGACCTCCGAAGATTGAGATTCGCGGACTGAATTTCTTCTACGATGCCATGCAATCGCTGCACAACGTCAACATGACGCTGGCGGACCGCTCCATCACCGCGTTCATCGGCCCCTCGGGCTGCGGCAAATCGACCCTGCTGCGCGTGCTGAACCGCATGTATGCGCTGTACCCGAAACAGCGTGCGGAGGGTGAAGTGCGCATCGGTGGTGTGGACATCCTGAGCCCCTCGGTGGACGTGGCGGAATTGCGCTACCGGGTCGGCATGGTGTTCCAGAAGCCGACGCCGTTTCCCATGTCGGTGTTCGACAACGTTGCTTTCGGATTGAGGCTGGCCGGCGGCGTTCGCGGCGCGGAACTCAAGGTGCGGGTGGAGTCGGCGTTGCGCGACGCCGCCATCTGGGATGAGGTCAAGGACAAGCTGAGCGCGGACGGGCGCAGCCTCTCGGGCGGCCAGCAACAGCGTCTATGCATCGCGCGGGCGGTCGCCGTACAACCCGAAGTGCTGCTGCTCGATGAACCGACGGCGGCGCTCGATCCGATCTCCACGCTGCGCGTCGAGGAGACCATGCAGTCGCTGCGCGAGAAGTATTGCATCGTCGTGGTTACGCACAATCTGCAGCAGGCCGCACGCGTGTCCAACGTCACCGGCTTCATGTATCTGGGAGAGCTGGTGGAGATCGGCCCCTCGAACCAGATCTTCACGTCGCCGAAGAACCGCAGGACCGATGACTACATCACGGGTCGTTTCGGGTGACGAGCGCGCGCGACTCGGTACACGATCCGGTCATGTCGGCCAAGGACGTCGACGTGTTCTACGGCGAGAAGCATGCGGTCAAGAAGGTGACATTGGACATCGGTCGCAACCAGGTGCTGGCCATGATCGGTCCCTCGGGTTGCGGCAAGTCCACTTTCCTGCGCTGTCTGAATCGCATGAACGACACGATCCCGCAAGCGCGCGTCAGCGGTGTGATCACCCTGGACGGCCAGGATATCTATCAGCGTCAGCAGGATGTGGCGCAACTGCGCGCGCGGGTGGGCATCGTGTTTCAAAAGCCGACGCCGTTTCCGCAGTCCATCTATGCGAACGTCGCCTACGGACCGCGCATCCATGGACTCGCTCCGCACCGCAGCGACATGGACGAGCTTGTGAATACCAGCTTGCAGCGCGCCGGCTTGTGGGAGGAGGTGAAGGATCGCCTGTCCACGCCCGGCACCAGCCTGTCGGGCGGCCAGCAGCAAAGGCTGTGCATCGCGCGTACGATTGCGGTCAATCCCGAAGTCATCCTCATGGACGAGCCGACCTCGGCTCTGGACCCCGTCGCCAGTGCGAAGATCGAGGACCTGATCGACGAACTGCGCGCCAACTACGCCATCGCCATCGTCACGCACAACATGCAGCAGGCGGCGCGCGTGTCGCAGCGTACGGCGTATTTCCACATGGGCGATCTGGTGGAGGTGGGCCCCACCGACATGATCTTCACCAACCCGCAGCAGAAGCTCACCGAGGATTACATCACCGGACGTTTTGGCTGAGAAAGACGGGATTTCGGCCAATTTGACCGAATTGCGCGGCCGCGGCGTTGCGGTGAGAATAAGACGCATGAAGTGTCTGGATCCCGATACGGAAAATGCCGTGCGCAACTTCCTCGCGCGGATCCCCGCCGATATTCAAGTCGAGCGAGCCATACTGTACGGTTCGCGCGCCCGTGGTGAGCATCGTCCCGACAGTGATGCCGACGTCGCGCTGATCCTGCGCGAACGCGGCGGCGATGGGATGACGGTGATGATGCTCGCAGGACTCGCCTTCGACGCTTACATCGAAACCGGCATCATGGTTCAACCGGTGACGATTGCGATCGAGGACTGGCTGAATCCGGCAGAATTTCCGCGTCCGGGCTATTTGCGGAACGTCGAGAACGAAGGGATCATCCTTTGAAGAAGACCCCATTCTTGCTTTCCTTGGTGCGAAAAAGCGCGGGTGCGTTGAAAATCGCCCGGTACGCTTTGGATTCCGGCGAAAACGACAGCGCGGTCAGCAGATCCTATTACGCGATGTTCGATATGGCGCGGGCCGTGCTCCTGCGCGCCGTGTTAACCGAAGACAAGCTGCCGCGGACGCACAACGGTGTCATAGAAGTTTTTCGTCAATATGCCATCGAGTCGGAACGCTTCGATGTGCAGCTCGCGACCCAGTTGAGCAGGGCGGAATCGCTGCGAATGATAGCCGACTACGCCGGGACTGAGATTGACGTGACCGAGGCCGCGAGTACTGTGCAGGTCGTCGAAATTTTTTTGCGAACACTCGAGCGCGAATTTGGTCTGGATGAGGCGTCGGTCGCGAATGAATACGCGAAACCGGCGTCCAAGGGACATGACGGCGTGTCTGAGCCGACGCGGTTTCCATTACGGCTCGATCCCATCGACCCAAATCATCTCGAGGAACTGCGCCGTCAGGCGCGCGAGAATTGGCGGCAGCTGCAGCTGCAGCGGCAAAGGGCCGGCGCTGCAAATGAGTCCGGCTATAAGCACTAAAGTCGATCACTTGGCGCCGATGTCGGACAGCCGGCGCGTGTCGGGCAGGCGGCGACTCCGGCCATTACTCGCGTTGCTGTTTGGAGCCGGTGCGTGCGGTGCCGGCGCGACAGGTGCACAGCCGGTCGCCGGACCCGCCGCTTCCGGGGCTGCGGTCGCATCCGGGGTGGCCGCCTCGACGCTGCAAGCGCGGGCGGACGCATCCCTGTCGCGGCTGCGCGGCAGCGAGCACGTCCCGGGCCTCGAGCACGCCGTGCGCGTGCAGCGCGACCGGTGGGGCGTCGCGCATATCTACGCCGGCAATCAGCACGATCTGTTCTTCGCGCAAGGCTACGTGGTGGCGCAGGACCGCCTGTTCCAAATGGAGATGTGGAAGCGCTCGGGGCAGGGGCGCCTCGCCGAGGTGCTGGGGCCGCAAGCCGTCGAGCGGGACGTGAATGCGCGGCGCTTGCGCTACCGTGGCGACCTCAAGGCCGAATACGCGAGTTACTCACCCGACACGCTCGAAATCCTCGAGGCCTTTACCGACGGCATCAACACCTACATCGCAGGGCTGGAGAAGCCTGGCGGTCCGGGCTTGCCGGTCGAGTTTCAAATTGCCGGGTTCAAGCCCGAACCCTGGAAGCCCATTGACTGTTTGAATCGCATGGCGGCGTATTCCATGACGTCGAATGCGGCGCGCGAATTGCTGCACGCGCGGATCTTGAGCCTGCTCGGGGTCGACGCGGCGAGCGCCTTGTTCGACCTGGATCCGCAGGTGAAGCTCGATCCCAAGCCGGAGGCCGATTATTCGGGGTTGTCGCCGGCGCTGCTCAAAGACTTGGTCGGCAGCGACATGCGCAGCGCTTTCGAGCCGGGAATCCTGCAAGAGAGCAACAACTGGACGATTTCGGGTGCGCTCACCGCGAGCGGCAAGCCGTTGCTCGCAAACGATCCGCATCGCGTGGTGGCGGAGCCCTCGC
>Ga0116228_10005033_pt1 | contig 11762 bp, 8 predicted proteins | sample S1TSphfallax_2_FD_89694 | JGI IMG/M metagenome (GOLD analysis project Ga0116228, IMG submission 89694) | Host-associated microbial communities from peat moss isolated from Minnesota, USA - S1T2_Fc - Sphagnum fallax MG | ecosystem: Host-associated > Plants > Peat moss > Unclassified | place: USA...
AGAAGAAGAAGAAGAGATCATCATCACAGGTAGGTATGTATGTATGCATGTGTTTGTGCGTGTGTTGTTTGTTTTCGAGGTTTTGAGAATGGTGGTTTTGTGTTGTTGATCTGGTGGAAGGAAGATAGACACCTACACAAGTTGTTTATTTGTTTGTTTTTCTTTCTTTAGAAGTGTTGCTGCTGCTGCTGCTGCTTCAGATTCTGGAAAATGTGTATCAGCCGTTTTGGTTTGAAGGGGGAATGGCATGCTCGCATCTGAAGGGAGAAAGCTCTAGAGTTAAAAATTGGGTTCTTTCAAGTCTTGAAAAAACTTACATTCCTGATGATGTTGTTATCAGGGTCTTGTACGGTGGATGTTTTGTTGAGGAAGCGGTGTGGATGCTTTTGTCAGCGTTGTGTACATGTGGAGAACGCTCTAGGGTTAGTTAGGTTCTTTTCCAAGCTTGAAGAGACATACGTACCTTATGTTATTGTCAAGATCTTGTAGTGTAGATGTTTTGTTGATGGCAGTAGTGTGATTTTTTATCAGTGCTGTACATCTCTTTCTAGCAGCATTGGGAACTTTTGGTGTTTTGGTTTGTGTACATTCTGATGCATTGTTAAGTGTAGGGTTATAATGCTAAGCTTATTGTAATCCACCATTTCTTCTTTGTGCCAGGGGTTGTATGTTTGATGTTTGTGGTATGAACCACCAGATATATGCTGGTGAAACTTAAATGGATTACAAGCTTCTAGCACTGTCTGGCAACTTGGTAGGTTTGAAGTCGTAAAGAGGAGGGGTTATGCAGAGGCCATGGAGTTGACAAAATTGCAAGTGGACAGCAGAAACCTGTTCTCAAACAACTTCCATGGCACGTCCAAGAAACCGAACAACAAGGGTCTTCCAGTTTCCTGCAATCTCTTCTCTTGCTGTCGTATTCGGATCGGCATTAGTAGCACTCGCTGTGCTTTCTATAATTTCTGGGCGGTTTCTTGATAATGTGAATTCTGGGCACACCCCCATTCGACCATTCCAACAAGCTTCATCAGAGGTTCTATATCTTTAGCATCTGGGCTTTTTTCTTTCATACAGAGAAAACTTCATCAAGGGTTGTGTCCAGGCAGTTTCTTGATGGGCAGAAAGACTTCTGCATAGTTAAAACAGGACATGAACTTTTCTGTTTTGTGAAGATTATATAATTCTTACATGCTATCAGAGCCCTTCCATTTCATCCGTTCTGCTCACGTGGGTCTGTGTGGAATCAGGCATGGAGTGCCATAAATGAAACTGCAAGTTCTTTGCAAGCTCTAGAAGATGTGCCGGTGAGCCCCCTCTTTGCACATCAATTTTACCTTTGTTTGGCTTTGTGAATATCTTTCATGTGATAATGTGTTTCTTTGGTGTCTCTACTGGATTGGAGTTAGTTGAATTTTTCTGGGTTTTCCAGTCAAGCTTTCTATTCATATGTTCTTTTTAAAACATCAAGGTCTGGATTTTAGGAAGGATATGGATGCAGCTGGGCAGCCCTGAAACAACAAGTTAGCTTCCTGTGTGATGGGACTTTTCCAAAGTTTTCTTATTGAAGTTGGTGCTAGGATGCCAGGGTCAATGGGATACAACGGCGGAGCATATTTGGGACTCAGAAAATGCAGAGCTCTACTATGGATGTAGTGAACCCAGTGAAAAGTATTTGTGTAAGCTGCTGCTCATGTATCCTGATGTCAACATTTAATGTTTTGGAAATGACATCTGAAATGCCAGGAGTCAGAAGCTGCACAAGTTCACAGATTCTATTATTTCAGTATATGGTTCAGACTTTCATTGATCACCTTATGTTTTGTGATTTGATCAGCTGAACTGAGTGTGGAGTCCAATGGGTATCTCTTTATTGTAGCTAGTGGTGGGTTGAATCAGCAAAGAACAGGGGTAAGTACATTCTCTTGCGATGTTCTTTAAGATAACATCTTTGTCCCCATCCTGTCATGTCCCTGGTTGGTGTGGAATGATTTGTGAGTGCTTTCAGTTGGTTTCTCAACATCTCTTTGAAGACTTGTGATAATGCTCCTTGTGTAATGTCATGAACAGGGATGGTTATTGCCTATAAGTCTCATGTTGTTGCATTTTGTAAGTGACTTGAATGTTTGTTTGCAGATAACTGATTCTGTTGTAGTGGCACGGTTGTTGAATGCAACTCTTGTGGTTCCACAATTGGATCATCGATCTTATTGGAAAGATCCAAGGTTTGTCTCTCCCTCTTATATTACTTCCATCATAGTTTTCTCAGCATCAACCCACTTTAGTCTCAGCTATTCAAATGTAGGGTTTATTGCCTGCTCATAGCTAACTCTTGGTAATTTCCTTTTGTTTTGCACTGTTACTTGGGCTCATCGCAATTTTGCAGTTGTTTTTGCACATGTTGTTTCATTTCAGTTTGTTTTAGCTAGAAAGGCACAGAGAGTGGTTCAGGGTACCTTTATAGTGATCTTGGATTGGGGTTCATTGACAGCAATTTCAGTGACATTTTCGATGTCGACTGGTTCATATCTTCTGTTGCACCTGATGTGAAAGTAATCAAAGAGCTCCCTCCAAGCTCAAAGAAATTTATATCAAGTCAGATGTCTAATTTGCGGGTCCCACGGAAGGTCTCACCACACTACTACCTCACCCGAATTCTACCTATTTTGAAACGAAAACAAGTATGGCTCCCTTCCTTCGCTGTCTTCTGTTATGGGTGGTTTGTTCCACATTTTGATACTTTTGCTTGTTCACTGGCATTCATTATAATGGTGATGGCCTGATGTTTTTATGTGAAACCATAAGGTTATGACCTCTTGTTCTTGTTGTTTTTGTGTTGGTTTTGCCAGCACTGACAAATGATACCTCCAAAAGTGGTCTTGTGGAATTCTCTGTAGTTTATATATGTATATATATCTCCCCAGTGTGTCTGATTCTTGTGAGTTTGTTTCCTTCATATACCTCCATTCTGAAGCACCACAAATCAATAATGTGTTCGCAAGGATGAAGTATAAGACTCAGGAAATGAAGTGGCAGTCTCATGTGGAAGATCTACCTATCTTTTCCTCTTTGTGTTAGGTCTCTGGTGAAATCATGTTCTGCTCTATTTCAGCTTTTTGATATTCCTTTCTTCCATATGGTACAGTCTGTCAGGCTCACCAAATTTGATTACCGGCTGGCAAATAAGTTGGATCCAGACATGCAAAAACTGCGGTGCCGAACTAACTACAAGGTACCAAAGATTTGTCAGAGATTCTCTCAATTTCGTGGCTGAATGAATCAGTTTCACTGATCACTGATTTGAATCAGTTTTTCTCCAAATGGCTTGCTAGTCTTTTGTGTCCATACAGATACAACCGCATCATGTCTCCCTAATCCTTGTGATTCCTGCTCAGGCACTGCAATTTACGAAACCCATCCAGGACATGGGCCAGGAGTTAGTGGACAGAATGAGGGCCAAGAGTGGAAAGTACATTGCATTGCACCTCAGGTTTGACTTTGCACAAGGCACTCTCTGAGTTTTCTTCTGCTGTTCTGTCATCCATTGAGTGACAACATGAGTTTATTCTAGTACAACTTAATTGGGAGTACTTCAAAAAGTGATGATATGCAAATTGCAAGTTACAGATCTGATTGAAATTTTTATCAATCTGTATCAGGAATTCAACTTGCTAAGATGTCACTGGAAACAATTTGAAAAGTCACCTAAAAATGTGCAGTGGTCATAATGTCTGCTATTTGTTGTGGTTGGAGTTGATCTTCACAGATGCGGGCCAACTGTATCTAATATGCAGATCCAGAACATATGTATTGAACACTGATTATCAGAATACTGGACTTGTATAACTGCTTTCTCTAAAAGTACAGGATTGTGGAGAAATATGAAAAAGGGATCTGTCACAAGTCTCTCATTTAGGTACATGATGATTTCTAATCAGGAGTTGTTGAAGTTGTGTATCAAAAGTTGATCACTACAAGATTTTGTTTAGTGTGTACCCTGTAACTACTTCAAGCTTTTGAGTACATGCATACACTCCTTTTATCTGACTTGGAATATTAGGCACACAGGTATGAGTCAGATATGCTGGCATTTTCAAACTGCTACTATGGTGGTGGTGACAAGGAGAGACAAGAGTTAGGGGCCATTCGCAAGCGCTGGAAATCTCTTCATGTAGGGGAATTACTCTTCATGTGAATTATTCTCTCACTCAGCCAGTACTGTTCGTGGATCTGCTCACCTGTTGGTTGAAGTGACTAATTTGCATTATTTCCATTAGTTGATCATGAAGAGAATGAAACTCAACTCAAGCTGCATTTGATGTCTGTTTCTAAAGCTCCACAGCTGTTGTCTTGATAACAACTGACTTTGAGGTCTTAATGTGATCTGGTTTTCAATGAAATGCCATTTGAGGAATCTTTGTTGTACAAACTGTACAGAATACAAAATAATGGGCCTGTCCTTAATCCGACAGTATGATAAATTGTTTCTCTGTTTTGTCATCATGTTGCAGTATCAGAATCCAGATAAGGAGCGTCGGAATGGGAAATGTCCTTTGACGCCAGAGGAAGTGGGTCTCATGCTACGTGCACTGGGCTATGGCAAGGATTCATATTTGTATGTTGCCTCTGGGCAGGTCTATAATGGAGAAGCTTCCCTTGCACCTTTGAAGGCATTATTTCCAAATTTCTTCACAAAAGATACTCTGGTGACAAGGCAGGAGCTGCAACCATTTGCAAAGTTCTCATCCCAGATGGCTGCAATTGACTATGTGGTGTGCTCAGAAAGTGATGTTTTTGTAGCGAACAACAATGGCAACATGGCCCGTATTTTGGCAGGTGAAAGGTATGCTCTGTTTTACCCTCAATTTTTAGCAAGAACTTTGGTCCACAGTACCCAAGTTCTGCTCATCTCTATGGACTAGAGACATAACCCAGACTAAGAACTGTGATCCTCCATTATGTGTGGGTAGATACTTCAGTTCTCATCTGGAGTTCAGATACTGGATATGACAATTAGTTACATGTATGCTCACTGTATTTGTGGTTACTTTTGCAGGCGTTTCAATGGTCATAAGCGAACAATCCGGCCTAATGCCAAGAAACTTGGGACTTTGTTTGCTGCCCGTCACACTATGTCATGGAAGGACTTTGCAACAAAAGTGCGCCATTTTCAGAAGGGGTTCATGGGGAACCCTATGGAGGTGGGTTACCTTCTCTTGCTTGCTGTCTTGTAAACTGTAACTACTGTTATTTTGTTGGCAGACCATTTTGTGCTGATTCTTTATCTACAGTTTGTGGCAAGGTCAGGGGGATGATATGAAAGCTTGACAGACCAAAGAGGGGAATGTGTGCTGGAAAATTTGACTTCCAAGCTATAATCTCTTATGTATTCCTATTTTGAAATGCTTTGCCAAGATATGGCATAACCTGTTGATTTGTGAAATGTGTCTCTGAATTTGTCTTTTGGTGATTTGTTCTGGAACCTGATGGTGTGAAGGCTGTAGAAGTCTTGGAGTTTTGGTTGAGGATATTGACTTTTGGGGCAAAATTGTGGTTGCGGTTTTTTTATGCAGGTTCGGGCTGGGCGGGGAGAGTTCCATGAAAACCCAGTGGCCTGTATTTGTGAGAAACCGGAAGCACAGGAGAAGCTTAAGAGGATGAATCAGCAGCAAGTAAAGAAGCCTTCAAAATCTGTGGAGACTGTGAAAGTGGAGGAAGAGGGAGTTGTCAAACTGCAGGATCCAGTCATTCCTGTTGAAGATAGACTGATTGACGAAGCAGAAGATGATGCTGAAGATGAAGAGCTTCCTTTGGTGATAGATGATGAGCAGTCGAATGCTAATGAGGGTGACACCAATGAAGAGCTTCTTCTGGAGTCTGAAGACCCAGATGAAAACACAGATGAAGATGATCAAATTGCCATTAAAGATGTAGATGGTGGTGGTGGTAGTGGTGGTGCTGACATTGCTGATGATGGTGCCTATGACTCTGATTGATTCTTAGTGAGCTGTGATGTGTGTTGATGAGTAACATGTCCCATTTTCTAAAACCAGTCAGAATTGTACAAGCATTTATCCCATGCTATTGCTGCCTCAGATTGTAATTGTTATGGAGCAACCCCTAGAAATAGGGAGATGGGTAATTTTGGTTCAATACAGAAATGCAGCCTCTAGTTTTTTGAAAACAGCAATAATAGGAATCCCCTGTCCAATGGCTGCGCACATTGTTACCTTGGATACATTGAGGACACACGAATCTAGTCAAGATAGCCAAGCCATAGGCTGCAGGGTTTGTAAGACACAGGAACTTTATCCTACCATTTTTTTGTTCAAGAAATTGAAATGATCTCTTAGCTTGTGAAGGGTCAAATGTCCTTGTAAGCAAGAGCAACATTTTCTCTCCAAGAAAAGATAGCAATTTACTGGGGCTTGTAATGTGGTCTGTAGTTTGAGTAATTCTCTTAACCAAGACCTATCTCCAAAGTTGCCAAATTTTGAAGTTGCATGTTTTCATGTTGAGAGATGGTAAGTAACATTGCAGTAGGACAGGCCTGTTTCTATCTGACACCATGTCAATTTCCCAGTGTAATGTCATGGTGTAGGGGGCTGTCTGGTTAGTCTGGCGATATCTCTGACAGATATTAGGATTGTGCCACCAGACACAGAGTAGACAATAGAAATTAACAACATGCTCATGTACTGTACATGATCCCAGAAGTGCAGTTGGGTTTCTACATCTCATTATGCAGGTATTGAGTTGCAAAATGTGGAGGACATCATGCTTGCTTGGACAAGAAGACTGTATTTTTTATTCAGCCTCACTGATGGTAAGTGAATACCTTTTCCAGATTGGAGGGGGTGCTTTTCTTGAGTTAAGGAAAGTGATCAGAACCCCTTGCACATTTCTAGTACAGATAGAAGATGGAAGAGCTGAAGTGGCAGTGGTGACAGCAAGTGGACAAAGTGAAATGAAAATGTGACTCCATGTTCTTGGCTCTAGAGGAGCCCATGAAGATGGGCTTGGCCTGGTTTGTCTTCAGCCTCTCACCCTTCCCACATCCTTCAACTAAAGTCATGACTTCTCAATTGGCAATTTCTTGAGTGTGTGTTACTAGCATGTTTGCCTCTGAAATTGCAGCCACCACCAGACAGTCAGATGGTAGTCATGTTGCAATTACATACCACTTGTATCAGATGCAATAATTGCAATGATGGGAATACAAATTGATCCAAAGGAGGAAGAAAAGTTGATGGGAATAAAAAGGGAAGTCGCTACAACTGGTCATCCTTATGTTGGGGAAAGAAGCATGGAGACATGGTGCCATGAAGTAGGAAGGATGGTGCTTTGAGTACCTGCAGAAAGCTTGTTACTACCATGGTCTTTTACTCAACATGATACAGCCAAGTGTGGTTCCAAAACTCCAAATAGACGAAAAACCCATACTTCTCCAGAGACTTCAGTCTGCAATCAGATACCCAGGATCAATCTAGCTCCCAGAAGGATTTGAGGGTGAGAATGCAGTTTGTTAGGGTGAACCAAGGTGCAAATTGTTTTTGGATTGAAACTTTATCAACCTTGTTTGAGCTTTTGAATGAGCAAGAACATGGTAGCACAGCTGATTGAGTGATTGAGGAGGAGGTGCGTGCACACAGAAGTGGGGAGGAAGAAAACATGTGCTGCTACAAATTGCGCCTCCAGTGTGGAAGCAAAGCTTGAAGGGTTTGTAATCTTCAAGAAGCATTGGAGCCAGATGTGGTTACTCTGTATACTGTAAGATTGAGGGTGCAAACACCAATGTTGTCTTCTTCATTTTCTGCATCATTTGTATCTGGAACTTCAGTTTCTTCAATTTCTAGCCCTTGTTTTCCCTCTACTCTTTTCATGTATGCATTGCATCACAAGATCTCAGCCAGAACTGAATGCAAATGGCTTTCTGTGCTGATTCAGGACAAAGCTTAATATCCATGTGCAGTACTGTCTATTATGAGTTGTGTGACCTGTGTCTGAAATGACAACATGGATCCAGAGATTTGAATTTTTTGTCACAAAATACTCCCTCCCTCCCTCTCTTTCTGCTCAAATCTATACATGTTGGTTGCAGAGTTAAAAGAATCAAAACTTCTCACAAGCAGTGGATGTTGGGTGCCAGGGAAAGCAGATCATTCAGGGCAGGGCCTGGTGGATTTTAAAAGTAGAATGACAATTTCAAGCACACCTAAAGTTGAACCTTTTGGAAAAACTGTCTGTGTGTGTGTGTGTGTGTGTGTGTATGTGTGTGAAGGAATTTTTTCTTACAGACATTGTACTGGAGGGGGTTGTAAAGGTCCTGGAAACATCTCAAGGTTCCCCACCCCACTGTGCAAACTTCTTCAGTGGAGCTGGAAATGTCTCAAGGTTCCCCACCCCAGTGTGCAATCTTTTTCAGTGGATGCTGGAAATGTCTCAAGGTTCCCCACCCCAGTGTGCAATCTTTTTCAGTGGATGCTGGAAATGTCTCAAGGTTCCCCACCCCAGTGTGCAATCTTTTACAGTGGATGCTGGAAATATCTTGAGCGTCCCAACCCCAGTGTGCAAACTTTTTCAGTGGATGCTGGAAATGTCTCGAGCTTCCCAACCCCAGTGTGCAAACTTTTTCAGTGGATGCTGGAAATGTCTCAAGCTTCCCCACCCCAGTGTACAAACTTTTTCAGCTGATGTTGGTGTTTGCTCAGACACTCAACCACCCCTGCACAAAGAAATGAGATGTTCTTGCAGCAATTATCTGGTGTGTTTTTCTTGTGGATTGTACAGTAGTCAAATACATGAAGATTAACAGACCTGGCTGTATTCAAAATGGATTTATGAACTGTTTTGCTGAGCAACAAATATATCCACTTGGAATTGCATCTCCGCTGCAATCATCAGCGTGGATTGCATCTGCTGCATCGTCTTCCACAAAGCTGGTGGAGCGGTATTGAGAGCAACCCTGATAAACAAAGAGTAGGTGTACATAGTACATGCATGTACAATCTCTGGCACTGTTGGAGGCGATGATCTGCACCTTCCCCAGTTGCAACAAACGTACCTTGCAAAAGCTGTCAACGATGATGCTTCTTCCTTGTCACCTACCTGCACGGGCAGATGGATGTTACAGGCGTCTGCCTCCTGCTTGGATATTATGCACGACCCAAACCCGTAAGAAAAAAAACAATTCTCTCAGAGGTTGGGAACTTCGCTACAATCTGCCAATCGCCATGTGTTTGTTTCCCCGCAGATCATGCTGCGACCAAGCAGGGCCAAGCACGCTTGATATGAGAACAATAGTCGGCCTCTCTGCGAAAGGTAGGTTTGCTTTTGACGGGATTTATGGGTGTAGTAATTCTCTGACGTCTTGCACTTGAGTTGACAACTGTGATGATGGTGGGTATGTCAGTCGTGCATGCTTGCACGTAGCAGCAGCAAGCATATTCCCTTTCTTTCGTCTTCTACCTAACCAGCTGTTGCACAGTTGAGAGAACCCCACCACCGCAATGGGTGGGTCCCCGCACCACACCCTATGAGGACGGATTGCTTGCAGAGACTGAGGAGGTGCAGCAGATATCTACATTCTGACATAATGTCCACAACCTCCACCATGACTCAAGCCTTGCGTCATGAACTTTGTCATATTTTCCAATTCTTTCTCAAGAAGCAAATGAAGCCCCATGCGGTTCCTTATCTCATGTGCCTGCTGCTGCTACTGCTGCTGCTGCTGTTTTTTGTTGCCACAGTTGGAGATGTCACATTATACTCAGAGAGTATCGGAGCTAGAGTTTTGTTTCTCAGACTAGTTTCAGCAATAGTTTTTTTCTAAAGTAAAACTCCTCTTTTTCTTTTTCTTCTTTTCCTCTGCTGCTTCTTCAGCGTCGTCATCATCTTCTACAGTAAGAATGAACCTGAACTAGATGATAGACTCCATAGCTGCCCCACTACTGGTCCCACTGGTCCCGAGATTACCAAACCGGGGGCGGAGGGACTGAGTACTAGCACATCGACACGTGCTGCTGATGCTTCTCTTGAGTTGTCCGTTTGCGATTGACGAGTTCCAGTAGTGGCTACAGTAGTGGTGGTCTTCTTCTAGAGCCAGCTGCAGAGCGAATGCATGTCAGCTGGCATGCGCCTTTGCTGTAAAGCTGCCCGAGAAGTGTGCGCGAGAGTAGGTTGGGGGCCGCCATCATCATCACTTAGCTTTAGGTGTGAGGATTTATAATGCAAGAACTAGAATCGTCTTTGTCAGTGTCCGCAGCAGCAGAATTTGAAGCTCTCACTCGCCGCAGCCGTCGTCGTCTAGACTTGAAATTAGGCCGGAGAGCAGCTAGCAGGACTTAGCTCTCATTCCTTCAGCAGCTTGTGCACAGTAACACTGCTCTCTGCTGGTTTCATAGCTCGTTGAGGACGTTGCGGGAGTTTTTTCTTTTCTTTTGAGAGAGAGAGCAGATCATCACCATGGCTTTCGGTGTGGGACGGGCTTTGACCACTCCTCTGGCGGTCATCAACTTCATCTTGTATCTCATCGCAGCTTGCTTGGCAGGATGGGCTTTGAACAAGTACATCGACGGTAGCGGCGTTGGTAATGACTCTCTTGCAGAATTGAACCAGCTGCTGCTGCAGACTCCAGAGTTTCTTAGATGTTCTGTACAAATCTGAGCTGTGGGCCCTCCTGCAGATGATGGCAGCTTCTAAGATTCGCAAGAAACTGTGCGGGAATTCTTATTATTGTGGTGGTTGTGGGTTTTGCAGGTAATGCCGCGACTCAGTGGTTTCTGCCGATTGCGTTGATCGCCTCCGTTGTGGGACTTGCTTCCATTCTCGCCGGCACTCATCACCTCCGCGTGTATCGCACTGACAGCCTTTCAGCTGCTCATGCTGCTGCCTTGATCGCTTGGCTCCTCACTCTTCTGGCCATGGGGTAACAACAAAAACACAAACTGTACTCCGCTTTCCAGCTTCATGCGACTGTTAACTCTGAGCTACCCCAAAAAAAACACTCTTCCAACACTCTCCTTCACTTTCTCTCTGCATCTGCATCAATTTTCTGCTGCTGATGTTACGTACTCTTCTTCCCTTTTGCAGACTTGCAGCGAAGGAAATTCACATCGGCGGCGCGCGAGGCGGCAGACTTGTAAGCACCCCACAGTCCTCTCTCTCTCACACACGCACACACATACTCTTCCCGGGACTTCTTCTATCCGGACCCAACGAGTTTACCCAGTTGGGTTTCAACCCAACCCAGTTGGGTTTTTGGAGTTGAAACCCATCTGGGTTTTTTTTTTCTTTTTTTATAATTTGAAAAAAAAAAAAATCTGGGACTGGTTTTTTTCTCCCTCTATGTTTGCAATTACTTTAACTACACCAGTTGGGTTCTCTTTTTGTTGGGGGCTTTTTTCTTTTTTTTTGAAAACCTTCCAGCTGTCTGTGGTATAGAAGAAATAATAGGTATTAAAATCAGATGATAAATTATTGATTAGTTTCTCTCAAGTGTACAAAACTCCATTTATGCAATTTTGATGAAGTTGAATAATTATTTCTTAACTAGTCTCTGAAGTGGAAAAAATTCTCCTGAGTCTTTTGCAATTGATGACTTTATGTATAGGAGAAGGGCCTAAGTATAGGCCCTTCAGTGCTTTCAGATCTGTGCTTGAGGCCAGTAAGCCAAGGGAACAGGTCAAAAATCACGGAAGGGACTGTACTAAGGTCCTTTTCCTCCGTAAAGCAGAGCTGGGTTTTTTTCTCACCTTTTAGAAATA
>Ga0116228_10005034_pt1 | contig 11761 bp, 2 predicted proteins | sample S1TSphfallax_2_FD_89694 | JGI IMG/M metagenome (GOLD analysis project Ga0116228, IMG submission 89694) | Host-associated microbial communities from peat moss isolated from Minnesota, USA - S1T2_Fc - Sphagnum fallax MG | ecosystem: Host-associated > Plants > Peat moss > Unclassified | place: USA...
ATCAATAACGGCCCCAGCCTGCTCATCGCTGGCCTGATCGCCACCAGCCTCGGCAATTCCATCACGCTGGATGATAATGCGGGCATCACCGAGGTTTCGGGCGGCACGCTTTCGGCCGGCACGCTGAGCACGGGTACCGGCAGCATCGGCGGCGCCGCGGTTCTGAGCAACGCCAACGCTATTGGTACGCTGGGCGGATTTACGGCCACCGGCGATCTGACCTTCAGCAATGCCGGCGCCCTCACCCTTGCCGGCCCGGTCAGCGCGGCGGATGGCTATGTCACCGCGTCAGGGATCGGCATCATCGGCAGCGTCGGTGTTGGCGCCGGTACGCTTGGGCTGTTCAGCAGCAGCGGCATCACCGAAGCTACGCCTGGCGGCGTTTTGCAGGCCGGAACGCTCACCGGCACCGTATCTGCCGGCAGCGCGACGCTGCTATCGGGCAATTCGATTGCGAATCTGGGCGCATTCAGCGTTGCCAGCGGCAATTTCACCCTTAACAACGCCATTGGGCTGAGCGTGTCGGGGCCGGTTGCCGCGACGGATATCGTGCTCTCCGGCACCAGCCTGACGGAAGCCGGCGGCACGCTGACGGCGACCGCCCTTTCCACCGGGGCCGGCGATTTTACCGGCAATGTCTCGCTGACCGGCGCCAACACGATCAATACGCTCGGCGGCTTCACGCTTTCCGCGGGTACGCTGACGTTTGACGATACTGGCTTACTCACGGTGGACGGGCCGGTGGATGCGCCGATCACTACGCTTTCGGCGCCGACCATGGCGATTGCCGGGACGATCAGCGACAGCACGGGCCTGGCGCTGGAAAGCACCGGGGCTATTTTTGAGACGCTGACCGGGTTCATCGCCACCCCAAGCCTGACCAGCGGCGGCACCACCATTGGCGGCGATGTTTCGCTGGCCAACAGCAATTCCATCGCCACCCTGGGCAGCTTCACCACGGATGGCGATCTGACGCTGGATGATGGCGGCGCGCTGACCGTTGCCGGGCCGGTGAGCACGAGCAACGCCACGCTTTCGGCTGATGGGATCACCATAAGCGGCGGCATCGGCGCGACCCTGCTGAGCCTCGCCAGTAGTGGCGGGGTTGCCGAGCCGGGCGGCGTTATCAATGCCGGCACGATAACCGGCACCAGCACGGATTCGGCCTCGCTGCTGGGTGCGAACACGATCACCACGCTTGGCGGCTTCTCCGTCACCAGCGGCAATTTTGGGATCAGCAATACCAGCGTGCTGGATATTGCGGGCCTCATCACCGTCCCCGGCACCATCACGCTGGAAGGCGTGGGCGATGCCGAGATTGCGGGCGGCACGCTGGCCGCCGGCACGCTGGATTCCGGCGGCACGGCGATTGCCGGCAATGTCTCGCTTGGCAACGCCAACCAGATCGGCACGCTGGGCGGCTTCACGCTGGGCAGCGGCGATACGCTGAGCCTGCAGGATGCAACCCTGACCGTGGCGGGCCCGGTCATCGCGCCGGTTGCGACCCTTTCCGCGGGCAGCATTGCGATTGCCGGGGCGATTACCGCCGCTACCAGCCTCGCTTTGGAAAGCACGGGGAATATCACGGAAGCTTCGGGCGGGATTATCGACACGCCGTCGCTGACCAGCGGCGGTACGGTGATTACCGGCAATGTTGCGTTGACCAGTGCGACGAACACCATCAGCACGCTGGGCGGGTTCAGCCTTGGCACGGGCAGCACGCTGGCGCTGGATGATACCGGGCTGCTGACGATTTCCGGGCCGGTCTCCGCCCCGTTCGCGACGATCAGCGCCGATACGCTGGCGGTGGCCGGCACATTTTCGGGCACCACGGCAACGTTCGCGTCCGGCGCGGGCGGCATGGGTGTCACCGGGTCGATCAGCCTTGCGACACTGCTGGCGCTGGCCAGCACAAGCAACGTCAGCGAAAGCGGGGCTGGCCAGATCAGCGCCGGAACGCTGGTGAGTGCCGGAAATTCTATCAACGGCAATGTGTCGCTGGCGAATACGTTGAACGCGATCGGCACGCTGGGTAATTTCACCATCGGCTCTGGCGGCACGCTGGACCTTGCGGATTCCGGCCCGCTTAACGTCGCCGGGCCGGTGGCTGCACCCTTCGTGACCCTGGCCTCCGACACGATCAACGTTACCGGCACGCTGAGCGGCACCTCGGCAACTCTCGCCGCCGGCGCCGGCGGCATCGGGATTACCGGGCTGGTGAATACCGGCAGCCTGCTGGCGCTGGCGAGCAATGGGAACATCACGGAATCCGGCGCGGGCGGGATCGATACCGGAACGCTGATCAGCCTTGGATCTATCGGCGGCAACGTGCTGCTGACCGACACGCTGGATAACGCCATCAGCACGCTGGGCGGGTTCACCATTGGTTCCGGCGATACGCTGGTTCTGGACGAATCCGGGCTGCTCTCCGTCGTCGGGCCGGTGAATGCGGTCAACGCCACCTTCTTTGCCGGCACGCTCGCCATCGTCGGCGCGCTGACCGGAACCAGCCAGACTCTGACCGGCGGCAATATCATCATTGCGGCACCCGTCAGCGTTACCAGCCAGCTGGCGCTGGAAACGCCCGGCAATGTCACGGAGACGAGCGCCGGCACCATCACGACGCCGCTGCTGACCAGCGGCGGCACCACGATCGGCAGCTTGCTTGGTAATTTCGTGTCGCTGACAACCAACGGCAACGATATCGGCACGCTCGGCGGCTTTACCGTGGCCGGTGCGCTGGACCTGGCGGATGGCGGATCGCCGAGCCTGATCATCGGCGGCCCGGTTGTGGCGCCGTTTGCCACGCTGACGGCGAACACGATTGCCGGTTCTGGCGATTTCTCCGGCACCACGGCGACATTCTCGGCCGGCAGCATCGATATTGGCGGTCTGGTGAGCCTTTCCACCTTCCTGGCGCTGGAGAGCACCGGAAATGTCACCGAATCCACCGGCACGCTCGACACGGCGACGCTGAGCAGCGGCGGGACAACGATTGGCGGGAATGTCTCGCTCACCGATACCGCCAACAGCATCGGCACGTTGGGCGGGTTTACGCTCACGCCCGGCGGGTCGCTCTCACTCGACCTCGCGGATTCAGGCCTGCTGACGGTGGCCGGCCCGATTGCCGCGCCGGATGCGACTCTCTCTGCCGGCTCGCTGTCGCTCACGGGATCCATCGATATCGCGCAGACTCTGGCGCTGGAAACCAATAGCGGCGGCATTGATGAGAGCACCGGGCAGATCACCGCGGGCACGCTGACCAGCGACGGCACGACCATCCAGGGAACGGTGGCGCTGACGACTGCCAACACCATCGCGACCCTCAGCAGCTTTGCCGCCACCGGGTTTATCGTGCTGGATAATAGCCCGAGCCTGACCATTGATGGGCTGGTGAGCACACCGGGCGCTCTGACTTTGGCGCAGACCGGGGATATCACCGAAGCCGCGGGCGGCACGCTGGCTGTCGGTACGCTCAGCTCCGGCACCGTTGCCACCGGCAACGTGACACTCGGCAACGCCAATAGCATCGGCACGCTCGGCGGCTTTACGGTGTCCACCGGCGATACGCTGGCGCTGACCGATACCGGCCTGCTGACCGTCACCGGCCCGATTGTCGCGCCATTTGCGACGATCGCCTCGGATGGCATCGAAGTCTCCGGCACGCTGCAAGGCGGGGTTGCGACCTTGTCCGCGGGCAGCATCGATATCGGCGGCACGATCAGCCTGGCGTCATTGCTGGCGCTGGAGAGCACCGGCAGCATCACCGAAAGCACCGGTTTCGTGACCGTGCCGACGCTGACCAGCGGCGGCACCTCGATTGCCGGCGACGTTACGCTTGGCGATGTCAACAGCATCGGAACGCTTGGCGGGTTCACCACCGCATCCGATCTGGTGCTGACGAACGGCACGCTGCTGACGGTGAGCGGCCCGGTAAGTGCGGCGGATGTCACGCTGACGGCGGATGGCATCGCGATCCCCGGCACCATCACCACCGGCACGCTGGCGCTTTACAGCAGCAGCGACGAGACGGAGACCGGCGGTGCCATCAACGCCGCGCTGCTGACCGGGACGTTAAGTAGCGGCAGCGCGACGCTGCAAGGCGCCAACACCATCGCATCCCTGGGCGCATTCACCGTTGCCGCCGGGACGCTGGCGCTGGACGATACCGGCCTGCTGACCGTGGCCGGTCCGGTTGCCGCGCCCACCGCCACACTGTCCTCCGACACGATTGCGGTGACCGGCACGATTAGCGGCGCCACCACCACCTTGGCCGCCGGCAGTATTGCCGTTTCCGGATCGATCAGCGCCACCTCCGTCCTGGCCCTGGAAAGCTCCGGAAATATCACGGAAGTCTCTGGCGGGATTATCTCAACGCCGTTGCTGACCAGCGGCGGGACGACGATCACCGGCGATGCCGCGCTGACCGGCACGGGCAACATCATCAACACGCTGGGCGGATTTACGCTCGGGACGGGCAGCACGCTGACGCTGGATGATACCGGGCTGCTGACCGTCGCCGGGCCGGTCGCGGCGCCCTTCGTGACCTTGTCCTCCGGCACTATCGCGATCAGCGGGTCGATAGACGCCGCCGCGGCGCTGGCGCTCGAGAGCACGGGCAATATTACCGAGCCTGGCGGTTTCATCACCACCACCTCGCTCACCAGCGGCGGCACCACGATCGGCGGCGACTTGGCGCTCACTGGCACGAATGTGATCAATACGCTGGCCGCGCTCACCGATACCGGCACGTTGACGATGGACGATTCCGGCCTACTGACGGTCGCCGGGCCGGTGACGGCCCCGGTTGCGACGCTCTCCGCGCCCACCATCGCGATTAACGGCGCTATCGCTGCAGCAACCCAGCTGGCGCTGGAAAGCTCCGGCGATGTCACGGAAGGCGGCGCGGGGGCCGTGACGACCGGCACGCTCACCAGCGGCGGCACGGCAATCGGCGGCGATGTGACGCTCAACAGCGCGCTTAATTCCATCACCACGCTCGGCCAGTTCGCCGCTGCCGGCTTGGCAGTTAATGACCAGACACCGCTTGCCATCACCTCACCGGTTGCCATCACAGGCGTGCTGGAGCTGCTGGATTCGGGGAACATAACGCAAACCGGCGGCGCGATCAGCGCCGGTACGCTGACCAGCGATGGCGGCACCATCGGCGGTGCGGCCGCGTTCAACCAGGCTGGCAATAATGTCCCGGTCCTCGGCGCGTTCGGCGCCGTTGCCGGGCTGGCGCTGACGGATGCCGTGCCGCTGAACCTGGCCGGCAATATTTTTACCGGCTCGGCGGCGCCCCTGTCGTTTACCGAGACGGGCGGGGCGATCACGCAGAGCGGCGGGACGATCAGTTCCGGCGTGTTGAATGTTAACGGGTCCAATGTCACGCTGGGCCAGGCCAACGCCATCGGCACGGCAGGCAGCTTTGCCGCCGCCAATGCCTATGTGAATGGCGTTGCCGGCGTTTCCGGGCCCGTCAATGTGGGCACCGGCACGTTTCTCTCGGCGGGCGGGCTGCCTGTCACCGGTGATATCAGCGCCGCCAGCAACCTGGTGCTGCAAGCCTTGGGCGGCATTTCGCAGAATGCCGGCAACATATCCGCCGGTGCGGGGACGCTCATCGCCGGCGGTGATATCGTGCTTTCCGGCGTGCTTGCGGCGGCTGGCGATCTGGACCTTGTCGCCGGCGGCGATATTTCGCATCCGGCCGGGTTGCTGACCGCCGGCACACTCTCGGGCGCGGTGGGTGGAACCGTCATCACTGGCATCGGTTCGGTTGATGGCGCCGGCTCGCTGGCGAATTTCAATGTCTCCAGCCTGACCACCGATTTCGGCACCATCGGCAACTTCATCATGCAGGACGGCACGTTTGCCCTGAATAATGACGGGCCGCTGGTGCTGCTCGGCTCGCTGGTCGCCAATACCGTCAGCATCACCACCAATGGCCCGCTCACCTTGGAGGGAACTTCGGACGGCTCCGGCGGCGGTTTGTTTATCGACGCCAATACGGTCGCCGCTACGCCTTACTTCACCCCGGCGCCTGGCGATTCCGTCTTCACCGTCGTCAATGGCGGCATCGTCCAGACCAACATGTTCGACATCAACGCCCCTGACGGAGAGCCCGGGAATCTGTTCCTGTACGTCTTTGGCGGCAATGTGGCGTTCTCCACCTCCGGCGAGCTCTACGGGCCCACCACCAATATCGAGATCAGCGATGCGCAAGGCGCGATCTCCGGCAATGTGGTGCTGCAGCGCCTGGTGATCCTGAACGCGCTGACCCAATCCGTGCAGCTTACCGGCACGCTTGACGGGCTCGGCGGCCAGGCGGCGGCGAGCAAGGGCTTTGTTGATCCGTTCCCCGAGCCGGAATTCCGCTTCAACGCCTGCCCCATCGGCTCGGTCAACTGCACCATCCTGCCCATCGAGACCTTGCCGCCGGGCAATCCTTTGGAGAATTTCGACCTATCGCAGCGCAAGCGTAGGAAGTTGAACAACAATGTTCATCTTCCCGGCGTCGCTACACGCGACTTCTGAAAGTCCTGCCATGCAAAGCAAATTTTTTCTCCTCTCATCCTGCTTATCGATCTCCCTTCTGCTCGCCAGCTGCGGCAAGCCGCCGCAGACGGCCTATGAGAGTGATAGCGGGACCGGTACTTCCACCGGGGCTGGATTATCCGTCGGCCAGAATACGGCGGGCGAGGCCTGCAACAGCCAGGCGGTGAATGGCGGGGCGGATGTATATTGCGGATCCTGGGACCAGCCGAGCGCGCATGTTCAATCCGGTGGGCCGGCCGGGGCGCAGAGCATCGCGGCGCTGGCGACCAGCAGCCCCTGGCGCGCTTCGCTGGAAGGCGCCTATGCCTGCGGCGCGCCCACACCGGGAACGATTCTGGACGGCGTGCCCGCGGAAATCCTTTCTTGCACGCAGCGTTATGGCGGCTGGCCGCATGTGGCACTCGCCACCATCATCGGCGGCAACGTATATTTCGCCGACGGCGTGCTGCCGGCGTTGCCGCCCATGCAGCGCGCCGTCGGCGTGGTCAGCGGCCGGATTTCCGCCGCCGCGGCCGGCAGCGCCACGGTTGCCGCCTCCGACCAGGTGCTGGCCCAGCGCCTGGCCAGCCAGGCGTTTTCCTCCGGCGATATCGGCCAATATGACGCGCTGATGACGGTTGGCAGCAGCGCCAATCAAGCCGAGGATTTTCCCTCCGCGGTGATCGCCTATCGGGCGGCGCTGGCGCTGCAGGAGAAAAAACTTGGCAACGATAACCCGGCGACCGTCGGCCCGACGCTTGAACTCGCCCTCAACCTCTCCGATGCCGGGCAATACCCGGAGGCCGACAGCTTGTTCGTGCAGGCCGCTTCCAGCGCCCCGCGCTCAACGGACCCGACCGCCTATGCGAAATTGCTGCATTATCGCGGCCTTGATGAGCTGAACCAAGGCCATTACGCCCCCGCGCTGAATTATCTGAGGGAGGCGGAAACCACCTACGCCGCCTTGCTGCCGCCGGAATTGCTGCAGGCTCAGCCAACCGCGGTCGCCAACCCGGCGCTGTTCAGCATCATCCACCAGGCCGGCGCGACGGCGCTGGCGAGCGACCAGACGACGTTGAACAGCCCGGTGACCCAGACCGCGCTGCTCGGCGTGATTGATACCTGGCGCTACCAGGCCATCGCGCTGCGCGCCCTGGGCCAGGAAGCTGCCTCCGAGGCGGCGATCGACACCGCCGACCGAATTTCTACCGCCAATGATCTCAATCCGCCGATGCTGGGCGCGCGGCTGGAGCGCACCAGCGGCAGCCTCGCCATGACCAACGGCCAGACCAGCGCCGCCGGGGCGTATCTGGATTCCGCTGCCGTGAATTTCTCCGAAGCGCTGCCCGGCTCCCGCCCGGTGGCGGAGACCGAATTGCTGCGCGGCAAGGTGTATGGCGAAGAAGGCAAGAACGCCGACGCCCTGGCATCCTGCCGGGAAGGACTTGCGCTGTTGAACAACCTGAAAATCGGCACTTCCGGCGCCTTGATCTCCCCCTGCCTGGACGTGTTCGCGGCGGTCGCTTCCACCGACTCCGCCGATTCCGAAAAACTCTATGGCGAGATGTTCGAGGCGGCCGAACTGGCGCAAGGCAGCGTGACGGCGCAGGAAATCGCGGAAGCCTCGGCGCGGCTCTCCTCCAGCTCATCCGACCCGAAAGCCGCTGCGGCGATCCGCGCGCAGCAGGATGATTCCGCCAAACTTGCCGATCTGTATCACCAGCGCGACAATTTCACCCATCAGCCGGCCGCCGCACAGAGTACGACGCCGGGCGTGACGCTCGCCTCGCTGGACAAGCAGATTGCCGAGGCCAATGCGCAGCTGCAGCAGGCCGACCTTGCCGTGCAGGCGGCGGCCCCGAATTTCGGGCAGCTCGTGCAGCAGGTGGTCCCGGCCGATGAGGTGCTCAAATTGCTGCGGCCGGACGAGGCGTTTCTCGGCATTACCGCGACGCCCGACCATACCTGGCTGTTCATGCTGCACCAGGGCCAGATCGAGGTGGCCCGCAACCCGACCAATGACGCGCAGATGACGCAGCTGGTCTCGGCCGTGCGCGCCAGCATCGAGCCGACCACGCAAGGCCTGCCGCCTTTCGACATGGCCGATGCCGCGGCGATCTATGGCGATACGGTGGGGCCGTTCGCGGATACGATGAAGACGGTGCATGAGCTGGTGGTGGCGCCTTCAGGTCCGTTGCTGGCCCTGCCCTTCGCCCTGCTGCCCACCGGGCAGGCCAACCCGGCCGACCTTGCGAATGCGCCATGGCTGATCCGGCAGACAACCCTTGCCTACGTGCCCGCCGCCGCCAATTTCGTGTCGCTGCGCAAGATCGAGGGCACGTCCGCAGCCGGCAAGCCATGGTTCGGGTTCGGCGATTTCCAGCCGGTGACACTGGCCCAGGCCGAAGCGACGTATAACACGCAATCCTGCAAGGACAGCGCCGCGGAATTCGCCCAGCTGCCCAACCTGCCCTACGCCAAGCTGGAATTGCAAGCCGCGGCGGCCGTCTTCGGCGCCGGGCCGGATGATGAATTGCTGGGTGCGGAATATACCGTTCCCAACGTGGAAAAGGCGGATCTAAAAAATTATCAGATCCTGCATTTTGCCACCCATGCGCTGCTGCCGACTGATCTGCCGTGCCAGACCTCGCCGGCCATCGTCACTTCGGCACCACCCGGCGCGCGCTCCGCCGATGACGCGTTGTTGAACACCGCGGATGTGACAGGCCTGAAACTGGACGCCAATCTCGTTCTGCTTTCGGCCTGCAACACCGGCGGCGGGTCGGATGGCGGGCAGGCGCTTTCCGGGCTCGCCCGCAGCTTCTTCTATGCCGGCGCGCGGGCGTTGATGGTGACGCAATGGTCGGTGAACGACCAGGTCTCCGCCTATCTGGTGGCCGATACGCTGAACCGGGTGCATGCGGGCGCGGCCGGCGGCGCGGCGGGCAGTTTGCGGGCGGCGCAGCTGGGGCTGATTGACGGCGCCGGGCACAGCATGCCCGCACAGCTGGCGGACCCGTTCTTCTGGGCCGCCTTCGCGGTGATTGGCGATGGCGGTTCCGTTGCACATTCTGAGGTTTCGGCCCTTTCCGGCACGGCCAACGCCGGACTATAAGCTTTTATGGCCGATTTTCTTGGGAAGTACGAACTCCGTCATGTGCTTGGCAAGGGTGCGATGGGCACGGTGTATGAGGGGTTCGACCCGATCATCGCGCGCCAGGTCGCCATCAAAACTGTGCGATTGCCTGAACCCGACGACCATGAGGCGCAGGAGGAACTGGCCCGCTTCAAGCGCGAGGCACAGGCGGCCGGCCGGTTAAGCCATCCCAACATCGTCGGCGTTTTCGATTACGGCGAGACGCCGGACCTCGCCTATATCGTCATGGAATTCGTCAACGGCACCACGCTGAAACATGTGGTGGACAAGAAGGAACGCTTCGAGCTTACCGAGATCGTCAGAATCATGGAATCGCTGATGGCCGGGCTGCAATACAGCCATGACCGCGGCGTGGTGCACCGCGACATCAAGCCCGCCAACATCATGCTGACCAAATCCGGCGAGGTGAAGATTGCCGATTTCGGCATTGCCCGCATCGAAAGCAGCAGCATGACGCAGGCCGGCACCATGCTCGGGACGCCATCCTATATGTCCCCGGAACAATTCATGGGGCAGACCGTGGATGCGCGGACGGATTTATACTCCTCGGGCGTGATGCTTTACCAGCTGCTCACCGGCGAAAAACCCTTCGAGGGCGGGTTGACCGCCATCATGCATAAGGTTCTGAACACCGAGCCGCCGCCGCCCTCCGCGCTTTCCGTCACCGTGCCGCATAGTTTTGACATGGTGGTGCAGAAAGCGATGCAGAAGCGCCCGGAAGACCGTTTTGCCTCCGCCAACGAGTTCTCGAAAGCCGTGCGCGATGCGTATGAGGGCAAGAATGCGGTAAGCGATGCGGGGTTCGGCCTTGCAGCGGCCTATGGCGATGGCGATGCGACGATGGTGGCGACGACCAAGCCGGCGCAGCCGCGCACGGCCGCCGCACCGGCGGCGCCGGCCGCGCCGCCGTACCCGGTGCCGGCAAAAAAAGGCGCGCCGATCGGGCTGATCATCGGCGCGGTGGTGGTTCTGCTCGCCATCGGCGCCGGCGCTTTTTTGCTCCTCGGCGGCAAAAAATCTACGCCCGCCCCGGTCGCGCAAACCACGCCGGCGCCGGTGCAGCAGCCCGTTACCCCGCCGCCGCCGCAGCTCACCGCGTCGCAAAAACAATCGGCGGTGAGCTCCGCCCTGTCATCGCTCGGCTGCACCTTCTTCTCTGCCAGTTTTCAGGGTGGCCAGCCCGTCATCACCGGCCTTGCCGGCGCCGGCGCGCCGCAGGCGACCTATTCCGCAGCGCTAGGCGCCCTGCCCTCCGGTCTGACCGTGATCGACCATACCCAGACTTTTGACGGCCCCTATTGCGACGAGTTGAACGCGATTCGCCCCTACCATGTGCTGTTCGGCAGTCCGGACCGGCTGTCACTGGGCCTGCAAGGCGGCAAAACCACGCTGCATGACGGCGATCTGATTACCATTGTCCAGACCATGCCGAGTTTTACGAGCTATATGGAAACTGATTATTTCTCCAATGACGGCAGCGTGTTTCACCTCGCGCCGAAAGTCTCGCCGGGCCAGACGAGCCTGACCCAGCCGCTGGGCTCGGTTTCGGCCCCCTATGGCACGGATATGATCATCTCCATCGCCTCCTCGGCACCGTTATTTCCCACACCGCGCCCGCAGGACGAAAGTGCCGCCGACTACCTGCCGCTGCTGCGCCAGGCGATGCAAAACGCCGTCTCCTCCGGCGCCCAGGTTAGCGTAGACGCGATTCAGGTGAATACGTTGCCGAAGCAGTGATCACCCGGCGTAGGATGGGTTGAGCGGCACGAAACCCATCAGTTGACAACTCCCAACCTTCGAGAATTTTCGAACGCGGCCGCATGGGTTTCACCCCGCTGGCGCGGGGTTCAACCCATCCTACGGTCTCAACCTTTGAAAATTTTTACGGCCAGCCGCATGGGTTTCACCCCGCTGGCGCGGGGTTCAACCCATCCTACGGACTGGTGAGCAGTCGGTCTATTGGGTTCCAGGCGAATGCCGTTTGCGGGATTTCGGAGCCGCCGACGCGGGTCATGCTGGTGGCGATACGTTTGCCGCCGAGATGCTCGTAGAAGAAGCCGGAGG
>Ga0116228_10005036_pt1 | contig 11760 bp, 7 predicted proteins | sample S1TSphfallax_2_FD_89694 | JGI IMG/M metagenome (GOLD analysis project Ga0116228, IMG submission 89694) | Host-associated microbial communities from peat moss isolated from Minnesota, USA - S1T2_Fc - Sphagnum fallax MG | ecosystem: Host-associated > Plants > Peat moss > Unclassified | place: USA...
TATTTATAATTTGTTTTTTTAAAATTAATGTATGAGGTGTTTGTTTGGGTGGGGGGGAAAAAGAGAGGGGGGGGGGGGGGGGGGGGGGGGGTGTACAAAAATAATGGGATATTTACTTAAAAAATGGGTGAATGCATCAACATCTTACCCAAACTAAATGGGGACAATACAAATAATTGGGGAGTGACAATCTTGGAAATGTATCCTGATAACACATACATCCAAATTTCAACAATAAATTAAGTAAAAATCATTGACCTTATTAGTTGGGTTTTGACCCATAATTGTTTTTTGGCACATTTACCTTAACCCAAATGGGATGTGATTATTTTGTCCATGTTTTTAGGTATTGAAATTATTTTAAATTTTTTTTCTAGAGATTACATGAATACTCCATGTGTTTTTTGCACTTCAAATAAGTATCAATAGACATGGACAAAAAAATTCTTTAAATTTCTTTAACCATCCATTGGCATTTTTTTACTACACAATCATTGATGAACCCCATGAATTATGTTGACATTTTTTTTCATGATGATTTGAAAATGTGTTCATATTTCACATTAGTATCATACCTATGATTCAAAATAACACTTTTTGTCAAAATATTTGAAATATTTATAAAATGATAACATGTCAAATCACATATTTTAAGATTTTGACAATAAACTATAATTAGGTTGTCTTCTTAGTATTTTTCAGTTCATTACAATAGCATAATGTTTTGGACTATTCTATAGATTTTGTAGGTGTGAAGTTCAATTCTCCAAAATTTGATAGGATGAAGTTTAAAATATTTATCTTTTCCGAATTCTCCTCTTGAGAATTAATTAACATTGAACATCAATCATAGGTATGATAGTCCATTATTAGATTTAGAATGTAATAGTAAAGTATATACGTAATTTTTGGGTGATTTGGTGGCGATTTCAAATTATAAACATTATGCGAGCAACATATATTATTGCATTATTCCCATAATCTAACTAATAAAAAAATTATGAAGGAAAAATATTTTTCAAAAAACTATGTAGCCTTGTATTGTTAAAAGATAATTGTTCATAATTATTTTAAAAATTGCCATATTTTCAAACATGTTAAGAAATGCCTAGGTAAGCAAAAGAACATCAATTAACACACACTAACTAACAATTCCCTAGGCTCCACAAGCCAAGAAGCAACATTAATTTGAAAGATATAACATATTATGCATGATTATTAGTGCATAGGGAAAAAGAAAATGAGGTTGTAAACTATGTAGTAGCAAAATCATTGACTTTGTATTTGGGAGCAATCTCTTGATTTTGAGGACAAACTTAACCTTGTCATATTTTAATAAATAGTTGGTTAAAGAAGCTATACAAGTTTAGTGTTGTTTTAAGTTTGCATAGGATAATATTGAATCGTGTCACTATTAGAAAGTAAACATCATATGATATGGCTAAACATTTTATGGTCAAGGGGGCCTAAATGGGTTAAATTTGAATCCTATATATTGTTGAGGCCATTAACAAAAACTATGATTACTTCTGTACCAAGTTGAATAACATAGTTGAAGATATGTGAATAGGAGGAAACTCCTCTTGGTTCCAATTTGAGAGGGGTTTCAAAATTATTATTCATGTGCCAACAACTTTGATAATGGTCTCAATAGTAGTTGGATAATGACAAGTGGAGTGATAATAGGCTAAAAATGTCTCCATTAGTTGGGTTGGTATTAATATTTAATACATACACCATATAAATTATATGCTGATTAAATGTCCGCACACCTTGCCCATGAGCACAAGTTTTGGATAGTAATCAATGGAGACATTGTTTAAATCTTAAGGAGGGTGGGTTTTGAAAGTTATTTTTTCTTTCAACCTCTTTGGTGGAATAAGATAAAAATTGTGGGGTTTTAGGTGGAGAGGAGAGACAAAAAGGTATTGTAGTTTTGGTTTTCTTTTTAAAGTTTAAACTTTCTTTGGAGATAATTGGTTTGGAACTTTATAACTTTGATTTTTTGTTCACCTAAAAGTAAATAGGGGAGGGTGGTTGTAAATATGTGGTGTTAGTAGGAATTACTTTGAATGTTGATGTGTGTTGCTATTTGTAATCATGGTGGTGTTTGAACTTAATTTTAGTTAAGCCTTTATGACTTAGTATGATGTATTGTTAGTGAAAATTGAAATGATAAAATTAGATATTCACACCCATGAACATTAATGTGTGCACCTCATTTTGAAAGTGTTGCAATTGGTGTTCATTGTTGTTTTTCCCCTTTTTTTGTAGTTAAAAAAAATGTTTTATAAGAGAAAATATGCGGACATTAAGGGAAAAGATGGATCAAATGTATTTGAAATTAAATTGTGGACATAGGATAAACTTTTCTTTGGTCGGGCAACCAATGGAAAGGAGAAGACAACAAATAATGGGAAGTGTATAAAATAAATTTGTTCATTTGCTACAACAAGATGGATAACAAGTGACATTCCAAATTGAATTTCCTTTTGTTAAAGGCCAAAAAGGAGATTACAAACCCATCATTAGGTAGATATTGGTTAATCCTTGTTGTGAGTATGGTTTTGTTTTTCAAATGCCCCAACATTAGTTAAAATTAAATGGTGATTGTCCTAGGTGGGTTGTACCATTTTTACAAAAGTATCAAACATTAATTAAGGAAGTGCTTAGGTTTAGATGTGGTTTATTTTATTTTATTTATTTTGAAAAATGGCAAAAAATCCCTCAAATCACAATTTTTTTAATGTTATTTTTCATTGTCTAAAAATAAATTTGCCCAAAAAAACCCATGGGTTGTGAATGCTAAATATGTATGCAACATAACTTTAAATCAACATATAGATACATTTTTTCAAATGTAAAAGTTGTGGTTTGTTAAATTCCTTTTGATGCTTTCATATTATTTTAAATTCACATAGCCTTAACTTAAATGAAACACAAAAGCTTTAAAAGCTTAAGTGACCAAAATGTCAAGGAAAAAATATTTATGTGGATATTCAAAAGAATAAAAAATTATTTAAAATTATTTTTGTGTTACACCCTTATTTTTTTATTGAATATAATCTTTTTTATAAAAAATCAAATGTGTGATGTAGCCACATTGTTGATCATCCACAAGAAGAATTGGTCAAATTTGGTTACATTTTAGAAACGATTCATAGCAATTTTTTTGGTGGTGAATTTTTGTCAAAATGAAAAAAGACCAACAAAAAATCTTATCTTTTTGAACCCTTTTGCCATGCAACTGATGCTTGACTTTATCATAATTTGTAATCTTGGGTTTATGTTCACAAATAGTAAAATTTGCACTAGTTATTGGAAACGAATGAATGGTGTCACAATGTTCATTATGCTATTCATTATAATGGAAGTTTAAATCCCAATTTATATTTTTTGGTAATTCAAAAAAGATAACAAAAGTTTTGTTCTTAAACCACAAAAAATGTTATAGTGGGTTTTTCCATGTCTTTGTCCACTATCAACATCACTACATATGTGTATCCATTCATGGATGACAAATTAATCTTCTGGCCAAACTAAAAAAAATGTTCCAATGGTTTTCTTCACATCTTATCCATTATTAATGTCATTACATATGTGTATCCATTCATGCATAATAATTCATTCTTATTACCAATATTATTTCTTCTATTTTGCATCATGACATTAGTTACACATATTATGTGAAATTGTTTTTCATTGTGATGAAAACTTGAATGTCATAATTTTAGTTACCATCATAACACGAGTTTCACACATGGCATGATTTTAAAAAAAATTGAATTAATTATTTACTTATCAATATTTCAATTTGAAATTAGATTCAATAGTGCCTTACTAGTTTTTGATTGAGAGACCAAAGTTGATGCTAAATTAATCTAGGTTTAGGCTTGGTTAGCTTTGGTTAACTTATGTTAACCTAGGTTTAGCCTTGATAAACTTTGATTTGGCCTAGGTTTAATTTTAGTCAACCTAAGTTTAACTTGGGTTTTATTTAATTTAACTTTGGTTAACTTATGTTTAGCCTAGATTGACTAACATTAAAGAACTTGGGATTCATGTTGGTTAACCCAATTTTAGCCTAGGCTTAACCTAGGTTCAACTAAAATTATTCTAGGTTTAGTGTTGGTTAACCCAAGTTTATATTAATTTAGCTTTGATAAGTTAAGATTTAGGCTAGGTTTAACCTTTGTTAGCTTAGGTTTAATTTAGTTCACTTTCAATTACCTTTGGTTTAATCTTGATAATTAACTTCGGTTAGCTTAAGTTTAATTTAAGTTTAGTTTTGATCAACCTAGGTTTAATTTGGTAACCTAGGTTTAACTTATATATTAACCTTGGTTAGCCAACTAGGTTTAATGTTGGTTAACCTAAGTTTATGTTAGCTTAGCCTTGGTCACTACAAGAAATCTTGGAATATGTAATCATTTAACTTGCAACTACATGCAACTATTTATCATTTGCAATTTTTTTTATCATTTTTACAATTAGTCACCATCTTTTAAATTTACAACTATTTTTGTGACTATGGTGCGATTATTAAATTACACATCTTTCCATATTGATTAGCTTCATGGATTTTTCATCTTAGAATAGGTTTTTATGTTCATTTAGTTACAAAATTAATTGTAATTTGGGTATTATTACGATGTGCATATACATTTAATGTACAATAGGGTTTTGTGCATTACATTAAAAGTATATTATATAGATTTTATTCAAGGTATATTAACATATATTTGCCCATATTGTGTGCATATTGGATTGAAAAATTTTCATTTTTCATTTTGATGGTTCATTTAAAAATATACCATATTTATTAAAGTATGATTAAATCATAGTAATGAGGTCATATTAATATGATATAATCATTGTTTTAAACAAACATTCATTATTGATAAATTATTATTATTGTCAAATATTTTATTAATTATTAAAAAAATAAATAAATTGATTTAATCAATTAATTATATTTAAACTAATACCAACTAATTACATAATCAATTATTATTTATTAGTTGTTTCAAAACTTTTTGTTGATAATTTGATATTAATTCATAAATTGACACACTAATTAATCATTGTTCATGACTTATTCATATTAATTTATTTTAAATTAAGAAATGTGCAATAATATTTAGTTAATTAAGAATTATTTAATTTATATCAAGAAGTCAATAATTTTATAAATAAATAATCAATATTTTATATTTATCAATGAATGATTTCGCAATAATTTACTAACTATTATTTAATATTTAATTACTATGAAATAACTGATTATTGTGAATAATTAGTTAGATAAATTATTATTTTTGAGTAATTATTCATATACTAATTATCTTACTATTCCCTATTTTATTAATTCTGAAATAATTGATTAGTTTTGAAATATCTCAATAATCTTATTCAACTAGTTATTCAAAAGTTATGGTTAATAGTTAATGACTACTAATTAGTAAATATCTAGTCAAGCAATGAATAAAAAATAAAAAATTCTTAAACAATTAAAATGTCTAGTTACTATTAATTATTTATTAAAACTGATTTAATACTTACTTAATAAATTAGTAAAATTCATAATAAATTAATTTTATCTAATGATTAATTTTTATTTAGTTAATATTCTTAAATAACAATTAACCTTTCATAGCTTTGAATTACAATGGGGATGATTACAAATTGCACCAAATGCATTATAGTTTGGTCCAAGCATGCTAAAACATCCCAGGAAACTAGTCCCAATTGAATCCCATTTGTGTAAAAATTTAAAACTGTTCATTTTGGAATGTTGAAAGTATGTGAAACTTGTTGACGTTGAATTAAAAAACTACATGAATGTATCAAATGTGACATGGACATTGTTTTCACAAGTTAAAAATTTAATAAATCAGGTTCAACAAAGTACTTTCAACACATTTTGCAAAAATTATGTAATTTTCTACACATTGAGTTAAGAAAAATTAGTTTTTTATATTTATAAATATAATTAAAAAATTCCAAGCATAATATGCATTTGGAAATTTTTAAAAACATTCATTAACAAGTTATAAGAATGAATTATAATTTACATACATATAGAATAATGTGTTTTGAATGTTTGGTGACATAGTGTAATGAAAACAAACTTTTCAAAAGGTTATCATTTTCAAAGTTCAATGATTCAAGTTGTAAGAAATGCCTATCCAAGGCCTCTCAAATTTCTAAATGTTGATTTTGCATTTCTTCAACTTTTGGATTCTTAAAGGCCTAGTCCAAAGGGGAGAAAAAAAAAAAAAAACCTAAAGTTCTAATCACAATCAATGATAAATGCATGACCATTCAATGTTGAAAGACGTGTTTTTTCACCAATTCATCCCAAAGGTGTTAATTAACACACATAATGACATAGTCGCCTATGTTGTAGTTGAAACAATAAGTTAATGTTAAGACAATATGGATAATTAATGTAACATTGAATCTAAAAAAACATAGATTTTGAAAAAAAAGGCAACGTTGTGAAGCAATCCCATGAAAGGTCCTTTATCTCAATGTTTAGGTAACATAAATTGGAGTTTGGGCTGCTTTTTACTACTAATGTTCCCTACTTGCAAACAAAGCAATCCTTCCCTCCTCCTTCCTTTTCTTTCCTCCTTCTCCTTTCTTCTATTTTGCACCTATTTCACTACTCTTAAAAAGCTTTGAAGCACTAATCTATTTTAATCCTCTTGCAAGTGTGTGAACTTCTGTCGAAGATGCAATGGAACTTTTAAATACCACATTTTCCACAACCTATGAAAACAAGGAGCATTTTGAAGAGAATAAGAAAAATCTTCCCTTGGTTCTTGAGTTTTGACTACTTGTAAATTGAACAAATGAATTTCAAAATTTCAAGCAAAGACTTCAAACTAAGAGTGGTCAAATCAATATTGCGAGCTTAGAAAAAGAAGAGGATGATTGTTAAAACAAAAAGGAACAAAACTAAGAGTAGTTGAAGCAATTCACTATGATTGTCGCATAAAAGAAAAGAATGAACGTTGAAATAGTTTAATGCAAGTGTAGAGAAAAAAGAAAGATGAGCATGAAAGTAGTTTGTTGTGATTGTCACAAAGAAAACAAAAGAATGCACATTGAAGCATTTCACCATGACCTTAGAGAAAGAAGAAGGATGAGCATGGAAACAATTTGTGGTGATTGTCACAAAGAGGACAAATGACTTCAAAAAAAAAGACAACGAACCAACAAAGTTCAAGACAAACTTAGAGCAATTGAAGCACATTGCAAACAACGCACACTTTCGAAACAAAAGTTTAGTGTTACATATATATTGAGGGAAGGAAACTAAAGTTAGAGCAAACTTACTTGTGTTGACGATGGAGTGTGATGTTGATACGTGAGGACAAAGACGTTGCTGCAAACACAAGAACAAAAACCTCAACGGAGAGCATGGACGTTTGCAAAAGTGCGTACATTCGTACATAAAACATCATTGATGTGTGAGTGATGATTAAAAAATGTTAGGCTGTTAGTATAGAATTAGTTGTCAGTACATAGGTTCCATCCTCTGTATGAATGGACAAGCAAAATGTTACATAACATCATACTCGATGTGAGGCATAGACGTGACATGTTTTAGAAGGAGTTGTTGTGCGGATGGACTCCTATGAAGTGCATAAGACACTAACCCATACACATATATATCCTTTCACGCAAACTGTCGGAGTTGCATTGCATACACATCTGTTCATTATACACATATCTGGGTTGCACTCTCCTTTGCAGATATTGCCAGTGGTTGTAGTGACAGATCTTCCAGCAGCGACAAGACGAAGCTTGCTCCTGCTCCCCAGCCGAAAGCCAAAGCGGATCCTGTGGCCAAGTCTCACACGTCCAGCCTAGACATGCCTCCCTTGGATGAATGAAGAAGAGGTACTTCGTGTTTAGAGTTTAGGGTTTTGCTTTGCTGTTGTTTTTGAGTGCTGAACATATTCTCTATTGCAAATGTCGAATTTCTTCTTTCCTCGCTATCGTAAGTTATTCAACCCTATCCGAAGCCCAACTTTCTGCTTCACATACAGTTGACTCCAAGGTTTGCGTTGCCCTAACATTAAAGCTGTAGAACAGCCGGGTTGATGGCAGAAAGAGTCAAACTTCTGAGTTGTTTTGGAGATTGAGCTCAGCATGTCAGCTGTCCAATATTCTGCTGCACATACCTTTGGTTCCAAGGTTTGCATTGCCCTAACATTAAAGCTGCAGAACAGTCGGCAGATGGCAGAAGGAGTCAATTTTCGTGAATGAGTATCGTAAGTGATGCAAGTGTGCTGAGGACAAAAAGAGTTGCCACCATTTGCTTTATCACCTTGTTCTCTCTGTCCTACAAAAGGTAAGCCTAAAATCGCAGGGTGCTTTCCTGTGTTTTTTCTAGTATACGCACGAGCAGATGTTGAGGAAATTGCAGTTGTTAAAGCCAAATGGAACTCATCTCAAACAGAAAGTGTCTGATTTCCACCTCCAGTTCAACCCAACAGCAACATGGTTTACCGCTGGTCGATTCATCTGAATGTCAACACTATGTAAAGAGCCCCCAAGCTCAGCCCAACAGCAACATGGTTTACCGCTGGTCGATTCATCTGAATGTCAACACTATGTAAAGAGCCCCCAAGCTCAGCAGTATGGCAAATCTTACTAACTCAAAATTATCTTTCAATGATCCTCCCTATGTTTATATAGGACTTACTCTCCAAATAAAAAAACACCCAAGTGGCATGGAATTATAGGTGCAAGATTTTCCTTTTTTTCATCTGATTTCCGGGTAGAGAATTTTGCATTTCAGTTTGGTTACCAACTTGACAAACCAGGACCTGTTAGTTACATTGAGCATTGTTCTGGCAAAGCACTATTTGTACCATCTTGTAGAGTCAGAGAGGTACTCTCCCATCCTTTCTCTGAATTATACAATGAAGGTACATGTTTCACTCTCTTGTGAGCATTACTGCCATGATTCTTATCTGTCCAAAGTCTTGCACACATCCAAAGCCCAGGAGCTATTCTAGCTTAAGTCTTCATTGGATCAATCCTTATGGTGTTAATGAGCTTGCAGATGGAAGTAGTTGCAGTTTTGGAAGCTTGCTATTTTTTGTCATGTGTATGTGTAGGCTGATGTATATTGCAGGCCAAACATGGGATGGTGCAAGTGACTTGTGGTTTCTTCCACTAGAAAAAGGGTGTTTGCTAAAGATCAAGAGGATTATGCCAAATTGATCAGTTGGGAGCAAGTTGACAATGGCTGCCAGCATACTTGCAACTGCAAGTTTCTGATTGTTGTTCGTGTTGTCCTGTATGTGCTTTTCTCCTCTTCCCCCTTCCTGATTTGTAAGCATAAGGATCCTCACATTTGTTAGTATGTGCTGCTTTCCTACTTGCTTCCTGACTTATGTTTTAGTCATGCACATGATTGAGCTTTCCCAGTAACTAAAGCAATGATTTTCAAAGTTAGTAGTACCCTATCAAGAAAGAGCCATTTTCAGCAAAGTAATCGGAGGCTTCCTATTTCTTTGTCATATTCTGTGGTTACTGGAATAATAGAGTCCAGACTGTAGTTTGAATGTACTGTAGAGAACTATTGTGCATCTTAGGAACATTGATCAAGGGATTTGATACATCATAGTCCCATTCCTACAATGATATAATTTAGAACAAGTTTTGTGCATTGTAGTCCTGGTGTACAATGTTTTAAGGAATTCTCATTGCTTTGGTGGGCAAAAGGCCTCTGTTCACATCAATGCAAATACTTTATGTCTTCTTAAAACTAGGAGACTAGTATCCCACTTTGTCTAGATGTGTTATGGGAACTATTTGAACCATCAGCATGTTGCTGACTTTTTGGAGCTGCCGTATCCAAGGATGCTGCTTGTTTCTGAGTGCAGCCAGACAAATGTTTGCCTATGACAAGGGTTTGTGAGCCTTTGTCCTTAAAATGTAGCTGCAGCAGTTGCGTCTCAAATTAATTCATCCCCAGTTTGTGGTACTTGCGGATAACTCTATTATTATTAGTATATACTTTTGTACACTCCCCATTTGGAGCTGATGAAGTCAGTGATGGGGCAATGGCAGCTAGTCACTGCTGTTGATCATGAGGGTGATGGTGTGTTACTTTGTGAGTCCAGAAATGTATGTGAGGGCCAACAAGCACCGTTGCATCACCAATAATACTTCTTAATGGCCAAAGGCATTGTTCAGGTGTCAATATGTCGGTGTCAATAAGGTGATTGATCATGGTGACACATAAGGTTTGCTCATTGGTAACCTTTACCAATGGAGAAGGGTCTCATGAGTCGTGATATTATATTGCCTGATGCTGGAAAATAGTCTCATCCAGTCTTGTGCAGTTATTTGATTTTTCAAAATTTAGAGAACAGTGTTTAATATATATGTAAAATGAAATCAGTTCTTTGATTTTTTGAGAATTCTGGTTATGAACCCTAAGAATGACCCTGATAACTGCCGGAGGTCTGGTCCTGTTTTTGATAACCTCCCAATACTTGTCTTGACCATACTGAACTATTTGAGAGAGCTTTACAATCAGAGTCAAATTGTGGATGTATTGTTGCTTAGCTGCATTTGTCAGCACATTAGGAGATTGGGTGGGGGAGATTTGTGGTGCTGATTTGTTTTGTAGTCTCTAATGCCCAACAACTAAGTCTCTTTTAAGTTGGGCAAAGATGCATTAATCACATTCATAAGCTCCAGTGTTGAAGTTGAAAGTGCTCAAATTTCATACCGGGGGGGGGGGGTTTGAAACACCCAAAGCTCCATGAAATAGCAAGTGTTGGAACTTGTTGATTGTTTGAGGACACTCCATTCTAGATTTATCTTCCTTTCTCTCAGAAAGGCAAATCTTCCAAAGAACAACTCTCTCGGGAGGTATGTATTTGGAGGATTTTTCAAGTTCAGCAATGCTTGACAGTTGCCAGTTGGATGGAGTGGTGTCAAAGAGTGTGCCATTGTATTCATTTAAGTCCCGAGTTGATGATTCAAATGATTCCAATGACCATGATTTATGTTTGTTTCAATAGAGTTTATATCAGTGTTGGATGGGTATTTGATTTTGTTAACAACCTTCTGAGTCCATTTATTTCAAAACCCTCAAAGAATTGGCGGCTGTCATGAAAGAACCAGCAATGAACCTCAGGTTTATGGAAAGATATTTGATGGTTTTTATTTTTTTGAGAACCATGGTTAATATATCAGAAACTTTTAGACCTGTAGTTACGAAATTAAAAAGCCATGCCCTGAGAGCAAGTGGGTGGGTTTTATGCCATTTCTATTGATCACCAAACACTTGTTTATTCTCATTTCGCAAGTTTTGTTGTGATGTTTCTTCTGATTCTTTTGTCAATTGAGTTCTAGCATGAATATTGTGACAATGGGTTTTTGCACATGAAGGATATTTGTTTGTTGCCTCTGCCCATTAGGAGTTGGGATGTAACTCTTTGCTCACATATTGGTTTAGTGGTTTACAAACTAACCATTAGTAAAATAAAAGTAAAAAGAATAATAATGTAGAAGTTAATCTTTCAAAAGGTTGCACAACTTGACCCAAGACCACTTTTGTCCATTTGACTCCTATTGTTGTAATTCACATGATTGCAATATTCAAACCCCCAATTTCATCTTCAAAACCTTTTTTGTTCACATTTCAGAAGCTAATACTAGGTTCTCCCACCTTTTGTCCCATGTTTATAATAAGGTTACTTTAATGTGGATGTCCTTAAATGA
>Ga0116228_10005037_pt1 | contig 11760 bp, 9 predicted proteins | sample S1TSphfallax_2_FD_89694 | JGI IMG/M metagenome (GOLD analysis project Ga0116228, IMG submission 89694) | Host-associated microbial communities from peat moss isolated from Minnesota, USA - S1T2_Fc - Sphagnum fallax MG | ecosystem: Host-associated > Plants > Peat moss > Unclassified | place: USA...
CGGTGTTGTGGATGTATATGATTTAGGACTTACATTATGTAAATGCCATAATGAAATTTATTGACACTTTGTGTGTAATTGCAAATGTAAAACATGGGTTATGTGAGTGTAAGTGTAAATTGTGTAAATCTAATTTGGCGAAATTTCACACCTAAAAAAAAAGGTGCTAATGAGATGACTTGATGGCTTAATATCATATCATGTTCAACTTATTTTTTACAGCCCAAATCATGAAAATAAGACATGAGCTAAATATAATGTTCGCAGAATTATTTCCTCCATGCTTCACTATGAAAGTGTGCTTAAGATTTTTCTAGTTTCATATTTGAATATTGTCAACTTTGAGCATATGACATCACATGATCAAACAAATTTTTTTATAGAAACCATTTTTATCACACAACTGTTTTAGATCACCAAAATGCAAATCCCCTTGATGCTACTGCTCATACAAGTTTCCACAATATCAAGTTTGAAAGGAAACATGTTAATTGTTCAACAATGGTTTCAAAACTAATAGTGAATATAATTATTCTAATTACCACATTGGCGCTCTCCATAAGCCTTCCAAGAGTTGTATGCAACATCATTTAATCAATTGTGCAATTTTGTCTGCATGAAACTTAAATACTAAATGTGCACTCATTGAGTATAGATCACAAAAACCATACCAATTTCCATTTTTGCAGATTTTCAGAATTCTAACAGTTGGTACCATAAGTGAGAGTTGTCATCAATTAGCCACATCCTAGTCATTGGATTAATTTGAAAAGGTTTTTGTAGCATGGTAGTTGCATTGGACTACATTGTTAATTTGAACAAATTAGCTTGCATGTTCAATGCAGCTAATAACAAGATTGGGTCTAACTTGAGAGTTGGCTTAGACTTGTCCACATATAGTTGCTTGGAAGATCCATATTTTTCTTTCATTACCACAAGATGATGAACAAAGTTTGCCTTGCACTACGGATCCAACCAATATTGTGGATAGACCATGCCAAATGCATCCATGATATTGTTCATCACTTTGATGCATGATTTGTTTCAATTCATAACATTTGATCTTTTCCATCCAAAAATTTGGCATTAAATTATCAATATTGTTCATATTGATTTTGAAAATTCCAGCATCATGAACAGGTTGAACTTGATAAAAGTCACCTATAATAATGACATCGAGATTTCCAAAGAATTGTGTGTGCACACGTTTAATTGATTTTAATTAAAGTTCGATGAATTTTAATATCCTTTTGCCTATCAAAGAAATTTCATCAAACACCATCAATTGTAACTAATCATATTTATTTATCAAACTATCTAACTGTTTTGAACTTAAAGATGGCAAATATTTACAATTAAGAGGAATAAAAAAGATTTTAATGAATTGTGGTTCCATCAATGTTAAATGTTGCCTTTCTAGTGTATGCCATGAGTTTTTTAAAAAAAGAAGGATTTGATTAAGGATGTTTATTGTAAAATTGTAATAAACCTTGAATCAAAAGCATTAACGTGAAATTTTTACCTATACCAGCACCTCCAATAATGAACAAGTGAAGTGGTTCATTTGAATTTTGTTTTTTTTCTAAACATAACATCATCAAATATAAAATGCTGTTCAATATTCATTTTTTGAAGCAATGATTGAAATTCATGGGTAGGCAAAATTTGATCTTGTGCATCAACATTATTTGAGTCAAGAATGGTGGAGATATCTATATGTGGTGTAATAACGTACTCAATGTTGATGTTGTATGTTTCAATGCCAATACAATTAGTGATTTCTTGGGGTGGAGAATGAACATTTGCATCAAAAAAATTAATCATCCATATGTTTGTATCATTTGTTGTTGCCAATTCTTTAGCTTGTGATTCTATGTTTGCTCAATTCATTATGTGTGTATTATCATTTTGGAAGCAATATACAAATTTTTTTCACTCTAAATTAATTTCTTTTTCATGCATGTTGTATGCATTATGCCATGTGCAATGGTGGCCCTTGAGAGTATCCTCATTATCAAAAAAAGGAGTAAGTAGTAATAATTGTTCTCTATAAAAAATTTATGGTTCATGATGTTCATTGTAATGGACATAACGAATTATATGATATTTGTGCCTCTTTTTGTTGACATTTATCATATCACAATCTACAAAAAATTCAATAAGAGAAACATTAGACAAATAATTAAGTTTTTTTATGTACTTATTAGTGATTGACAAACACATAATATCTATAGAGTTGGAAGGTAATTTTTTCAATGATTTGACATCTTTTAATACAAATGCACATTCTTGCAATGGAGATGTGTTGATAAATTTAAATGTTCTAGATGCATGGTATAGTGGAATAAACAATACTATGTATGTAACCAATTGTGCTAACATTTGTTGAACATTGAAAGTTGTGTTCTCCATTTTTTGAATGCAATTTTTTGCTTCAATTTTATTTTCATTGCAATTAATACTTATGGCTTTTTATTATTTTGTGATGGTTTTATCAATATTTGCTAAATAAGATGTACAATAACTCGTTGCTACATAAGGGTCAAATATGAATTGAACATCCATATTTACTTGCCAAATATTTCCAAAATGAATACCAAATGAGTTTGTTCATATGTCTTTACAAGATCTTTGTAAAAAGATTGTTGGTTTTTTTAATTTCACTTTTAATGCCTTTATGTATGTATCCTTATCAATGGAGATTGATTCTAATAATGTAGTGAATGACATAGTTAGTGTGTTTGTAGTTCCATTTTATTAAGCTCATCAAAAAATTTGTAATTGATTTCATTTAAACAGGTTTTTTCCAAAGGGGATAAATTTCCAAGTGGTATTGGTTCAATAATTTGTGTTTCTTCCATAGGGGACCATGGAAAATTAAAATGACAAATAACTTGATTTTTCTTTCTACAAGTTTTTTTGTGATGATATTGTTGAGCCTCACAAAAGTTTGGAGTTAATTTCTCATTATCACATGTAATATATTTATCCACAAAGTTTTCAATTATTTTATTAAAATCCAAACCATATGTTGGGGCATTTGCAACCCATAAGAGTCCATGATCATATTCACTTCCACGGTTTTGAAATTCTGTAACAGAAAAAATCCAATAAAGGTCCAAAAATCATATCATTTTTCATGCACAATTTTTGAAAACATTTCATGTGATGATCATAGTAATGAGCACATGTAATAGGATTAGATTGTATAAGATTTGCAATGTGTTTTGTTTCCAATATATCAAATGGCCGAATCCAAGTTTTTTACTATTAAAGTCATACAAACATTGTAACAAAGGAAGCCATTTGTTCTTAGCACTAGTGAATGTAACAAAAAAATGTCAAGGGGCCTAATTGACATATTATTGCAAACACATTTTTTTCATTGGCTTAAATAATCAATGAAGTATGTATTCATGAAAGATCCATGTATCCTAAATCTTAATGCAATATAACATCTAGGTTTGGTTTGTTAATGACTCCATGCGCTTGAAGTTGATGTCCAAGAAGTTTTGCTTAACGTATTCGAAGATGATGATATTACACAATGGATCAATATTTTTATAGCTTTAAAAAACAAGTTTGGTATGTGTGTGGCAAAATCATGGTTTTTATGCGAGAGTTTCCATTGAACAATTGTTTGATATGACATTTTAATTCCTTGGTTGCTACAAGGTTGACAAAAACATAATGTTGGAAAATTTTATTTTTCACAATGAATATCTTGGGAAAGACCCAACAGTTTGAAATCTTCACTTGGTGCCACAATTATAACATTTTCAAAGTAATCGTAAATTTGTTCAGAAAATAATGTGTTTTGCACCATAGTATCTATTGATATATTTTCTTATTCCTCTTCAAATTCATCTTCATTGTTGTTGTTACATGGCAGATCATTTGACAAAACAATGTGAACATATCAAGCCATCTTGAATGGATTGAAATATTAGAATCTTTATATAACGGTGTGTTAAGGATATCATACAAAGCTACCATAAAAAGGTTTGGATGTACATTACATGTCAAATATGGTGATTTATATTCCATTTGTCTTTTTAACGATTAACCAATAGTTGTTTCATCATGTGGAAGATAAGGTAAAATTGATTGGGTGAAATTTACATTTGTTAGAACATTTATAATACTTCCTTTAATACTATATTGGCCATAACCTTGGAGTTGCCAAATTTGAACAAAGGCCAAACAAAACAATATCAACTGCTCTTTTAATTCATTAAGTTTTCTTACAGAGTCTATGGGGCCATTCAATATAATGTTTATTGGGACTAAAAGTTTTGGAGTTTTATTTTTTTGAAAAAATGAATAACAACTTTTATACAATAATGGTTTAATTTCATCAATTGGAATATGAAGACAATATTTTTCAATGGTTTATATATATATATATATATATAAACATAACCAATGACAACACAAAATGGGTGAATTGATGTATCCTTAAGTTGTTCAAAATATTTAACTTGATGATCCAATGAATTTTTCATTGATGTTGACAATGATTGTGGTGATACCCACATAATCAATGACATTTGCATGGAGGTAAGAATAAGCAATAGATTTGGCTAGGGATCCAAAGAGGGAAGAATTGCCATATACACTTAAAACAAGACAATCAAAAGCAACATTATGAATTGTGTGATCAATATCTTCAACTAGCACAGTTGGTCGCTCATTTCATTTTGCCATCAAAGCCAGTTGGAGTAAAACTTGATAATCTAAACACAACATAATGAAATATATATATATATATATGAATTTTTTTTTGAAAAGACTAAATTTATTTGGTCAACTATAATGAATGCAAAACAAATTAGTAGATGCAAAAAAAAAACGTTTGAAACATTTAAAACAATGATGAAAAAGATGACAAATAGTGAAAATTCAGCTCAAAACTAATCATCATAAGAAGAAAAACAAGGTAGAGAGACATGCATTTGATAGTGCATTTAATAACTTAAAAAGCACCAAAATGCTTTTCATGCCATCAATGTTGAAGGAACATTTTTTTGGCCTCTCCATCAAGATTTTCAATCGCAATCAACCCAAAACCTTGGTGCTCATGCAGTAATTAGCAAAAAAAATAGGTGGACAAGTTGACCAAATTTCAGTTGTCACTTTTGCAATTAAGATTTTTGATCACAACTAGCCCCAAAACTTTAGTTGCAAATCAATGTCCAAAGGAAAAAATAGGTGCATAGGTCGACCAAATTTCGGTTGCCACTAGTCCAAAACCTTAGTTATATTGCAATAATAAAACAAAATAAACAAATGGACAGGTCAACCGAATTTCAAGCACCATTCAAATGAACAAGACTTTCAATCACCATTGGTCAAAAACCTTGGTCACAATGCAACAACTAAAAAAATAAACCTAGGTGGGCAAGTCAATTGAATTTGGGTTGCCACTAATCAAAAACCTTGGTCGCAATGCAACAACTAAAAAAATAAACCTAAGTGGGCAAGTCAATTGAATTTGGGTCGCCATTAGTCAAAAACCCTGGTCGCAATGCAACAACTAAAAAAATAAACCTATGCGGGTAAATCAATTGAATTTGGGTTGCCACTAGTCAAAACCTTAGTCACAATGCAACAATTGAAAAAGAATGAAGGAGAAAAAAGGATGAATAGGTCAATTGAATTTCGGTCGCCACCAATTGAAAATAAATAAAATGTTGGACAAGTCAACTAAATTTCGATCACCAACGATGTGAAACATTGGTCCCAATGTAACAATTAATTTTTTTAAAAAAAAAGGTGGATAGGTCCATTGAATTTCAATCGTCAATGGTTTAAAACCTTAGTCAAATGTAACAATTGAAAAAAAAAAGGTGGACAAATTGACCAAATTTTGGTCACCACCAGTTTAATACTCTAGTTGGAATGCAATGACTTAAAACAAAGTGGGTGGACAAGATTGAATTTTGGTCACCATCGGTCCAAAACCTTGGTTATAATGCAATAACTGAAAAACAAAACATGGACACTGATGCACTCCCAAGTTCCTTCTTGGACCCAAGTTGGGTCCAAGTCAGTCAAACAACGAAATTGTTTGGAACTCGGGGGCCCGCTTCTAGCTCTCAGCACTAAAAGGGGTAGAGGGGCGTGTCGAAGCTCTGGGATGGGACTAGGAAGAGTGACAAGCTTTGGTTACTTACTCAAACCTGCATCAAACCAACCAACAAGTTGGTTAGTTCACATTCTGGAACACCTTTGGTGCTAGGACAAGCCACGGGCAACTTTAGATTCACAAGACTCACCACGGCCTGGATTCGGGGGAAGCCACCAGCTTCCCCCATATAGTATTCTTTGTGTCTCTCTGCGGAAACTACATCCGAATGGCTATTTGTCCCAGGACTCCCAAGGAGGAGTTCCAAAATTGTCCCGATTTGGACTCCCGAGACTTTGTGAGTTCATAATTTTTTTCTCAGACCTCCAATTGGGATGAGGTTTAAAGCAAACTTGTAGCTCTCCTTGAGAGCTTTCCAACGGTGTGTCGCACTCCACCTGCACACACCGAGGTCGGGTTGATTCCCGACTTTACGTGGCCAAGAGTCAAACTACTAGTTTGACTCCTGACCCTTCTTTCTGCCATAACTTGGGCTACAAATGTCTAAATGGCTCATGCAAGGTCATTTTCGACATCTACACTTCAATAGCTTTCCAATGATATAAAGAGCATTTCAAGGCAAGTGTTTTGACCCTTGCAATTGAACTCTAAAATTTCGAGAGTCCCGGAGGGTTCCCAAGTCCCCATTTCGGGAGTGTGAATGTCATCCTCACACTCTTCCAAAAGTGGGGTTGCAACAAACATGTCCATTGAATCTTAATCATTGATGGTCCAAAACCTTGCGACCAACCTTGGTCGCAATGTAACTATTTAAAAAAAAGGGTGGATAGGTTAATGAAATTTTAATTGCCAACGGTCCAAAACCTTGGTTGCAATGTAACAAATTAAAGAAAAAGGAACGGTGGACAAGTTGATTGAATTTCAGTCGAACCTTAGTCATAATGTAGTAACTAAATTTTTTAAAAAAGAGTGAACATGTCGATTGAATTTTGGCCGCCACAAGTCCAAAACCTTGGTCGCAATGCAACAACTAAAAAAAAAAAGTTGATAGGTTGACTGAATTTTGGTCGTCACAAGTCCAAAACCTTGGTGACAATGTAACAACTAATTTTTTTTCCAAAATTAAAAAAAAAAGAAAAGAATGGACAAGTCAATCAAATTTTGGTTGCCAACAATCCAAAACCCTATCATAGTACAACAATTGAAAAAATAAAAAAACATTGTTAAAAAAAAAATTACTTTTAATATATTTTATTTATAATTCACATACTTGTGTTAATTGAAATGCTCTCAAAAGATAAAAGGCCAAAAGATAAAAGGATAAAACAAATTACATGCCATTGAGTAGTCTCTCCCCTTAAAGGCAAAACCAATAAACCTACTACCTAAAGGCCAAAATCCTTTAAGCTACTATATTCTATAATGAATCTAAACACAACTGTGACCAAAAAAAACATACTTAAAACCTCAAGAGCTCCATACATGTAATTGAAAATTGGTTACAACAATTCATTAGCTTATTAGATACAATTCTAATTTTGAGAGTTTGCCAATTACTTTTTCAACCTAAGTCTTTGCTACACCCTACTCCCTAAAAAGTACATCAATATTATCCAAATTACAAATCTAAACCACACACCAAAACTAACTCCTAAACATGGATGGTTTGTGGAAATGTTTGGATCATATCACTCCAAACCCTGTTAATAGGCCACTATGGTCTTACATAGAATCAATTTAACACTTCAACCTCACATAACCTTTCACACCAATTCATTCGGGCTTTAGACATAGATGAACTGAAATCCCATAATAACAATAGATTTCACAACTCCTCCCCTTATGACATTGTAGGACTCATATCCTCAAAGTTCCCAAACAGATGGGTCTCAAATTCTCGAATGCCTCTTCCCACAAATTCTCACAAAACACAAATTGATTACCCTCAAACTAGCCAACATTGTCCCCTATTGAGTTTCATCACCTCCAACATCTCTACTTGTTTATTATGCACCTAAATCCATATGCTTCCTAATCCTAACTCTAGTATGCAATGGAAGAATATTTAAAGTCAAAGTCCATTCAAACCAATAGCTAAAGGCATTCTTCCCATCAACTAGTAACTTGACACAACTAAAAAATATTTTGTAATGTGTTACTTCATTCAACAGCAAGTAGACACCAACTCAAAAACAACAAAAGAAAGGCACCTAACTTCCAAAAAAACTATCATTTTAAGCATTAGCATCTTCCTTATCCCATGAAGGCTAACCTCCAGCACTTTTACTTAGTTTGCCATTTCCAAAAAAATGAAGAGCATCAAAACAAAACCTATCAATTGTGTTGTTTTTGACCTTTGCAAAATAAGCTTTCACCACACAACTTTTGAACCAATTAACTTGCAACAGACAACATAACAACACCCGCATCCACAAAACAAAAAACCAACACATCAACTAACACGTATTTTATCATTTTTTGCATTTGGCAACTTGTTTCACTTCTCATTAAGTCTTCATCCTAATGATGCTTATTGTACCTCCTTTCATCCCACACAATAGCCTTGCCTTGATAAGTAAGGCCAATAAAAATCGTGTGAAGTGGAGTTGAGCATGGGCCTGATTTTCAAGAAAGTTCACCCCCAAGGCTTTACATGGGCATAAAAACCTATAACCTATTGGATTGGGAGGGCATGCATTAATTTTTATTTTTTAATTTAATGTGATATCGAGATGGGTATTTAAAATATATTCTCTAGGTAAAAATAATTTGAATTTAAAAAAAAAAATTTACACCAAATAAAGCCTTTGGGCAAGGGCAGGAATGCCCTTGCTCATATTTTCAAATTTTAGATGTTGTGCCCTTGGCAATGTTTCTTTAATGGTGAAAAACAAAATAAAATTGATGGTGTTTTAACAATTCTTCTAACTTATAGGAGATTATTAAAAATATATGTTTCCTTTTTTGCTAGATTTTCTTTACTTGGTTGAACAAAAGAACCATTTTTAGATGCATCAAATGGTTTTTGTCGCCAAAGAACTTGATATAATATCATTTTATGTCCACCATGTCATAGATAATTTGCCCCATTAATGTAGAATCACAAAATATCAGCACTAAAAAATCCACAACGTGAGCCCCCTTGTTGCCAAATAATTAGTAGTAGCCTCTAAATAACATATCGGCCTTACATTTATTTCTCTTGAATATAAAGTATTTAGTATTGATGTAACAAGATTGAACTTTGGTTGCTGCTGCCTTGGCACACCATGCAAGTTTAATTAAAAATGTTCAATATACACATTTATTAACCATTAACATTTAAAAAAAAAATTCTTGATTGTCTATAGTTATTATTGAATACTTTTGGATCTATAATCTTTAGTATGACAATATCCAAAGTTCAACATATTGTCATGTCATGACTTAGAAATCAAAGTTGTCATTTGGATTATGAATACGTTGAGCGTCGAATCGCCCCATAATCCATTAAAATTTACATTTGACAAACTTTCAACTTCCAAGGTCAAAGAAAGGTAAGGAGTATGGATTGGCCTTTATTATTGATCATTGGAAACTCAAATGTCAAGATTAAGTTTGCAATGGTTACATTAAAATGCTTCAGGCTAATTGAATGTGCAACAATTGCACATGGTTACAACTTGCATTGTAGTTTACAATTCATGTTTTCTTGTGTGTCAAATTTTAATAATTGTTTTCCATATTTTCTATACACCTTCACTTCTAACTTCTAAACTACCAACTATTAATGCTTGCAAGCATAAAATCCAATATTTTGAAATTTCTATGAATTCACACTTGATGTTCAAAGGGTCTACTCTTACTCACTATTTTTCTATTGTTCCTAGGTCAAGTTCTTATGGAACCAACAATGGTATCAATTGATAAATCTTTACGAATGGAGTGAGCATAAGTTCATGCATTAACACCCCTACATAGGGACAAGTCATTTCGTCCAATATTGATAGCACATAAAAAATGTTTCCTCTTATATTTAGTTGTGAAACTCCACATAATGTTTGTAACCAATCGCAAAAATGCAGAGGTAGATCCGACCCAATTGTGAAGTTGCTTCCACCTCACATGAATTCCAATCCCCTTACTGATGGAACAGTAGTTGTAGATTTAGATTACACCAAGTTTAATCAATCCAATATCTTTGAACTATGATTAGACTATTGTTTTCAATGATTATAGTTCAAACCAAGTCTTGATAATGATGAAACTATTGAAGGAGTGGCAAAGGAAAAAAGATTTCTTATGAAACAACTTGAAAATTCTAGTTTAATTGGGCGACATGCTTGCCATGGGCTAAATGTGTGAAAGGGGGGGATGGCTAAATTGATTATGTTAAATGTCAAGTCTCCAACATCATTGACAAGTGAAAGAAAATTTTAATGCAAAAATGCAATGCACTTAGAAAACACTATGGACAACATTGTGTAGAGATAAACATGCAGAACATGAGAAAAAAAAGGGAGTGGTATGTTGATAAAAAATGTTGACACTTGATAAATGAGCACAAATATGCCTTTTAGCTCAATCTTGTTTCAATTTTAGACCAAGTCACATGTCTCGAGGGGGAATGAGCTCATAAAAAGTAGCAACAAGGGACTATTTTCCAATTTTTACAATAAGGGAGGCCCATGTTGGAATATGAAGCACTTAAAAATCTTTCAATTTCTTGAGTGTCCCAAAGATTCCTAATTGTCATTGGAGTGACTTTGTGAAATGGATCATGGCGAAACATATGTACAAACAAGTTTTGTTGAAAACAATGACAACAATTCAAACTTCAAGGTTTTTATTAGTAACATGTGATGAAATCATGACAACATTTGGACAATGCATCATGGATATCAATACATGCATATGTTTTCAAAAATTAAAGCCATGTACCAATCCTGATCTCTTTGGACCATGTATTAGAAGGAGCAAATTCCAAAAACCTCACAAAAGTCATCATGGCTGAAGTGTGCAATGGTGGCATATTGGGCAAATAAAGACATTGCCAACAACCTTTTGTCATTTGGAGCTAGTAAAATTGCTTGCAACCATGTCTGCAATGTGTGTCAACTAGCAATGTTTACATTTGTCATGATTTTTTATGCATGTTTTTAGGCAAATATTAATTTGTGTCACCATGCATAAATGGAGTCAATGTTTTCCATGGAACAAGGACTAGAGTTCTTAAATAGCTATAAAGCTCTTGGAGTCCGCAACTTGAGGGAATCCACTATATGGTAAGTACTAATGTATCTTTTTTAATTTTGTACTATAGACAATGAGTTGGAACCATCCATACAAAAATTATTTCTCTAAATCTAGCACCAAACTTACAAAAAAATTAAAACATCATCATGTGTTATTGATTAGACATGACAATGTGTTGTAAAACTACGATTTTTTTTTTTTTTTATCCTTTTCAAAATTTTTCAAATGTGCATGAAGGTGTAATCACAATCAAATGAGCCAAAAAGCACATTAGGCGACCGCCAAAACTCAATAAAAATTGTAATTTTGTTAGATATATTTTTGTGGTGCCACTTTAATGCCATGTTAATCGCGGAATGTTGTGTTAAATGACTAATATGAGTGTTGAAGAATTCAAAATAAAAATTCAAAATAAATTATTTTGGGTTTTGGTTTTA
>Ga0116228_10005038_pt1 | contig 11759 bp, 8 predicted proteins | sample S1TSphfallax_2_FD_89694 | JGI IMG/M metagenome (GOLD analysis project Ga0116228, IMG submission 89694) | Host-associated microbial communities from peat moss isolated from Minnesota, USA - S1T2_Fc - Sphagnum fallax MG | ecosystem: Host-associated > Plants > Peat moss > Unclassified | place: USA...
AAATATTTTTTTATAAATGATCAAACAACATCAACATAAATTACAAATAATTCCAATGTTGAAGCTTATGATATAACATGAAACACACATATTCAACCACAAACAATTTTATCCACTATTCTATGTTTTTAATGCAAAAGATCATCATCATGATGCATGTCCTTTGCACTTTAAACTACAAAATCCCAACCATACTATAGGTTTACATTGTCAAATATGTCTGAAATTGGGCATGTTTGTTGAACTATGTGTTGGAAACTGTGCCACACATGATGGGACTTTTCAATGGTGCTAATTGTATATTTAAATTTGTAACATGACTCCTTAATAATGAATCTCTTATATGGATTCAATTTTCAAACTTTAATGGAGGTATGAATACACAAGCTAAAAAATCAACATTTACATTTAGCAAAACTTGAACACACTTGGACACCTATCCAACCCATCTTCAAAGAAATACAAATAGGTGTTAATTCAAGCCATTTGATGACTCACATACAATTTCCTATAGTACCGCTACTGCTCACACAATTCATAAATCACAAGGTCTCGCATTAGATTATGTGTCATTTCACCCAATTGGAACAACACATCATGACCTTACATATACATCAATATATCTCAAATTTTTACAAAAAAAAACCTATATTTATTAGCTCCCTTGCAAAACAATAATTTCAAGGTAAATGTTTGTGTAATGGAAGAAATGCATCAATTTCGCAGAAAAGTTGTATGGAAATCAACAATAACAAAATAATTGTCATTAATTTGTAAAACTTACTGTAATCCAATCATTAAACACTAGGTCTCTGCCACTTCATGTTGCCGATATTGATAATGATCACAACCTAAAATCATCCCATATTATATGTTTCAATGAAAGAAGATTGAAGTCTAAAGATTTTGACATCATCCACTCTCTACCACAAACAAAAAACTATCAATCAATTATGATGCATGATAGTATGGGTACCATGTTATTATATAATAAACATATGAATTTGTATGCAACAAATACCAATGTTTACCTAGGTTTAGAAATAATTGCAACAACTTTCAACAACCAAAGTTGACACGCAATTCATGTTATCACTATATACAAACCCTTTACATAATCATTAACAGATTTTTTCAATGCACTAAAACAAACCATGCTCACTCTTCCCCAAAATTGTCCAACTATTGTCTTAGGAGATTTCAATGTGAATATGTTAGATTAAAAAACAAAAATACACAAAATTTAATTCAATTCATGTCACAATACAAAATGGTATTTCAATTTTAACAAAGCACTACAATTTATGCTTCACAACTTATCATGTTTCGTGTAATGCTCCTAATTCCCAATGTCTTTTAGGAACACCAGAAGCCTATTGGTCAAATCACAAACCTATTTACTTTGCATACAAATTGCCAAACCATGTCACCAATTTAACTTTACATTAGCTAACAAAAAAAATTTAATAGGAAAAATAGTTTTACCAACTATGGTCAATATTATGGCAATTAGTCCCAATCATAGACTAGAATGAACCATCAAGTCTACATTACTGCTTTCACCATGATAAAGCCACAAAATGTTACAACCATACATACAGGGCAGAGCCCTTGTGCCACAAGCTGCTTGTTTTGAAGAGAGAACTTCACTAGGAAACCAACACTTAAATGTTATAAAATAGCCTCATAGGCTTGTACTTAGGCTGCAAAACAAAAGGTTTGAGACCAATGAGATTGTTCAAATCAGTGCCTTGAATTGGGTTAGCCTCAATGGATTAGCCTAGTACATTACATGAAGTAGTAGGGGTTTAGGGTTCTCAAGAAGTACATACTTGTATGAACTCTCAGTACATAGTACATACATGTTGCGTGGCATGACATGTGCAAAATTGGCAAGGAGCTTTTTACAAAGAATTTGGAGCTTTCTAACAACATAATCATTCAATGCTTTTCAATAATGTGTGTGCACAAACCCTAACGATTCGCTTATGTATATTTGGAGCTTGCAACTTCCTCCCTGTACTAACTAATAGACAAGAAGTCTGACACATTTTACTTTGTGCTTTTTGTTTTGTTTTTTGTTTTTTCTAGGGTTGAATTTCCGGTCTTGATCTGCGTCGTGCTGCTGCAGCAGCAGCTGCCACAGTAGCTTCTCGCAGGAAACTGTGGATGACAGAATTCTCTTGGGTTTTTCGCTCGCTGTTGTTTCCCGAGAAATTTCCTAGGCACTGGAGTCGCGGATCGGGAAAGAAAGAGTGATGTGTGTGTGTCTCTCTCTCTCGGTGTGGATGCAATTGTGTGAAAAACTCTTTGTGATCTAGTATAGGAAACAGTGTTTTGTGAGAAATAAAAAAGAGTCTAGTCTTTCTTCCGGTTGATCCTTTTGCTGCTGTTGCTGTTTTCTCCCATGTGTTTAGATGATGCGGTTTCCAGACATCTATGAGCAGCTGATGAAGAAGAACAGCAGTTTTTTTTTCCTCTTCTCTGATTCGATGTGTGTCAACTCTTGATTGCCATTGCCTGCCTGCTTCAGTGGAGGCATGGCGGTTCGGGAATTTGGGAACAAGATGATGGAGATAAATGCAAGAAGAATAGGGGAAGAGAAGAAGAAGAAGAGAGGACTAGAACAGCAGCAGCAGAAGAAGAAGAAGACAATCAAGAGAAGTGTGTCTTCAAGTCGTGTATATGTTGTCATGCTAGCAATCTTCTCTCGTTTTGTTATTCTCGCACTTTTTGTGTTCTGGAGGATTCTCGCGCGTCCTTACGACACATCGGCAGGGCTAACCCGGCCTTGCCTCTCTCCCAACCAAAATGGTATGCCTCCTCTCTCTCTCTTTCTCTCTCTCTGTGAGGATTCTATTTTTCCTGTTCGCGATAATTATTGGAGTTCTTCTATCGCTTTCTTTCCACCTACCACAATGTTCGTTGAGCCTGCCTTCTCTCTGGATTCTCAAGCTGTCATCGCTAGTCCTGGGATTCTCAAACTGACAATCAAACCTGAGAATGCGAAACCCTAAGGTGAAGGATCGGTGACAACCCTTATTAGGTTGTCATCACTAGCCCTGGGATTCTCCAACTGAGAATCGAACCTGAGAATGCCTAAAACTTAAGGTGAAGGACCCTTGTTGTCATCACTAGCTCTGGGATTCTCAAACTGAGAATGAAACCCTATCATCTGAGTTTGAGCATTTCAAGGTGTTCAACCCTAAACCCTAAGGTGAAAGATAGGTGACAAGAAACCGCTGCTCCGCCTTCATTATGAATCCAAGCTATTTTGAATACCATTGTGCTTAGCTCGTAAACATTCTGTCATTTGCTGCTAACTCTAGATTCACAGGCTTTCTTTCACCTATGTTCAAAGACTAGTCAGTGGCATTCCAAGCTTCTCATCTCAGGTTCATTGAGTTGTCAAGCTTGAGGCTAATTGTTTAGCTAACCAGGTTCATGGGGTTGAATAGTCTGGTTGTTCTCTCAGATGACATCTCCAACTTGTCCACGTCATCTTCCTTGGATTGCAGAGAGACCTCATTGTTGATGAATTTCAGGTTCTGTTCTCTTCATTAACTGACTCAAGTTGGTTTTCTGTGCATTGTGCGGGGGTGCTTGCTGGCTCAGATCATCAGGTGAATGTGAAGTGGAAAACTGTAGGTAGTGTTATCGAAAATGGTATAGTGTGGGATTCAGTATATTATGTACAGATTGCGCAGTGTGGATATGAATATGAACAGACACATGCATTCCTACCTGTATTACCCCTCACCATGCGATTTTTGGCCAATACTGGTAGGTCACTCCCCCCTTTATCTTATTCTGTCTCCACATCTACTTTTCCAACTTCTTCACTAGTCATTGATTACTGATGGACTGATAGCCTTCAAGAACTGAATTGTGAAGGTCCACAGATTTAGATCAATGTAGCATGGTAACTTTTGCCCCCCCTTGATTGTCCTTTTCTCTCTTGATCTTGTAGCATGATAGAACATCCTTTTGTGCATGTTGAGTCTGAAAGAGTGCCTACTGAACAAAGATACAATTTGGATCCCTTGTTGAATTCTAGAGATGCAGTGAGCAATCTTTCCACTACCTTCATGTCAGGTCTAGCATTTGTGACAGTCTTCAAATTCCTGTCAGGGAAATACTAAAATTATGTGGGACTGCCAGTGTTAAGCAGATTGGTACCAAGGGTGGGCTACCGAGCAACTCTGGCCATCGCAGGATATCTCATTTCCAATGTGGCTTTTGTCTATGCGGCACTGTACTTATATAAGTTGACACTGTATGTTGTGGAGGATGAACGGCAGGCATGGCGTGCAACAGCCCTTTTCTGCTTTAACCCGGCCTCTGTCTTTTACTCATCCATGTATCCTCTTCGGTGATTGATATTAAGGCACTCTTTGGTTGTGGTAAGATCATTTGGAAGCTCCTCAAAGCCAAACATTCCTTGCATGATATCCTGTATCATGTTGTTTGTTATGACTCCAGTTACTCCTATTTGCCTTTCACTGAGAAACTTTATGTTGGGTTGGTTACTTATATCTTTCTCCTGTGCTCCTGTCCTGTATTCCCCTCCTCTTTCCCAGATGCGTTTCTTCGATGGCATGCTTCCTTACTCAGTACAATTGGGGAAAGAGGTCTATGTGGCAAGCCATGCCTTATGACTAGTATGTTTTGTCTGGATCTTCAAGCAGCAGATTTGTAGAATGTCATTTACAGATGCTGTTGTGTTCATCCTACATGCCCTGCTGCTTGAGCCATGTGAATTATACTGGGAGAATACGTTTCAGTACAATAACACACTCTTCTTTAGGTGTCTGCCTTAATATCACAACCAGATACTCAGAGAGCCTGTTTGCATTCTGCTCCTTTGCTGGCCTTTGGAACTTTGTGAAAGGGTCAAAGTGGATGGCCATTGTTCTCTGGGGACTGTCAAGTGGGGTGCGGTCCAATGGAGTTCTACATGCAGGGTTTTTCCTTTTTCAATCTATGCACTACTGCCATAAGGCAGCTTTTAGCCAGCAGCGGCGCCTGGTAAGTATATGTGCCTCAATGCAACTGTCAGCATAGACCATGTTAGTCAATCCACAGGAAAACCTTGCTTTAAGTTGTAGTCCAACCTAAGGTCTCTTTTTAGTGAGGTTTTTGTCATGATTTTCTAGTCCAAGAAATCCATCTGAGAAGCATGTTGGTTGTGCTTGACCAGAGAGTCGGTGTAGCTTTGAAACTCAGTATGATGCTAACCATGCCAAGAGCAGAGGGGTGTTCTTGCAGTGGTCACAGCTATAATGCAAAGTGGGGCAGTGGTGACACCATTTGTTGCTTTCCAGTTCTATGGTTACTACCAACATTGTGACCCATCTGTTGGAAGTGTGGAGGAGCTACGTCCCTGGTGTACTGCAAGACTGCCCTACCTTTATGGTTTTGTTCAGAAGCACTACTGGTGGGTTTTGGTTGCCAATTGTGGTTTCTATCCTTCTAATGAGAGATCTGACTTAATTTTTGAGAAACTTATTATTAGGTCATCTCTCAGTTTTTTTGTTTACTTGAATCTTAAGTATGGAGAAACTCTCAGTACGTATGGAGATCCAGCATCCTTTTCAAGATTTTGCTTTTGACTGTGGACAAGGTGATGCCATAGATAGATGCTAAATCTTTTTGGCTTTCTAATTGAAGTATCTTCTTGCAGGAATGTTGGTTTCCTCCGGTATTTTGAAATAAAGCAGATTCCCAATTTCATGCTTGCATCACCCATGCTCGCCCTTGCCATCTGTTCACTCATTTCATATGGGAAGCAACGGTCGCGCCTGCTTCTTTCCCTTGGGTTCCGTGCAACTCCTATGGAATGGGGAAAACTGGTCTTGTCTCCAACTTTGGAGCAGAAACATGTGAAGTACATTGATGACAATTGCTCAGCAGATAATGGTGGTGGATCTGGGTTGTCTGCTCTCTCTCCAGAGGTTATCTATGGTAGGTTTGGAAAGGAACCTCTACCAGATCAGCTTCTGATGCAGTCCTGAGTTCCATTTTGCTTCTTGTCAGCTCCTAGTACAAAGATGTACTGTACAATGTGTCCATATGCCCAAGAAGAGTACAAAGAACTTAGTTTAGGCAAAAGCCTGTTTGCTTTGCATTCTATTTGCTTTTGGTCTAAGGAGTTGTCAAGTGTTGTAAATCATCTGAAATTTAACAGAAGTTTATTAAAGTAATGCAAATGGCCTTATGGCTCTACAGTCATTGATATCTATCTATTTTGTAGGATAGGAAGTCTGTGCCAGTTCTGAAGGCAGAAGTTATGAATTTTTGGTTGCTTAAGAACAGCTGCAAATTGCAAAAATTATGACTAGATATGATTCTGGTTTGTTCCTACAGAACTGCAGCAAAGACAGCAGACAAAGATTGAACGCACCATTGCTGAAGAACATGGATTGGTCAACCCTGATGGCTTGGGGAGTTTTTTCTCCCCTGCGGCTGTGTGCTTCTTGGTACAATTGGCAGTCATGACATCAGTAGCATGTCTCATCATGCATGTGCAGGTCAGTGGTGAACTTAATTCAATACTGAGTGAATTTGAGTTTCTGATTCTGCATTTCAGCACATGATTGACAGCCTCTCCCATGTGGATAAAGCTCTCTTCAGAATTTTCACTCAGCTGAGTGATCTTTAACTCAGCCTGGAACTTGCTTGACCTAATTTGGCACACAAGAAAGATGGAGTTATGGTTTGGATGATGGTCGAAAAGGAATGGGTTCAAGATAATATGTGCAGATAGGAACATCACTCTTAAGCTTTCTTCAGTCAGTCAATAAGAAAGTCTAGAATCAGTTCTATCATATGATAGGCAACATCAGTTCCCTTTTGAACATGGGTATTCCTGTTTTTCTATGTCAGGGTTGCACCTATTTGTGTAGATGTACACTGAAGATGCAAGAAGCTATATGATGTTTTCTCTGTGTATGCTGTGGATTGACTATGATGTTATGTGCACAGGTTGCAACAAGGTTTCTGTCAGTAAGCCCCCCCATCTATTGGTATGCTGCACATGTCATGGATCCCTCTGTGAGTGGGCGTCCTATGGGACGTCTCATATGGGCAATATTCTTTAGCTACTTGGGCCTTGGCTCACTTTTGTTTATCAATTTCTATCCTTTCACTTGATGGTTTAATCAGGGGATGCTCCACCTGCACACTTTCTCGAAGGAAATTTGCTCCTTCATATTTGTTCTTCATTTATGGTGCATAATGCACCTTGCATTGAGATACTTGTGAAACAGTGCATTTCACTCTTTGGTTGATTACAGGTTGTCTAGGATCTATAGTTTTCATGGAAGAACTGGACCTAAATTCTAAGTCTAGATTTGGTAAGATCAAAATAGGTGAGTAGCTTGATCATTTGGTTGGGCAGACAGGAGGGACTTGTTGCAAGATTTGCCACTATTCTAAAGATTAATGGAATGGGAGAAAGCAATATGTCCCCAAACTTTTTGCAGAAGTGAGCTTCTTCACATTGTCTGGATGATTTGATTGCCTGTTTTGATTACAAGTATGGTAGTTGAAGTTAAAGATATTTTAGAGAAAATCATTTAGAGTGAGCAGCAGTGTGCTGTAGGGCATTTTCCAATAAGTGGATTGTGGAAAATCTCTAGGCACAGCACTTCTTGTTCCATGGTTCTGTGGTTGTGGGAGTATGTCACACAGCAGAGTCCCACAGTCACGCTAGGATGACACAGAAGAGCAACACTAGGATGTCCAGGCACATGACACAGAATGCATAATATACTATATAGGGAACTTGAATTTCAGCAGGTGGAGAATGCTGGCTTGGAGGCCTTCTTGTACTGCTTGGCTTGAATCATTTCTTTGACTTGTGTGGTCTGCAAAGGTACCAGGTTGTTGCTCTGACTTTAGCTGGACACGGGGATTGGTATGAAGGTGTTTTCTCATTTAACCCAAGGGGCAACATGCTGGCAAAATAGCAAAACTTATCTTTACCAGTGAGACTGAGATATGTGATGGTCAGGGAGTGTACTTCCATGACCAGTAATTGCTCTTAGAATGCATTGGCTTGTGATGATAGCATGAACAGATGTACTGAGTTTGTACTTCACAATCTTATGTGTAAATTTGATGTATTGCCTGATTATGCATATAAACTCAGAGCTAAGAATATCACTTTAGATGTGGCTTGAGGTAAAGGGGTGAGGCTTAGGTTTTGCCATATGCAAAGGATCCACATGGTTTATATAACCTCCGTGTGTTATGAGAACATCATCTTGTAGGCAACATGTATGCACCTATTTTCAAGTAATTCAATTGCAAATTGAACTGTGGCACTGGTCATTTCTACCTTCTATCAATTACCACCAATTGTTCAACCCTCTGTTATTGAAATCCCAAGAAAAAAATGAGGATTTAAGGTAATATCCTGACTAAAAATGCCATAAGCATTGTAAAGACAATTGATAAATCAGAGTGAGAGCACACATCGTTTAGGTATTTGAATTCTAGTTGGTGTGTTATAGGCACCTTCTTTATCCCCCCTTCAATTATCACAAATATACATTTTGTGAATCCATTAGCATATTTTATGTTTACTGTTATTGCCAAATTGTAGGTAATTTTATGTAATATCTTTTGAATTTGGGTTTGTTTCTTTTCTTTACATATATTAATCATCTTCATGGCTAATCAATCTTCATAGCAAATGCAACCCATATTTGGTTTGTTACCATGCACTCATCAAGCAAGCTAGTTGCATACAGTTTGTAGTATAATCACAACATTCATCAGATTGAGAAGATTGATTGTTGTGACAAACTGATCAAACTAGATTGCATTTTCAATTCCATTTCAAGTAGCAATTGGTGAATCCTCACACTATTTCTACAAATTTCACCACTTGCTATTTAAAATTTCCACTCTTGTTGATGTTTGTAACAAATTTCCATTCTTGTTGCCAACTATAAACCTTGGGTTTCATCATCTCTTATGAGCTTTCTTCCCTTGCATGATCAACTTGAAGATCTATTTTTAAAGTGCACTAATATTTTTGGATTTTGAATTTGAAGCTTTATGTGTGTGAGCTTGTAGGAAGTTTTGATCATCCCATTCAAAGAAACAAGTACAAACCAAGAAATGATAAGAACACCATGACATTTGTGCAACATGCATGGATTAGAAATGTGCCCTTTAATTTACACCCCCCCTTCAATCATATCTTTATTTATGTACATGTTAAAGGAACTTTTCACTTTGCCACTCGTCCAACCTCATTAGGTTCTAAAAATAGAACATCTCTTGTTTGCACACAAAGTTATGAAAATCCCCTTGCATTTAATCCATCTCCAAGAACTTCAAAAGTCATCAATGACTCGATCACTTGCTCTGCAATCATTGTGCATCAATGTATAATAAATAGAATGAAATGGAGTGTGACAATATCCCACCTTTGTGAATGCAAAAAAAGTAAACATGTTTCAATGTCCTTCACGTAAATTACATACAATTTGAAACTTTCATTTCTTTCATATAACACATCAAACAATGTGATTGAACAATTTATGTGGCAAAGTATTATGGCACCTTACCTATGTAAGCACCAACTGCATTAAATAGAAAAGTAACGAACATACCAATGTTCCCTTTGCCAGTGATGATGTAGGTTTAACTATTGGTGCTACCTCTGATTTTGTTGCTAATGCTCCCAATTTTGATGGTTTATTCACTTTCTCTTTTTGTGCCCAATTTGACATAAACTCCAATGCATCTACCCCCAAGCCTTAAGAAAGGTTACTTTTTTCTTCATCCAAACAAATAAAATAAGAACAAATGTGGATTCTTTGATCTAATAATAATAGTAACAATAATAATAAATTCTCTCAATAAACAAAACCATTCGTACAATCTTTCAAGAAAACAAGAACCACAAAATAAACCAATTTAGTTTGGATTCAAAATTAAGGTGTTAGACATAAGTGTGTCAAAACATCACTAGTTGCAACACCATATGTTTTGAAAGTTCTTGAAACCATCATGAAAAACCAATAGATTGTAAATTGGGTAGCTTGACTAGGTTGCACCTTTGAATATTATCTTCATAATCTAGAGAATGGCCACATTAATCAATGCACACAAAAAACTCTTCACAAAACTCCTTATCAAACATTATCCATTTGTTGGATCATAAGAAAGAGGCATGTTTTGTGGGTTTCCAATTTTAAGGTTGTTTGACACAATCAACAAAGTGTAATTTGTAAGGTATATATAATTTGTCAAATTTGCATTTGTAAAACTTTAGGTTCAAGATAAAAGAAAAAACCATCAGGTTGTGCACACAACAAATCTGTCATGAACCGAGACAACAAATCATGTACATCAAGTCGTGCTCCATAATTTTCCATTGCTACCCTCCTTGGGTTAGCTTTTGGACCCTCATCTATTAGTTGAACCCTCTTCCTTTCCTCTGTCTTGCATGACATCTTTCTTTTTTTCAATTATCACTTGAAGATTCAAAATTGATGTGGCTTTTGTTAATATTTGAACACCACAAGATTCAATAACATTGTTTCTAGCACCTCAACTTCTAAAAGTATAACCCTTATGAAATTTTGAATGAAAGGCAATTCAAGGCATAAAATAGTGGAATTGCCATCAATTTAACAATAGTAAGGATGCAAACTAAACAAGGTTTCATGTGGGATGTTCCAACATGTAAATGGTAAAGAATGTGGACGGAAAAATTGTGCATGTTGGAGGTTTATTTGTTTCATATCAATCTATCTACTTGCTTCAACACCAAGAAAAAAATAACATGCCAAATTTTACAACAAAAGAGATTAAGTGTGTTTTTACCATATGCATTGCTCAAAGGTGTGAAACTACCTAATAATGGAAATAGGGGACCCATTTTCCTCTCAAAATTGGTTAGATTGACTACCATTGTTCTAAAGATACAAAGAAAATAAATTTTATAGTTAAGGTTTGTGACAAGAATGTTATTCCACAAGTGTGTGAATGTGAACATGAACAAATGAACATGAAAAGGGATTAAGAATATTCTCTAAAATATCCATGGGAATAGTTTCTAACATGTTCACTTGATGTGAATTGATTATTCTTTCACATGTCCCAAGATGTTCCCATGTCAAAATAATATTCAAATATTCCCGAACATATGCAAATATTTTGACACGTTAACCACGTCACAATGTACATATGGAAGGTTCAAACTACTTGCATAATCAGAGAAAAATTTATTTGTTTTTAAAATGTGTTTAAATGACAAGGAAATGACACAAAAAATAGGAATTTATTCTTATAACACGAGCCTTGAATAACATTGAACATTTATGCCTTAAGAAAATTATTGTGAGGACATATTTCAATTCGTAGTTTAAAAATAAATCTAGATGACATGTAGTGATGATTTCAAAAAATAAATGAATGTCATCACATGTAGGATCTTGCTTCAAATAGAGTGTGACATGGATAAAGTCAGAAAATCTAGTGGTGAAGAGTTGTTATGATAAAATCTATCATAACCTCAATTACTAGAAAAAAACACTCGTGCATATTACATTGTTGGAGGATTATTTTATCTAACAACAAACTTTTGTAGTTTAACACATTTAAGGGACCGGATAGTGGAGGTGACTTATGATCACTAGTTGTAATCACAATCAAATGGGCCAATGAAAGGACTCAACCACAAATGGGCCCTTTGTGGTCATTTTGACTTTTTCATATAAAAGATTTTTTGAAGGATT
>Ga0116228_10005045_pt1 | contig 11745 bp, 10 predicted proteins | sample S1TSphfallax_2_FD_89694 | JGI IMG/M metagenome (GOLD analysis project Ga0116228, IMG submission 89694) | Host-associated microbial communities from peat moss isolated from Minnesota, USA - S1T2_Fc - Sphagnum fallax MG | ecosystem: Host-associated > Plants > Peat moss > Unclassified | place...
AGGAGGAGGAGGAGGAGGAAGAACAAGAAGAAGAAGAAGAAGAGGACGACGGAAAACAGAAGTACACTGTGGATGTGCACAGCGGCGGCTGTGGCAACATCTGGTCATGTCCACTCTCGAAATCGAAGCTCGCGAGTAAGTACGAAAGTCCTCTCTTGTTCTTCTTCTTCCTTGAGAGCTCTGTTCGTGTTTGTCTTTCTCGCTAGATCGAGTGACCGAGCGAGCGAGAAGCGCTCCTCCTCTGTTTGGTCCCTCCTCCTCGCTGTTGTTTTGTTTTCACCGCATTTTTTCTTTCTCACTGGATCGTTCTCTTCCTCCTTTCCTCTTCTCTTTCTTGCTAATGCATTTTTCAATCATTCAGTCTTCAAGGTTCTTTCACCAGCTTCTTGCATTACTCCGCGCGGGGACAATGATGTTTGCCTTTTTTGCAAAAGACTGGTTTTTATTTGGGCTGGAAAGCTTCGAAACTGCATTAGTTTCAACTGCAGTGGTGTAATAGGACAAGGCTCAAATGTTCAACGGAAATGCTCAGCATCTCTCCCATGGTGGTGATGCAGCTGGAGCACTTGCAGCATTCTGTAGAGTGTGTACCAGCAGCAGTGTGCAAGAGTCGTGTGGCAGAAAGAAAGGATTACATCATCTGCATGCCATGATATTGATTCTTACAAAAACCCTTGAATGATTCTTTGTGATGTTTTGTTTGTTTGAGAGAACAGTGTCATAAAGATCGTGCTGCAGTTCTGCAAGGAGAATTCTCTCCAGCAGACATTTCAGACACTGCAAAATGAGTGTCAGGTATCTCTCAATACGGTTGACAGCAGTGAATCCTTTGTGGCCGACATCAACAACGGCCGCTGGGATGCAGTGTTACCACAGGTGGCACAGCTCAAGCTTCCCCGCAAGAAGCTGGAGGATTTGTATGAGCAGGTGTCTATTTTTCCTTCCCCTTCAAACCAGATTTTACAGAGATTTGATCTTCTCCCAAATCAATGGTGGCACATCAAAAGTGCTCATGGATTTTGCAGTTTTGCTCTTTCTTGCCATCATTTGTTTGATGTCTGCATTGAAGATTGTGTTCTGAGCTTTGAGTGGCATTGACCAGATTGTCCTAGAGATGATAGAGCTGCGAGAGCTGGACACAGCAAGAGCTATCTTGCGGCAAACCCAAGCCATGGGCTTCATGAAGCAGGAACAGCCAGAGCGGTATCTTCGCCTTGAGCACCTTCTTGTTCGAACTTACTTTGACCCTCGTGAGGTACACCTTGAACCAGTACTTGGGTGGATGTGGTTATGCTTGTCTTGCCTTGAAGAGGATGCTTGCCTACATTGTTTTGTGTTTGTTCAGCACTTTGGAAAATGCAGCAATGTTGCTTCTGCTGGTGTGTAATTGTTAAAGCCAGTGTGGTTGGATGCTGCAGGCCTATCCAGAGTCATCCAAGGAGAAGAGAAGATCACAGATTGCTCAAGGTTTTGTCCCACTAAACCCACCCTCACATAGAACATCGACTATTTTGTTCATATGAAATGAATTGTTCATTCTTTGTTGCCTTACCTTCAAAGTGTTGTCCCAGATTACAGATTGCTCAAGGTTTTGTCCCATTAAACCCTAACATTGGACGTAGACTGTTTGTTCATATGACAAACAGATTGTTCATTCTTTTCATTTTACCTTCCAAGTGTTCTTGTGGAATTTTCTCTGCAATCTCTAGATATATTTTGTTCACACAGAGAAAATTTTCAAGTCTGAGAGGAATCTCATGGCTTTGGAAGGGTGTTTCCACAAGTGGTGCTTGTGCTAAAATTGAGTGTTTGTCCTTTGCAGCTCTAGCAAATGAAGTGACAGTGGTTCCACCTTCAAGGTTGATGGCCTTGATTGGTCAAGCTTTGAAATGGCAACAGCATCAAGGTTGGCTGCAAATGACCTTTTGAGTTTCTTCTGTGAAAAACATTTTTCTTTTGGGTGTCATTGACAGTGATAATGTTTTGCTGCTTCTCTTTAAGCACAAACTTCTGTGATACCCCAAGTTGTGAATGTGGCCAGAGGTCCTATAGAAAATTCTCTATCTCAGAAATGGGATGTAATGACATTTCTGAATGCGGTTTATGCCAGTTTTATCCTTATCAAAAAAACTCTTTTAGCATGAGTTGAAATTCAGATTCTAGATTCTGTTTGACTCCTCTCTGAGTTTTCCCACATCTAGAGAGGCCCTGTTCTCTCATTCATCATGGTGAGGAGGTCTCTCTGGAATACTGAATGGTACTCCTGTTGGTTTGCAGGACTTCTACCACCTGGTACACAGTTTGATCTTTTCAAAGGTGCTGCAGCAGTCAAGGCTGATGAGGAAGAAATTTATCCAACAGTGCTGGGCCACACTATTAAAGTATATGCCCTTGCTTCTTCTTTACCCCTTGGAGTCATGTTGTTTTGGTGGTGCCTGAAACATAACTGCAGATTTTTTGTGGTATTGAGGCTAATTGTGCTCTTGTTTTGTCAACTCTGTGTGTGACAATTTGTCCAGTTTGGAAAGCAAAGTCATCCAGAGTGTGCACGCTTCTCTCCTGATGGCCAATTTCTGGTGTCTGCTTCTGTGGATGGTTTTATTGAGGTCAGCATAACCAATTCCAGTCCAAGTCTTTTTGTGCGATTTTGTGCTCAGTGCCTTTTTCAACTCAAATGCAATCAATACTGGTTTCCTTCCAATTGTTGGTATCAGTTTTTCCTAGTAGCTTTTGTGTTGTATTCTGAGCTGCCCTTGGCTGTAAGAGTTCGTGCCTTCATGTAGACTTGGATTCATCAGTTACAACTGATCCATTTGTTTTAACAGCTGGTAGCTTCAATGTTTTGTTTCTAATGGTTTTCATTGCTGTATGGCTGATTTTGTGCACATGCTGGCAGGTTTGGGACTACTTGAGTGGGAAGTTGAAGAAGGATTTACAATATCAGGCAGATGTATGTCTTTCTGTGATTTTGTTCACAATTTGAAATGGATACAGGTTTACCTTTGGGATGACCTCTTGCTAGAGGTTCTGTCAAGAATCTTTTGCTAGAAGGCTTTTGGACTGACTACATTGTGTTGGGTCAATGGTAATGTGGTGTGCAGGATGCATTTATGATGCATGATGATGCAGTTTTATCAATCAACTTTAGCCGAGATTCTGAAATGCTTGCTTCAGGTTCCCAGGATGGCAAAATCAAGGTGCTTCTGCCTTCTCATCTCCCACAGAATTGAAAATCATTTTTGAATGCTCTCTTCATGTCCTCAACTTATGTTTGGCAAAGTAGGATGAGTTTCTTGCTTAATCTTTTCTTGAGAGCTGGAACCTTGGTGTGTTATGTCCACACTCATTTGGTGTCAAGAATCCTCCCCTTGCAAAGCCTTGCTCAGTTGTACATTGTTACTCCCAGTGATAGTTGCAATGAAAGTACAGAACTGTGAACCTGCAGGTGTGGAGAATTCGGACTGGGCAGTGCTTACGGCGATTTGAGCGTGCACATGGGCAGGGTGTGACCAGTGTCTCCTTCTCCAGGGATGGCACCCAAATCCTCAGCACATCCTTCGATGGCACAGCACGGTAAGTGGAGAAGCTAAAATCTGTCCATGCATTTTGCATGCTTTGCAATATGGTGCAATGTCAGGTACTTATGTGTTTAGAGCATGTTGTGCTGGCACTGTTTTAATGTCAGAATCTCAAGTATTAGAAAGCATCACTAGGGTAGCTGTCAGAAGTTGGCAAGGCAGCCTTAAATTGCTTTCTCAAACTAAGGTTTTGATCTTGAGTAGGATACATGGACTGAAGTCTGGGAAAACCTTGAAGGAATTCCGAGGGCACTCATCATATGTTAATGATGCCATATTCACCAGTGATGGTGGCCGTGTGATAACAGCTTCTAGTGATGGCACTGTGAAAGTGAGTATTCTTGTTGCCTGATATTTACTGTTAGGCAGATCAGAGAAGTAAGTTTGTCTGTCTCATATCTACCTCTCCATCTGGTCTAACAGTAGAGACTTGCACATTACCAGATGAAAGGCATAGACTCAAAGCTTGAAGTTGGGAAGTTCACTACTAGAGATTGTCCATTTTCATTATGTCTTCTTGCTTTGTGAGTACTGCATGTATGCAGTACTGCAGGTAGTCATTGTTATGATGCAAGTGGTTTTTCTTTTCTGTTCATCCTGCACTACTCTGAAAAATCTGTGGGAAGACATAATGGGTATATTATGGGTGGGGACATTCCTGGATAATGCTGCAGGTTTGGGATGTGAAGACGACAGACTGTGTGCAAACATTCAAGCCACCACCTCCTTTGCGGGTGAAATTCACTACACTTGTGACTCTAGTATCAAAAGCTGCTGGATCACTGTTGAGATGGCAGGGTTAGTTGGAATTCATTGTTGGACTTGCATGTGACATACACATTACTACATATACTGAAATGGGTGGGTCTTTTCATTGTATTGACCAGGGTGGTGATGCAACAGTGAACTCAGTGCATCTAATGCCTAAAAACACAGAGCACATTGTTGTCTGTAATCGAGCATCATCCATCTATGTGATGACCTTGCAAGGCCAGGTCCTCTTGTTCTTTCCTGATTTAGCACATGTTCTAAGACTCTTTCTCTTCAGAGTGCTGCATACTTCCTAATTGCTCACAATTTGTTTAGAGCTCAGTCCTGTATCACCATTGAGTTGCTGGATTTGTAATGACGCTGACTTATTTGCACCTTGATTATCTTGGTTGGTAGGTGGTGAAGAGTTTGTCATCTGGTAAGCGAGAAGGTGGAGATTTTGTTGGTGCCTGCATCTCTCCTAAAGGAGATTGGATCTATTGTGTCGGAGAAGACCGGTATGTCCTCATGGCTCCTCAGTTGTGATGTGAGTCTCATGGTGCATGTTAGTCTCAACCCAAGATGTGATTCCATCATGTTCAGGGGCAAATAAAATGCAATGAAGCTTATCCTCACAAGCTTACTGCACCTGCATGATGATACTCTTGACTGTTGATTAGCTGTGCCTCTTGAGTGCCAGCTAACATCATGACTGAGTTTTCCCATTGCTTCTGAAAATGCAACACACAACTCAGGGCACAGATGTTTGTGTAATGGTTTGGCAGAAATTTGGGCAGACTAATATATACTGGTGTAGGTCATGCATGGCACCTTGTCACTGATATTCATGATAAAGGTTATGGTCTTATACTTTGTGGGTGACACTCATAAGCTTATGACCATACATGTTCTTGTTGTGTTAGTTTTCGTTTTTACTGCATCTTACAGAAAAGAAATTTTGGGCAGATTATTATTTGCAAATCTACACCCACTGGCAGTAGCTGATGAAGTCAGTGGGCAGTCATGTCATCTTGTCACTGCTATTCACGATGATGGTGATGATGGTCTGATACTTTGTGAGTGGCACTCATAATGTTATGACCACACTCATCCTTGTCATGTTAGTTTTGGTTTGGCTGGAACTGACAGAATGCTTACCTTCAAACTGCTGTTTTGGAGTTTTCTCTGCAATCCCATAGACATTTGAGGACTAGGGGATCTGATTGGAAGGGCTGGTATTGGAAAGTTCTCAGTACTTATGAAGATATCTAATGAGGAGGGCTGGCATGCATTTGGATGATGTGCAGAAACATTTACTGCTTTAGTCACCAGTCTGGCAAGCTTGAACATCTCATGACGGTGAGTTAAGATTGAAGGTGAACTGTAACACATGCCAATATTTGCTCTGTGCATTCAGTATCACAGGAAGTCACATGCTGCATGTGTTCTTGGACCATCCTGAGATGCTTAAAGCCATCATCTTTTAGCCCTGTGGAGATTCCATGGTTTATTGACTGACATAGACATGGATGGGTGGGAATGGATGGATGGAGCAGGCACACGAGAAAGATATCATTGGTGTAACACATCATCCTCACCGCAATCTGCTGGTGACATACAGTGATGACAGTACCATGAAGCTTTGGAAACCCTGAGATTCCTTTGTACATTTCTGTTCTCTTTGTTAGGACACAGATAATTGTGAATGTCTAAATCAGAGGATTCAATTTGCTGTGTGCTTCAGGGTGTCTTTTCCCAGGCTGCAGGTTTTTTATCATGATGTTTGGAGTTTTGTTTCAATGTACCATGGATGGTAATGCTGTCTCCTCACAATTAGGGTTTCTTTTTCAATTTTTGTGATGCAGCCAGACTGGTGATCATCCACAAGAGGAAATAGCCAAATTTGGCTACATGCCAGAAAGGAAAGTACAACACTTTTAAGAATCCTCATATATTTTGACAACTTACTGGAACCCATTGTCTAAATGTGGTGATTTCAGAAAAAAAATTCCTCAAAATCTGGCAAGTTTTTTTCTCTCACGAAAATCCCTTTGTACCCTGTCACATTGCATTTGTTTCTGGAGGACTTGAACAGGAAAACACAATTGGATTGCAACATGTCGATCACAATTGGAACTTTCCTTTCACAAGCAGACTATTGTGCACCAGTCAAGCTTGTTTCATGATGAATTCTATTCTGAAATTTTCATTATATGAATCAATCTGGATTTTGTGGTACGTTCAACAACATTCATGTTTGAAATGCACAGTAAATTCAATCAAATGGACTTGTGGAAATTGTGGAAGTTGTAAAAATCATTAAACCTTGCAAGAAGGCAATTCATATTTACATTGGAGTTTAGTTCATTATCATTGGAACATATCCTAAACCATGTTGATTCAGCTCATACTTCATTATCATTGGAACATATCCTAAACCATGTCGATTAGTTTGATCCTCCTCAAAAACTAAACCATCTTCCTCCTTGTTTAGCTCACAACTCTCAAACAAATGAAGATTACAAGTATTACTCATTCATGTCAAACCACAAACATCTTAAACCCTAAAAACCCTTAACCCCTAATGGTCATAGTATACTAAAGCACTTATCAAAATATCATGATGATTCTTCTTATGAAAATTCATGTGAAAAGCATTCACAACAATTCTTTTATTTTCATATGTCTTTTCCTTATTTATTTATTTATTTATTTAAAAAATCTTCCTCAATTGAATAATACCCACATTCATATAGTTACATATATTATAGGTAGGTCATGCATCAACAAATCATACATCAATTACTACCCCAACATCATATGTTAAATTAGGGTTACTTACCTAAGCTATCAATTCAACTATTCAAGCTTAATGGATGAATCTTATTGACCAACTTGTTTTTTTTTACATATAATGAAAATTTTAATAATCCTAAATTAAGGTCAAGACATATTATTTTTCTACCCACAATTATTTGTATGACAATTATGATTTATTCCCATTATTAGAATGGTCTAATGGTTGCAAACTAGCATCTTGTAATATATAAATAAATAATTTCAATTTCAATTTCAATTTGTAATGGTCTATCTTGTGATATGGAATTACAATTTCATTTGTATGTTTGGGTTTTTTTGCCATTTTACAATATTTTATAAATTTTCAAATTATTTGCTGCTTTAATAATCCCCATGTTACTACTATATTTGTGATATTTTAGATTTTCAAATCATTTTCTGCATAATAATTCCACCATTTGGGAAACAGGATTTTTATTTTTATTTTTTCAATTTTTCGATTTAAAGAATTTAGCGAAGTTTCCTCTAAAAAGATTTTTTTTTTTAAAATCGAATTTACCGCAGAAAATTATATTTCCAAATTGTTTTGGTGAAAAAAAAAAAAGACGATCTGAATGCCACGTGGACAGCAGAGAAGTCATCTACGTGGATTGTGATGGGGAACGGAGTTGCCAAGTGGAAGGGAACATGCGTGCCCTTGCTTGAACCCTTTTGTGTCTGCCCCGAAAAAAACGCACCTGCGTAACCCTCCCTCGATTCCTTCTGTTTCTGCCCCCAAAAAAACATTTTGTTTCTGCCCGCAAGAAAGCAAAGCTCGAACGAGGAGACCAGCTTCTCGTGTTTTTGTTCGCGTTTTTCATCGCTTGTGTTGTCGGAGAAATTCTCTAAAGAATCGATTTGCAGTCGGATTTGGAGAGGTTTCGTTTTATTTTCTGGTGTTTTTTTTATCGGTTTTTTTTTTTGGAACAATTCTGTGGCGAAAGCGATTTGCAGTCGGATTCGGAGACCTTTCGTGTTTCTGTTTGTGTTTTGGATCGGTTTCGTTCTTGGAGCAATTTCTGTGACGAAATCGATTTGCAGTCGGATTTGGAATTGCTGTAAGCCATGGCGGCTACATTGTTGATGAAAAAGATGCGTAGTGGCGCAGAGACTGCACGTACAATGTTAGGCTTCCATTTATGGAGGAGAGGCTTGAAAACAGCAATGCCACAGCAAGAGGTTCTGCCGGATCTTCCATACGACTATAACGCCCTGGAGCCTGTGATCAGCGCGGAGATCATGCGTCTGCATCATCAGAAGCATCACCAAGCTTACGTGACGGGTTTCAACAAGGCTATGGAGCAGCTGAACTCCACCTCCGACCCGCAAACCATCGTCGCTCTGCAGTCTGCCATTAACTTCAATGGCGGAGGTAATAATAACGCACCGCAAACCTCTCCGTTCTTTCTTGACATTATTTCCTTCATTTGGAACCTTTCTCTACGTTTGGAGATCCAATGTTGATATTGGCATGAACACCAGCTCGTCCTAGAATTCTGCTTTTTAGCTGTAGACATGGAAACACATTGTCACGTGGAGGTTCAAGGTTACAGATATGGAGGTTATGCATTTTTTCTTAGTATATAAGAGGCTTTGATGCAGAAGGTTGTGAAAAGTTCTTCTTGAGGTTGAGCACTAAGGCCCTTGGTCTGTTTTCAAGAATTCCTCTTGTAGTGTAATGTGATGTGATGATTGCATGCATTGCAATGGTTGCATGGATTGGTTAGTCTGTTTCTCAAAGCACGCCTGGCCAATGCAGCAAATGATTGAGCATTTTTGGCTACCAGGGGATGGATGATCTCTGCATTGGTACTCTATATGTATGTACATGTTGCTGTTGTAGAACTTTAGCATCTCTGTTTCTTTCACTTTCTTCTCCTGACACAGGAATTCCCTGTGCCATCAGGTCATGTACAGGAAACATGGCCTGCATTGGGGTTTTGATATGTTGTGCTTATGTGCAGGACATGTCAATCATGCAATTTTCTGGCAGAATCTTGCACCACCAAAAGTAAGCATTTTCAAAAATATTGATTTCTTTAGTGATTTTTTCTGTAACCGACAACCAACATCTGGAACCTATTGAGAATTTTGACAGAAATTTCCCCACCCATTTGCAGGAGGGAGGAGGGGAGCCACCAGAAGGAAATCTGGCATCAGCTATTAAGTCAGAGTTTGGATCCTTGGATAAATTGATAGCAAAAATGAGTACTACTGGGGCTGGAGTGCAAGGATCTGGCTGGGTGGTATGTTACTTTGTGTTTGAATTGTTATCTCTGCATTTTGTTTTCAGATGCTGAATTCCATCTTTCCAGTTTCTTGGCTGGAATTCATTTTGGATGTTTAAACTGGGATTCTTTTACCAGTGGCTGGGACTGATCAAGGACATGAAACGGCTTACAGTAGAGACGACTGCCAATCAGGTATTGTTTCCATCTCAATAATCAAGGTGCTGTGATTCTAGCTTCCAGGTGGTCCTGAACCCAAAATGCTCAACTTTGGACATCAATCTTCAATGCATTCCCTGAAAATTCTGAGCTTTGTTTGAAAGTTAGAGATGGCGAGAAAAGGCATCAATACTCTTGAAGGAAATTGATTAGAAGATCACATCTCCTGGAATTGTTTTATATGAGGAGTTTTTGAAATCCACTAGCTTACTGGCAGTTTGATATTTGTTTGTTTCTTCTAAAAGAAGATCATCAGCTGCACTTGAGTCTTTGGATGACTAGGGGCATGTGATAGAGGATCAGAAGAGAAGCATGTATTGAAACAATTGTCTGGTAATCTCCTCTCTCAGGATCCATTGGCATCAAAGGGTCTAATTCCATTGCTGGGTATTGATGTATGGGAGCATGCTTACTATCTTCAGGTATGCTCAGCAGCCAACTATGTAACTGCCCCTTTGACATGAATCATGCTGCAATGATAGCATTTTGATCCTATACCATGTAGTTGACTGTCACATTTCTGGGTTATGTAAATTGTCAAAAAGGCTTGGAATATCTTTTCAATTATTACTGAAAGCTTCCATATTGCAAGGGATTCTTGGTTTCATCATCTGCCACATGCCCATCATAAACAGGCAAGCTGTGATAGAGTGGACCATGCATATGCCCATTATGCATCCCAGTTTTGTAGGAGTCACTAAAATCTGCACTCCTATCCTGCTCCTCTAATTCTTTGCAAATCACTCAATCTACATTTTGTTAGGTACTGAGGATTGCAGAGAACTGTGCTGGTTCTTATTATTGACTGCAAAATCATGACTTAATTGTTTTGTCCAGTTTGAAAAAGAGGTGACAAACTTGGTGTTGGGTTGCAGTACAAAAATGTGCGGCCAGACTATCTCAAGAACGTATGGAAGGTTGTGAATTGGAGAGATGTGGCCAAACGATATGACAGTGCATAACTGGATGGGAAAAAGGTCAGTATCTGTAAATGTAGACATGGGGTCTGGTAGATACCATGCCAAAATTTCAAGAGGAATGAAAGGGTCTTGGCTGGAGCAAGCGAACAGTTGCAAATAGGGATGGTTTACACATGCACAACAGTTGTGTTTCATTGTGTTGTGTGCTAGAACAAGCAGTGCACATACTTGAAAAGGTGTCAGACAATCATAATGTTACATAAAGTAAGGAATCTTGTTCCATTCACCCAATCATACTTCTGGTTTGCAATAGTTTCAGAAGGCATATGAGGAGGATGTTGTCTACTCACATATGAATTGCACTTCCCCTGCTTTACATCTTTGAATCATAGTACAGTGCAATACCCTTCGAAAATACTCTTCCTTTTGTGAACACTTCCTTTGGATGTTGATTATGGAACAAAAATATTGCACAGGGTAGGATGGGACAATGTAGTGTAGTGATTGCTACATGGCAAGATGTCTAGTGTAATAGATATATATGGACAAGTCACTACAATACAATCCATTGAGATGCACACAAATGGCACCTAGTTTCATCTTTCTAACTGATACAAGATTGTCCTGGTGCTTTCATAAAGGCATTTCTTCAGTGCTGGTATCACATACCTTCTGGCAAAATAATATTCAATGAAGTAAATCCAACATCGGAGACCAAAAGGATTTGTAACAAACCCATTCAACTAATTCTATTTTGAGAGGTTTTTAGAATCATAATTCCAAATTCTTACTCCTCTGAACCACTGAACCCTTCAATTTCACCAATGAACTTATTCTAGTTGAATGACATAATTTATCATGAGTGCTACCAGTTGAAATGCCATGAAATTTTAGAAGACTAAGAATAAGAAACTTTTGATGAATCCATTCAAAAACTAGAAAAAATTTACTTAGTTAAAAGAACATCAATATTTCAGAACACCTCTTCCTTCTCCAGCTTACACACAATTATGGTAATCAAAATTTATTCCATTTGCATTTGGAGAATCCCCATATAGAGGGAAAACAAATTCCACAAATTGACACTTAATGCAATGGACATCTCAAGATCAAACACCAGATCAAAATTGGGATGGAGCCACATCAGATTTTGAAATAGCTGCATCAAGGACTACACATACCAAATCTACAAAAGACAACTCTTATATGACC
>Ga0116228_10005047_pt1 | contig 11742 bp, 9 predicted proteins | sample S1TSphfallax_2_FD_89694 | JGI IMG/M metagenome (GOLD analysis project Ga0116228, IMG submission 89694) | Host-associated microbial communities from peat moss isolated from Minnesota, USA - S1T2_Fc - Sphagnum fallax MG | ecosystem: Host-associated > Plants > Peat moss > Unclassified | place: USA...
TCGTAGGGCTGACGGTGTCGACCAGCGACAGCGACAACTGGGACATGACGCTCGAACGGATCGAGACCGCATTGCAACCGGTGGTGACGGTGCTGAGCCACGAGTTGGCGGCCCGCGTGGCCGAACCGAAGACCAAAGTCCTGACCGAGCGTACCGAAGAACTCGAGTGGCTTTTCTCGGTCACCGCGGACTTGCGGTCCGGATCGAGCGACTCCGCCGCCGTCGAGCAGCTGCTGCGCGCGGCCGTCGAGCGCATGAAAGCGTCCTACGGGGGTCTCGCGATGACGGAGAAGCGGCTCAATGTCACCTATGCTTCGCCCAAGCACGCGGATCCCACCGCGCCCATCGCGTATGCCCAGGCGCACCCGCATCTCATGAGTTTCGTGCAGCGCCAGAAAAAGTCGATGGTGATCAACAAGCCGGCATCCGGCCGCGCCAATTTGCACAGCCACAAGATCATGGCGGTTCCGATCCTCACACAGAGCGGCAAGGTGGCGGGTTTGCTCGCTTTCTTCAAACCCAGCGATGATGCGGACTTCGCCCGTCGCGAGCAGTATCTCGGCCGGCATATTGCGCGCCAGGTCGGCGCCCTGCTCGACAGCCAGTACGATCTGGCCACCGGTCTCTATACGCGCGTGGCGTTCGAACAGCAGGTCAATCAGTTCTTGAACGGGCGCCCGGACCGGATGCACTCCCTGGTTTACATCGATATAGACGAGCTGCACACGGTCAATGACGCCTTCGGGTACGAGGCGGGCGATGAGCTCATCGTGAGAGTGGCGGATTCGCTGCGTCCGCCGGCGCTGCCGGGCGACGCAATCGCGGCGCGCACGGCCGGCGATCGGTTCCTGCTGTTCCTGCCGGGATACGACACCGAGGAGGCGCATGACTGCGCCGTCAATCTGCAAAAACTCATCGCAGAGATCACGCTTGGCAGCGGCACCGGGCGGATCACGGTGTCATTCAGCTGCGGCGTCAGCCGCCTGCTGGAAGTGGATCAGCCGGTGGCGCGTGCCATCGCAGCCGCCGAACTCGCCTGCAAGACCGCCAAGGAGCGCGGGCGCAACCGCTGCGAGGTCTATCTCGACGTCGATGCCAGCATGATGCGGCGCCGCGTCGACGTGGCGGGATTGGAGAAGCTGCGCGACGCGCTCGAGCAAGACCGCATGGTGCTCTACGGGCGCCGAATCGCGCCCATCGGCGACGTGGCGTCGACTGCGGCTGTCGAGTGTATGGTTGCCATACGCAACCCCGACGGGTCGGTGGTTCAGAGCAGCGAGCTGATGTCGACGGCCAAGCGTTTCAAGCTCCTGAAGGAAATCGACGAGTGGGCGATCAAGAATGCGCTTACGATGCTCGCACCCTATGCGTCGATGATGCTGCATTCGGGAATGCGGGTCGCGATCGATATCTCGGGTGACTCGCTCAACGATGAGGACTTGGTTGCCCGCATCGCCGACTGGGTGCGCGCCTCCAAGGTGCCCCCGGGGCGCATCACGTTCGAGATTGCGGAGACGGCCGCCGTATCGAACCTGGCGCTCGCCAACAAGCTGATTCGCGGGCTGCAACAGATGGGTTGCCGATTCACGCTGGACGCGTTCGGCACGGGCGTCAATTCCCTGTCATACCTCAAGAGTTTGCATGTCCACAGCGTCAAGATAGACGGCAGCTACGTGCGCGACATCGCCACCAACCCGCGCTCCGCGTCCATGGTGCGCGCGATCGTGGATGTGGCGCGGAGCCTTGACATCGAGAGCATCGCCGATCTGGTCGAGTCCGACGCCGTCCTCAAAAAACTGCATGAACTCGGCGTCGACTATGTACAAGGTGGGCGAATACATGAGCCGCAGGAAATGCAGTCGCTCCTCGACGCACAGACGCATGCCGCTTCGCAGGCCATACGCCAACTCGTGCTGGTGGATTGAATCCTGGCCGGCCGTTCTGCATGCCGTTCAGCGCATGATGAAGCCACCGTCCACCGAGATGGACTGACCCGTCACGTAACTGGCCGCATCGCTGCAAAGCCATAGAACAGCGTTCGCAATCTCCTCCGGTCGGCCGACCCGAGCCATCGGAATGCTCCTCTCCATCGCCTTGAGCGCTTCCCCTTGACCCATCGCAACCATCTGTTCCGACATCGGTGTCTGGATCAAACCGGGGCAGACGGCGTTGATGCGAATGCCCCGCGCTGCGTATTCGAGAGCCGCGCTCTTGGTGAAGCCAATGACCCCGTGCTTTGCGGCGTGGTAGATGCCACGCTCGGCACCGCCCACGAGACCGCCGAGCGATGAGCAGTTGACGATCGCACCACTGCCTTGTTCGCGCATGTGCTTGAGCTCGGATCTCATGCTGCTCCATACCCCGCGTAGATTGATTCCCATGACCCGGTCGTAATCCTCCCGCGTGGTTTCGGCAGTCTCTGCAAGCACGTTCTGCACGCCGGCGTTGTTGTAGGCCGCATCGAGGCGCCCGAAAGCCTCGATGGTGCCGCGTACCATGGCTTCCACCTGGGAATCATCCGAGACATCGCAATGCACCGCCAGGGCTTCATGACCCTGCGCTTTCAATGCCTCTGCGGCCGAGCGCACTGTTTTTGCGTTCGAGTCGGCCAATACCACCGAAGCACCTGCTTGAGCGAAAGCATGCGCTGTTGCCAGGCCCAGCCCGGATCCGGCGCCGGTAACGAGTGCCACCTTGTCAGTGAAGGATATTTTCATCACGAACTCCCAAAATTCGGATTCGCCATGCTCGACGCGGACTTCACGAGACGTATTGCTCGTCAGTCACCTTCTCGAGCCACTCCACGTTCTTGCCATTCAGCGACTCCTGGATGGCGATGTGGGTCATGGAGGTGGTGGGCGTCGCGCCGTGCCAGTGCTTCTTGCCCGGCGGGCACGTGACGACATCGCCAGGCCGGATTTCCTCCTTGGGCTCGCCCCAGCATTGTGTCCATCCAAGACCTGCCGTCACGATCAATGTCTGGCCACAGGGATGCGTGTGCCACGCGGAGCGGGCACCTGGCTCGAACGTCACCGTTGCGCCGCCAAAATTACCGTTTCCGGGTGCCTGAAACAAAGGGTCAATGCGCACGCTGCCGGTGAATATCTCCGGTGATCCCTTGATCGAGGATTGCGAACCGTTTCGTTTGATTTCCATGGGGGCTCCTGTTGCGGTGAGTCCGCGTCATCGTCATTACGCAAATCATTGCTGTCGCGGCGATCACTTTAGCGCGATCTCGTTTGGTGACTAGCCGGTATAATCCGCATGCTCTAATCGATGGGACGCATATATGCAACGAACCAATCTCAACGACATAGTCGCCTTCCTCAGCGTCGCACGCGAGCGCAGCTTCACCAGAGCCGCCGCAAAGCTCGGCATGTCGCAGTCGTCACTCAGTCACATCATCCGCGCCTTGGAGACCCGTCTGGGCGTTCGCCTGCTGACGCGCACGACGCGCAGCGTGTCGCCCACCGAGGCAGGCGAGCGGCTGTTGAGCACGATCGGTCCACGGCTGGATGAAGTGGAGCTAGAGCTTCGCTCGTTGAGCGAACTTCGGGACCAACCGGCGGGCAAGATACGTCTGACATCGACCGATTACGCCACGGACACCCTTCTGTGGCCCAAACTGGCGCCGTTTCTGCGTCAGTATCCCGACATCAACATCGAAATCATCACCGACTACGGTTTGACCGACATCGCCGCCGAACGTTACGACGCCGGTGTGCGGCCCGGTGAGCAGGTCGCCAAGGATATGATCGCCGTCCGCATTGGTCCGGATATACGCATGGCGGTTGTTGCAGACCCAGCCTATTTCAAAAAACGCGCACCTCCCAAACGACCGCAGGATCTCGTTCAGCACAGATGCATCAACCTGCGCCTCCCGACCTATGGTGGCCTCTACGCTTGGGAGTTTGCGAAGGGAAATCGCGAACTGAGAGTTCGCGTCGAAGGTCAACTCACCTTCAATGGCATCGATCAGATGGTCAGCGCTGCCCTGTCGGGTTTCGGTCTTGCCTATGTCCCCGAGGATGTCGTTCAACAGCAACTCGCCCGGGGACGCCTCCTGCGAGTCTTGGATGACTGGTGCCAGCCCTATACGGGCTACCATTTGTATTATCCGAGCCGGCGTCAGCCATCGGCGGCGTTTACGTTGATGGTCGATGCCTTGCGGTATCGCGCGTAATGGTGACTCCGGATCAACCGCGACGCGAGATCCTGACGGGTATGGATTTATAGGCAGGCGTGCCGCTCTGTTTATCGTGGTAGTCGAGCGGTACCAGCACATTCGCCTCCGGATAGTAGGCTGCGACGGACCCTCGGGCGATGTCGTACGCAATGGCGGTGACGCCGTCGAGGCGCAATCCCGCGCCGCCGGGAAGGTCTGTTTCAACGTCGACCCTGTCGCCGTGCTCGATCCGGTGGTGGGCGAGATCCTCTTCATTCATGAAGACCACATCGCGCCTGCCGAATACACCCCGGTACCGGTCATCCAAGCCGTAGATGGTGGTGTTGTACTGATCGTGGCTGCGAATGGTGGTCAGTATCAATGTGTCGTCCTGTGCAATCGAGGGATCTTCGTTGCGGGCGGGAAATAGAATGAATTGAGCCTTGCCCGATGCGGTTTTCCATACCCTCTCCGTCGGCGGCAACGGCAGGCGAAAGCCGCCGGGGTGAAGGATCCGTCGATTGAAATCCTGGAAATCCGGAAATACAGACTCGATGCCATCCCGAATCCGGTCATAGTCGGCAATCAATTCGCGCCAGGGTACTTTGCTCGCCGGCAGCGTCGCGCAGGCCATGCCTGCGACGATCGCCGGTTCGGAGCGCAAATGCTCGGAGGCCGGCGGCAGCTTGCCGGTCGACGCATGCACCATGGTCATTGAATCCTCCACGGTAACCGATTGTGGACCGCTCGCCTGGATGTCGAGCTCGGTGCGTCCGAGACAGGGAAAAATGAGGGACTCGCGCCCCACCAGGAGATGGGAGCGGTTAAGCTTGGTGGCAACATGCACGGCCAGGTCGAGCTTGCGCATCGCGGGATAACAGCGCTCCGCATCGGGTAACGCAACGACGAGATTGCCGCCAAGGCTGATGAGCACTTTGGACCGGCCGTCGATGATGGCCTGCATGGCGGCGACCGAGTCGTGGCCGTGAGCCCGTGGCGGTTTGAATCCGTAGGTGCGTTCGATTCCCTGCAGCAGCGCATCGTTCGGTTTCTCCGTGATACCGACGGTGCGGTCACCCTGCACGTTCGAGTGACCACGCAACGGACAGATTCCCGCGCCGGGTTTACCGAAATTGCCGCGCATGAGCAAGAGATTCGCGATCTGCTGAACGTTCGACGTGCCGTCGACGTGCTGAGTGATTCCCATGCCGTAACTGACGATGGTGGCATTCGATTTCGCATAGACCGCTGCCACGGACTGCAGCGCGGCAGCTGACAGTCCGCTGGCGGCCTCGATGTCCGCCCAGGTCATCGCACGAAGATCGGCAACCAGCTCGTCAAATCCCTGGGTATGCGCGGCGATGAACTCATGGTCCAGCACCGCGCCTCCGCCGGCACCCGCATCCTCCATGTCAACGAGCGCCTTCATGATGCCTCTGAGGGCTGCGGCATCGCCACCCACTTTGACCTGATAATAAGACGAGGCAATCGCTGTAGAGCCGAGCGTGCCCATCTCCATTGGATTCTGCGGATCTGCAAATCTCTCCAACGCTCGTTCCCGCATCGGGTTGAAAACCACGATCGGAACACCGCGCCGCGCTGCTTCGTGCAACGTCCCCATCATGCGCGGATGATTGGTGCCGGGATTGTGACCAATGGAGATGATGAGTTCGCAGTGATCGAAGTCCTCCAGCGATACGGTGCCCTTGCCGATGCCGATGGATTTAGGCAGACCGACGCTGGTCGCCTCGTGACACATGTTCGAACAATCGGGAAAATTATTCGTCCCGTATTCGCGGGCAAACAGTTGGAACAAAAAAGCCGCCTCGTTGGAAGCGCGACCGGACGTGTAGAACTCGGTCATGTTCGGATCCGGCAGCCCGCGAAGAACCTCGCCGACGCGTTCGAAGGCCTCTTCCCAACCAATGGGACGGTAGGTGTCGGTGCCATCGTCATACACGAGCGGGTGCGTCAAGCGGCCTTCGTTCTCCAATTGGTGGTCGGTCCAGGTGCGCAGCTCGGTGACCGTGTGAGCCGCAAAAAACTCCGGGGTAACCCGCTTCTTGGTCGCTTCCCAAGTCACCGCCTTCGCGCCGTTCTCGCAGAATTGGAATGTCGAGGTATGTTCCTTGTCCGGCCATGCGCAGCCCGGACAGTCAAAACCATCCGGCTTGTTGGTCCGGTACAGGAGAAGCGGTGCCTCTACCACCTCCATTTGTTCGCGCACGGCCTTGGCCGTGGCCCGCAAAGCACCCCAACCGCCCGCGGGACTATCGTAGGGTTTGATTCCTGGTACATCGCGTCGTACTGCCATGGGTCATCGATCCTTTGGGAGGACATCCCGGATGGTGCCAAGCCCCTGCGCCAGCTTAGCGCCCGCGGTTCCAATTGCCTACCGGGACGGCGTTATTGACGCTGCAGATAGCGCGTGAGCACGTTTTGAGTCACGCGCTCGACCAGGGGATCGCGCCGCAGGAGACCGGCGACCCATTCGCAGCTGCCGGCATGGAACACCTCCCCCTTGCCGCGCGTAAAGTTGACCATCATGCCCGCGCCTCGTTTGATTTGATTGACAGCTGCCTCGCTCGCCTCACCCATCCGCAGCTCCGCCACGAACTTGGCGTCCTCATCGGACAGGAACCGGTCATCGAGCGGCACATCGAGTGGCTCCTCCTTGAGAGAGGACAGGCCGAGCGCGAGGATCTGTAAACCTGGCGGTGCACCACTCGTGACGCTCGGCTCGGGGAGGCCGCCGCGAATCACATAGTCGAGGCCGTCGACCTCGTAGCCGAAGGCGTGACCGTCGGCTCCGAGCAGGTCGCCATAACATAGCCCCGTGCCGGTGAAGGCCCAGTGCTCGGGCCGATACACGGGAAAACCACGCACGCCACGCGGCGCACAAAGACCCCAGCCGGCGTACAGCCCGTTGGTCGCGTTGAGGCCGAAGGTCATTGCGCCGGGACGGCCGATTTCGCCCGCCTCCCACGAGCCGGTGGTGCGCGACGGATCGGCGGATGCGTACACGGGGTCCTCTGCGCGTGCGCGGTACTTATAGCAAACCTGTTCCTTACCGCCTCGGTTGAGGCGTGTTTGCCACATGAAGTTTCCGGCAAAGCGCGCCGCGCATCCGCCACGCTCGACGTAGTCATCGACCGCATCGCGCATTTCCCAAGTCCAGTATTCGTCGTGACCCACGAACACGACGCAGGCGTAACCGTCGAGAATCTCCGGTTCGTAATGCAATTCGTGCTGGCTCGCGAGGTCGACGGCGAGGCCCGCGCGTTCAGCCCAGAGGAAGAAATGCCGGTCGTAACTTGCCCATCCGGCCGACGCATACTTGTTCGAATAGCCATTCGCAAAAGCCCATTCGAGGTGCGGATAGCGCGGCGCCGCCCCGGGCGGTGGCGCAATCTCCAGCGGCACGCGCGGTGCGCTCTCCGGCAGAACCACGAACCCGCGGCACCATGGGCGCTCTAGGCTCACGCTGGTGGCATACTGATTTCGCTTCGCTCCCGTGATGCCCTGGTAGTGATTCGAGCCTCCCCACGTGTTGTAGGCGGTCCATGAGCCGGTAGCCGCCACCTGCAGAATTCGTCCCGGCTTTGGGCCCGCGGTCGGCCGCACGATGAACAGATGGTGTGCGCGCAACTCGCCACCGCCGCGATCCTCCGCCGTCAACGTGATCCGGTAGGCGCCGGATGGCCAGTCCATGCCGATCCGAAATTCCACGGAAGGCTCCCAGCCGCAGCCCAGCACCGAACATTGATCCGGCGTGTCCTGCCACCGCATGCCGCGCACATCCTGATCGAGAACCGTGCGGGTGGAAGCGCCGTCGCGTTGAACCGCAAAGCGATAGCGCTCGGCCGTGGTGTTGACGCACAGCCGTACCAGCGCACCCGGCGGGTAGGAGAGCGAATCCGTGTAGCCCCAGATCTCGCCGCGATCGCCCATGCCCGCCCGTTCGAAGCGATGACCGAACACCGCTTCGCGCCGCTGCGCTTCGGTCAGTCCAAAATCCGGAAACTCGGTCTTGATATCCGGCAACACGGCACCTTCGATTCGTCACTGCAATTCACGCGCGGACGCAAGCGTATTTTGCCGTATGTTAGAGTAAATTGCCTTGCATCCGCGGATGTCGCATGTCCCGCGTGAGAAACCCGTTGCAATCCATCGATAACCAGTCGCGCATCGAGCGACATACGATTTATCAGATCCCACTTGATGAGCGGCACGGCAAGGCGCGCCAGTTGTTTACCCTCTGGTTCGGAGCGAATCTGAACGTTTTGACCGTCGTCACCGGAGCGCTGGCGACGACCATCTTCCATCAATCCTTCGTCTCGGGCGTTGTTGCGATACTCGTGGGAAATTTGATCGGGACGATCTTCATGGCCCTTCACGCCGCGCAGGGTCCGAAGCTCGGCGTGCCGCAGATGGTTCAGAGCCGCGGACAGTTCGGTGCCAAGGGAGCCGGCTTCGTGGTTGTTCTGGTGGCATTCATGTACGTGGGTTACGCCGGCACGGCTTTCGTGACCGGCGGACAATCCCTGCACTTCATCATGCCCGCTTTGAGCGAGCGCGCAGCGATGTTCGCCATAGGCGCACTCAGCTTGGCGGGCGCGATCTACGGTCACGATCTCATCCATTTCTGCACACGTATGATGACCTATGTCTCGGGCAGCGCGCTCTTGCTGTGCTACGTGTGGCTGGTTTTCGTCACGCCGCTGCCGAGGGAATACTTGACGCAAGGGTCATTCTCGGCCGTGGGTTTCTTCGCCATGGTATCGATGGGGGCACTCTGGCAACTCGGATACGCACCCTACGTGTCCGACTACTCGCGCTATCTGCCGCCCGATTCCGGACCGCGCCAGGCCTTCTGGTCCTGCTACACGGGCACAACCCTGGGCGCCGTTCTGCCGATGATTCTGGGCGCCATGATCGGACCCGCTGTGATCGAAGGCAACGTCGTCCTCGCCATCGCCCACCTCACGGGACGCGTGAGCGTGTTGATCACGCTGCTTCTGGCCCCCGGCGTCGCCGTGGCGGGCGCCATCTGCCTCTACGGCGGCGCGCTCGCGACGATCACGCTCGGTCACACGCTGCTGCCGCACTGGCGTGCCACCTCGCGGTCCCGCATGCTGATCGCTGCCGCCATCTACACCATCGCGCTGCTCGTCAGCATGGCGGGCGCCTCTCATTTTCTGATCCTCTACAGCCGCTTCAACGATTTGCTGCTGTACCTGCTCATTCCCTGGACGGCGGTCAACCTCGTCGACTACTACCTGATCCGCTTCGGCCATTACGATGTGCCGTCCTTCTTTTCGGCCAACGGCGGTGTCTATGGGAGTTACAATGTCACCGCACTCGCGTGTTACGTCTTGGGCATCGCGGTGCAGGTTCCATTCATCGCGACCGACTTCTATACGGGCCCCGTCGCGCGCGCAATCGGCGGCGTCGATCTCTCCTGGGTCGCCGGGATCGCGGTTGTGACGCCGGTCTATTATTTTGCCGCGCGCGTCTCGTGAGCCTATGACTCAGCGCTTCGGGCGGACATACAGATCCTACGTCTCCACGATGAAGCGGTTGATGCCAGGGATCTGGTAACGCGCTTCCAGCACCCGCAGGCTTTCCGGTGGGAGTTATCGCCCGCAGGCGCTGCTTTCGCTGCGTTCACGTAGCCCACTGGCCAAAAGCCCCTATTAGGCCTATGCTGTGGCCTATGCTAGAAAGACACGTCAAGCTATTCAAGAATGGCCGAAATCAGGCCGTCCGGATCCCCAGGGAATTCGAACTCCCCGGCGATGACGCCATCATGCGCAAAGACGGCAACAAACTGATCATCGAAGCGGCCCCTCCGCGTTCATTGACCGCATTACTCGCGACTCTCGAGCCACTCAGCGAAGCATTTCCGCCGATACCCGACGAGACCCCCGACGACGTCGATATCTGATGCGCTACCTGCTCGACACCAACATCGTGTCGGATCTGGTGAGAAATCCACGCGGTCGTGTAGCGGATCGAGTAAAGACCATTGGCGATCAGAACATCTGTACGAGCATCATCGTCGCAGCGGAGTTGCGGTACGGCACGACGAAAAAGGCGTCGCCGCGACTGACTACGCAGGTTGAGGCCGTGCTTGGCGCGCTGGATACGCTGCCCTTCGATTCGCCGGCTGACGAGTTTTATGGGTCCATCCGTACCCGGCTTGAGTCGGCGGGCACACCGATTGGAGGCAATGATCTGCTCATTGCAGCCCAGGCGCTCTCCCTTGACCACACCTTGGTGACGGATAACGACAAGGAGTTCTCGCGAATCGAGGGATTGCGCGTCGAGAACTGGCTTAAGGGTTAGCTGCGTCGTTCGGGTACGCTGCCTGGATGTCGTCGCGCTTAGTCAGACCATTTCATGAAGATCAGCCGAGCACAACCATCCGACGCGGGGGCGATCACCCGCTCGCGGGGGTACCGCGCGATGCAGTTAAACTTTGTCGTTGCATCCAACGAGCGCGCGGTGCGTCTCTGGCAGTCACTCGGCTTCGAGATCGTCGGTCGCAATGTCTATTGCCAAGCCGGCCTCTACAGTCGGGGCGTTCATTCCCTATCCATCCATGATCAGGTAACAGATGGGTGCGATCAGATCACCGTCGATCGCCACCCTTGCGCAGCCCTGTGATCAATCGTAAGCTTCCGCTATACACATCCGATGTGTATAGGAGACATTTATGAAGCAACCACGCAAACCAAGTACTGAACGCACGAATATCGTTCTTGACCCAAGACTCATTGACCGGGTCAAGCAACTTGCCAATGTCAAAACGACTCGTGACGCAGTTCAGGTGGCACTCGAGCACTATGTGCGTAGTCGCGACTACTCTGGAGTTCTTGCACTGCGCGGCACGGGCGGCGTTTTGGAAGGCTACGATCCCAAGGCAGCAAGCCCGCCCCGGTGACGTGACATGCTGGTCGACTCTTCCGTGTGGATCGCCTACTTGCGAGGAGACGATTTGGTCGAAGTTGCAATGCTTATCGAAGCACTAGAGCACAGAGAGTCTGTGTGGCTCACCGCGACGATCCTACAAGAGGTTCTACAGGGCGCGGATAGCCCCGAACGTTTCACTCGCTGGGATCGGGTCCTGGGCGAGCTGCCATCGATCAACTCCCCCGACGCGAGGGAAACCGCGCGGAGCGCAGCTCATTTGTATGCGCGATGTCGATGGGCAGGCGTGACTCCGCGCTCCGCAAATGATTGCCTGATAGCGACGCATGCGATTTTTGCGGGAATACCGCTTCTGCATCGTGATCGAGATTTCGAGTTAATCGCCGGCGTCGAGCCAAAGCTCATGCTCGTGCCTGCGAGGCGTAGCTAACTGGGATCGGTTTCGCGCCAAGGTTCCGCAGGTACAACCCGACCGCGGATTTTTTCCAACCTCAACCACTTGTTTTTACGATGGTTCGAGAGATTGGTAGCGGGGGCATGTTACCGATCCAAGCAAGTCCGATATGTCACACCGTCATCCTGAAGCGACATGCGCACAGTCAGCTGACCGAGCATTGTCCCGACTAGCAAAAAGCTATATCCCA
>Ga0116228_10005048_pt1 | contig 11742 bp, 11 predicted proteins | sample S1TSphfallax_2_FD_89694 | JGI IMG/M metagenome (GOLD analysis project Ga0116228, IMG submission 89694) | Host-associated microbial communities from peat moss isolated from Minnesota, USA - S1T2_Fc - Sphagnum fallax MG | ecosystem: Host-associated > Plants > Peat moss > Unclassified | place...
AAGCAAAATCTCGGTCCCGATCGTAACGATTTCAACGCTTGCCAATTCAGCCCACCTCCGGCCGGCTCGCCGCGAGTTCGGCCTCGAACCAATCGGGATAACGCACGCTCACCTGCACTTCGAAACCCTCCGCCCGCGCGATCATCAACGCGCGCCGCTCGGCGCCGTCGGGCACCCGCGCACGGTTGCGCCGCTTCTGCGTGGCCAGACAATCCAGGAAGCGCGCGAACCGCGCGTCGAGCGCGGACTGCAACCCCTCGCGCAGCTTCTTCCCGACCCGCGGCGCCACTCCGCCCGTCGAGATGCCGATGCGGGCAGGGCCCGCCCGAACGATCGCCGCCATCGCGACGGTATTGAAGCGCGGCTGATCGATACAGCACAAAAGAAACCGGTGGACGTCGGCCAGCGCTCGCAGGCGCCGCGAAAGCGCTTCGTCGAGCGGCGTCGAGATTACGAAGAAGGCGTCGCGCACGTCCTCGTCGCGTAACGCCTCGAGGTCGCGCACGCGCAAGACTTCCGCGTCGAGCTCGCGCAAGGCGGCTTCCTTCTCGTTCGCCTCCACGTCGTCGCCGATCACGACGCAACGCCGGCCGGTCACGTCGAGCCCGACCGGGAAAAACGCCGGCGGCAACGGATCACGCATGCGAGAACAGTGCCGTGCCCAAGAGGCCGTCGACGACGAACTGGACCGCGAGCGCCGCCAGGATGACGCCGAGCAAACGCGTGACGACGTGGATGCCCGTGCTCCCGATGGCCCGCAGCAACAACGTCGCCCCGCGCATGCACAGCCACGCGATCCCGAGCGCCACCGCATAAGCGGTGAACAGGATCACGTGCTCGATCAAATTCCCGCGCGAGAGGTTCAGCAACAGCAGCACCGTCGTGATCGTGCCGGGCCCCGCGAGCATCGGCACCGCTAGTGGAAAGACCGCCGGGTTGACGGCTTCCGACGCGGCCCGCTCTTCTTCATCGGTCCGCTTGGCGCGCGTGGGCCGCGCGAAGAGCATGTCGATCGCGATCATGAACAGCAAGATCCCGCCCGAAATCCGGAAGGCCGGCAAGGTGATGCCGAGCGAGCGCAAGAGCACGGGCCCGACCAGGGCCATGAACAACATGATTCCCGCCGCCACGAGCACCGCGGTATCGATGATCCGCAGCCGCTTGTCGGGCGCGACGTGCACGGTCGAGCCGAGCGTCAGCGGGATCATCCCGATGGGATCGATGATCGTGAAGGCCGTCGCGAACGCCGTGGCGGCGAAACGCAGGTCCATATCGCCGGCATTCATCGACGGCTAGTAATCGACCGGACGCAGGTAGAATTCGTTGATCGCCGTGTTCGAAAGCATCGCGGTCGTCGGAAGATGACGCTTCCAATGCGTGCCCTCGACGCGACCGCGCACGAGCCGCACCTCGTCGGTCCCAAAACCGCGCGCGACGATCCGGTCGTCTCCGTAGCCGCTCAGCATCAGCGAGAGAATGCGGTCCGCCTGAAGGTACGTGATGCCGAGGTCGGTCTCGTCGGTCTGATTGGCCTCGAGGTCGGCGCTGGGCGGCTTCCCGACGACGCGCGCGGGCACGCCGAGGTGCCGCGCGAGTTGCCATACCTGCGTCTTGAAGAGATCGCCGATCGGGTTGACCGGCGGCGAGTCATCCGCATGCCACGTAAAATAGCCCATGAGGCGTTCGGTCTTGTTCCCCGTGCCGATCGGCAACGCGCCGAGTTTCGCGGACTGGTCGAAGAGCACGAGCATGCGCGTGCGCGCCATCACGTTGCCGCGCCGGCGGCCATCGGCCTCGGGTTCGAATTGCAAGTAACCGTCGACCGCGGCGCTAATGTCGATCGTGCGTTCGCGGCAGCCGAGGTCGTCGATCACGGCGCGCGCGTCCTCGAGACTATCGCTACTCGAGGTCCGGTACGGCATGCGCACCGCCGTCACGTTGGCGGCTCCGAGCGCCAGAACCGCGAGGTAGGCCACGACCGCGGAATCCACGCCGCCCGAGAGGCCGATCACGGCATGCCCGATCTTGCGCCGTTCCAGCAATTCGTCGCGAAGAAACGCCTGCAACCACGTCGAGGCCAATTCCGTATCGATCTGGAGCGACGGCGCGCCGGGCGGCGCGGCGGCGATGACCGGAACCGTCACGACGGCTCCTCCGCGAACGCGACGCCGCGACGCACGGCGTGAGGCAACAGCTCGTCGTCGAAGAGGAGATCGGGCAGCACGGCGCTCAGGTCGCCCAGCAGCGGCAGACCGGCCCGCGCGATCTCGATGTCCGCGGCCTCGAGTTCGACGGAAAGGACGTGCGCTCCGAGCGCGGGCGCCGTCACCAGCGTTTCGCCGAACGGATCGATCACGCTCGAGGAACCCGTCATGCCTTTGCCGCCCTCGAAACCGGCCAAGCCCGCGTAGATCACGAACACGCCGTGTTCGACCGCGTACGAGCGCAACACGTTGCGCCAATGCAAGACGCTTTCGAGTTCGCCGCCCGCCGCCAAACCGCGCCCCGGCGAGGCGCTGGGCACGAGCAGGAAGCGCGCGCCCTTGATGGCCGCGATCGTGGGCATCAGAGCATGCCACGCATCCTCGCAGATCAGCAGCGCCATCCGGCCGAAGCGCGTGTCGAAGGCTTGCAGACGGCGCCCGCGCGAGAGAAAGCGTTCTTCGTCGAAGACGCCGTAGGTCGGCAAGAACATCTTGCGATGCACGTGTACGATGTGGTGATCGGAGGACCCGACGTGCAGGTAGAGCGCCGAATTGTAAAACGTGCCGCCGCTGTTCTCGTAAAATCCCAGCACCAAATCGACCGCGCGGCCGCCGCCGGCGCGGCGCCAACGCGCCGCCAGGAGCGCGGCCAGTTCGTCCGCTTCGAAGGCGCGCTCGTAGACGGCGCCTTCGAGAAAGTAGCCGGTCAACGTGGCTTCGGGCGCCACGATCAGGTCGTACGGCACGTCCTCGGCGGCCAGCTGCGCGTAGATCGCTTCGAGTTCCGCGAGATTCGCGGCGACGTCGCCCTTGCGCGGCTTGAACTGGACGACGCCGAGTTTCAAGCGTTCACGACCATGGCCGTCCGGCTCGCGAGTTGCTCGATGATGTCCTCGGCCGGGTAGGTCCAGATTTCGGCCAAGGTCGGGTGCAAGTGCGGGATCTTCACGAAGTCGTACACGCTACTGCGATAGTACATCGCGACGATCACTTCGTGGATCAACTCGGAGGCCTCGGGGCCGACGAGCGCCGCGCCCAAAATCCGCCCGTCCTCGGGCGACGCCAGCATCTTGACGAAGCCCTTGGTCTTGTTGAGCGTGAGCGCTTTGCCGTGGTCGCTGAAGAGATAGGCGCCGCCCACGTACGGCGTGCCGGCCGCGGTGAGTTCCTTCTCCGTTTCGCCGACCACGGCGACTTGGGGATCGGTAAAAATGGTGTGGGTCTTCTGCAGCGAGTAATCCGCGAGTTCCGCGCCTCCGCTGACCGCATTGCGGGCGGCAATTTCACCTTGGTAGATCGCCACGTGCACGAGCGGAAAGGCGCCGGTCACGTCGCCGACCGCGAAGATATGCGACGCGGTCGTACGCAGGTCGGGCCCGACCCGGATGCCGGCGATGGGGTGGCTTTCGACGCCCACGCCGTCGAGGCCGAGGCCCTCGATGTTCGGCACCCGTCCCAGCGCGTAGAAGATCTCGTCCGCCGCGACGCTCTCGGGCTCGCCGTCACGGACGTAGTGGACGACCTTTTGGCCGCCGGCGGTCTCCACGTGCGAGAGCACCGCGCCCGAGCGAACGTCGATGCCCTCGTGGCGGAAGTAGAACGTCAGTGAATCGCCGACGTCTTTATCTTCGCCCGAAAGCAGCTGATTCGAGCGAATGAGAAAGGTCACGCGCACGCCCATGCGCGCGAGAAACTGGCCCAATTCGGAACCGACGTAACCGCCGCCGAGCACGACGATCGATTTGGGCAGCGCGTCGGAATCCAGAACCGCATCGCTGTCGATGTAGCCGGCCTCCGCGAGGCCCGGCAGGGCCGGCGGCGCGACGACGCTGCCCGTCGCCACCAGGAAGTTATGGGCCTCGAGAATCACGTCGTCGCCGACGCGCAGCCGGTGCGGCGAGTCGAACGGGGCCGCACCCTCGTAAAGCGGGAGCGAGCGCAGCCCCGCGATCCGGTAATCGGCGAAGCCGGCGACCAGATCTCGTTTGCGTGCGAAGATTTGCCGCAGATCGATCTTCGGTTCCGTCGGCGCGATTCCGAGTGCGCCACTCTCACGGAAGTCCTGAGCCAGGTCGCTCGAGGCAAGCAAGGCCTTGGAGGGCATGCAGCCGCGCAGGATGCATAGGCCGCCGAGCGGCCCACGGTCGACCAGCGCGACGCTCGCGCCCAAATCCCGGGCCGTTCGAGCGGCCGCATATCCGCCGCTCCCGGCGCCGATGACGACGAAATCGTATCTGATGGTCTTCACATTCCTTGGAAAACCCGCCACCCGTTGACGGATTCGGGGGTTTCGTCTCGACGGTACCCGAAGGTCCAACTCCGCATGTCCGCTCAGGCCACGTTTTCCGGTGGCGGCGCACGCGGCCGTTTTCGGGTATTCGAAACCGTCACCGCGTGTGGTCCGCTGGCCATTTTCCTCGTCGCGCTCGGCGGCGTCTCCGTTGGCTTCTTCCTATGGTACACCGCGCTCACGCACTTTGGCGCGAGCGCGCTCACCGACGGAGCCGGCTTGACCGTCGCCTTGCCGCTGGGCATTCTGCTGACCTTGGCCGCCTGGTACCTCTACGGCGGCTACTTCGCGCGCCGCTCGGGCACGGACATCGTGACGGCGATGCGCTGGGACGCCCTGTCCTGGGCGTCACTCTCGGTCTACGGACTCGGGCTGGTCCTGCCGGTCGCTTGGGCCACGCCTTCGCACGCGGCGGCCCTGGCCGGCGCGCTATTCGCGCTGGTCAAGATTTTGGTCGCGGCCCGTTTCGTCCACACGGTGCGTGACGTGCTGATCACGTTCGTGGTCACGCGGATCTCGATCATCGTGATCGCGGAGCTCGCCTCGATCGTGATCGCGCAGCGCCCCGGCACGCACGTGGCCGAATCGTCGAATCCGCTGCTCGCCGTCTGGGGCCGCTGGGACGCCGTGCACTATCTCGACATCTCGCAGCGTGGCTACTACGGCACCGATATGGCCTTCTTCCCGCTCTATCCCATACTGATCTACCTGGTCGGCACCTTCGTGGGGAACGACCTGGTGGCCGGGCTCATCATCTCCAACGTCGCGCTCTTCTTTGGCCTGCTCTTCTTCTACAAGCTGGTCGAGCACCAGTACACGCGCGCCGTCGCGCACCGCGCGATCTTCTACGTGTCGATCTTCCCGACCGCGGTCTTTTTCTCGGCGGTATACACGGAATCGCTGTTCTTCGCGTTGACGGTCGCGTCGTTTTACTACATCCGCGAACATAAGTGGCTGACGGCCGGGGCCATCGGCGCGTGCGCGGCGCTGACCCGCTCCGAAGGCATTCTGCTCTTCCTCCCCTTCGCGATCGAGGTCTTCTTGGTCGCGCGGGCGACCGGTCTCAAGAAGTTTCTGGGCCAACCACGCCGGGTCGCCCGAGTCGTGGGCGGCGCGGTCGCCATCCCGTGCGGCCTGTTGGCCTACATGATTTGGCTCTGGGTCCTGCGCGGCGACCCGCTCTACTTCTCGCACGTGCAGGCGTACTGGAACCGCAAATTCGCGCCGCCGTGGGTCAGCCTGATCCATGCCTTCAGAACGATCGGCCAAGGGGTGAACACGCACTCGACCATCACGATCGCCAACCAATCGATCGAACTCGTCTTCACGGCGCTGATGATCGCCGTATTCGTGGCCGCCTGCTGGCGCCTGCGCGCGTCGTACGCGGCCTATATGGGCCTCTCGATTCTCGTGCCGATGTGCACCTCGAGCCTGATGAGCATGCCGCGCTTCGCGCTCGTGCTCTTCCCGATGTTCGCGGTCCTCGCGCTCTGGGGCGGCCGGTCGTGGGTCAACAACGCGATCGTCGCGTTCTCGCTGCCGCTGCTGGGCCTCTTCACCGTGCTGTTCGCCGACTGGTATTGGGTCGCTTGACCGACGTTCCGTTCGTCCGGCGCATCACCCAGCGGCGCGGCGTCCGCCAATTCGTCAAGTTCGGCATCGTGGGTGCGTCGGGCTTCGCGGTCAACCTGATCGTGTTCACCGTGCTGCAACGGGTGATTCCCGCCCACACGACGACCGCGTCCTATAATTTCATCTACTCCGTCGCGTTTCTGAGCGGCGGCGTGTCCAATTATTTCCTCAATCGCATTTGGACGTTTCGCTCCAGCGCCCACGCGGGCCGCGAGGGCGCGCAGTTTCTGTCTGTTTCGCTGATGGCGCTCTGCGTCGGGCTGTACGTGTCGTGGCTGGTGCAGCCGTATTTCGGACACGGACACCGGACATGGTTCGTCTCGACCCTCGCCGGCATCGTCGTCAATTTCTTCATCAACAAGTATTGGACGTTTCGCGTAAAATAGCGCGAAGCGGCTGGGTTCTCGGACTCGGCCTCGTCGTGCTGTTCGGCTTCGTGCTGCGCCTCAAGGGCATCCACGATCCGATCCTGGATCATCCCGGCTGGCGCCAAGGCGACACGGCGGCGATCGCGCGCAACTTCGCGACCTTGGATTTCAACCCGTTCCATCCGCAGACCGATTACGACGGGCCGCCGCCCAACTACGTCGAGCTGGAATTACAGATCGTGCCGTGGCTCGCGGCCGCGCTCTACCGTCTCTTCGGCATCCACGAAGTTTTCGGCCGCCTGATCTCGATCGCGTTCAGCCTGGGGACGATCGTGGTCGCGGGAAACTTCGCGCGCTGGATGTTCGGCGGCGGGCGGACCGCGGGTTACACGGCCGCGCTGGCCTTCGCACTCTATCCCGGCAGCGTCTACTATGGCCGCACGTTCACGCCGGATACGACGATGACGTTTTTTCTGACCGCAGCCGTCTTCGCGAGCGCGCGCTGGATCGTCGACGACGAGGCGCGCCTGGGCCGGCGCTTCTGGGTGGCGGCGGCGCTGACGGCGCTCGCGCTGCTTGCCAAACCGGTAGCGATCGTGGGGCTCGTGCCGATCGCCGCGGCTCTGATCGCGTCGCGCGGGGCGGGGACCGCGCTGCGCGCGCCGCTGACGTACGCGTTCTTCGCGCTGGCGCTCGCGCCGTACGTGGCCTACGACGCGTACGTGCGCTCGATCGCCGAGTGGCACTGGGCCAGCGGCATCACGCGGCTGCACGTGCTCCCGGCACTGGGCGCATCGCTCGCGTCGTTCGGCGCGTTGCGGCACAAGCTCGGGCTCTTTCGGGACGCGCTTCGCTTGCTGACGCAAACGATGCTCGGGCCGATCGGGCTGGCCGGATTGCTGACCGGGTGCTTGTCCACGATCGTCTGGCGCGTGCCCGCGCAATCCCGCGCGCTGCTCTGGGGTTGGCTCGCCGCGGCCCTCGTCTACGCCTACGTCGTCGTAACGGTCGAACGCGTCGACTACTATCTCTATCCGTTTTTGCCGCTGGCGGCCGTCTGGACCGGCGGGTTCGCCGAATCGTTGCGCCGCGCGCTGCCACCGAACGCGCGCCGGACCGCCGCTGTCGCGGGCTTGGCGCTCGCGGCCGCGGCTTTCTACACCGGCCATCAAGCCGTCAAACCGTACTACGCGTATAGTAAAGTCGTGTACCGGCAGGCCAAAGCGCTCGACGCGACGCTGGCGCCGGGCGCGCTGATCGTGATGGGGCACTACGACCCTTCAGTGCTGTACTATATTAACCGTAAGGGCTGGGAAGAGGATCCCTACCTGTGGACGCCGTTCGACGAGGAGAGCGCCATCCGCAAAGGCGCGCGCTATTTCGTCGCGATCGAACCCAAGCGGTTGCGCCGCAACGTCGAACTCCACGCCTGGCTCGAACGCTTTCCGCTCGCGAACGCCCAGGCGCGCTGGCCCGTTTACGAGACCGACCCGGCCAAGATCTTGCCCGGCGCCGAAGCGCGCTGGAAGGCTTTCCGCCGCGCGGAGAAGGCGGGCCAAGCCGCCTCGTTCGGCGGCTAGGTGTTGGGGCGCTTAGGCGTCTTCATATGGCCGCAGCGCGCTTTTGGGGATAGAGCCGCGCGCCGTTTGATCAGAATCGGTTCGAGCGAAGCGGATCGGTTTCCGGCACGGACGCGGTTACGGCAGAGGCAACAGCGATGCGGCGGGCGCGAGCGGAGCCTGATCGGCGCGTTCGGGCGAGCCGGCTTCGACGAGTTGGCGGTAGTTATTCAAGCGCGCGGTCAGCCTGCCGATCTCGGCGTGGAGTTCGCTCGATTGACGGATCGCCTTGGCGAGTTCGGCCGAATCGTAGGTGTAATCGAAGCGCTGCAGGGTCGCGACGATCGCGCTACTCTCTTTCTTCAACTGCAGGTAAGAGCGCCGCAGCGCGAGCCCGGTTTCCTTATACGTCGGATAGTTCGAAAGCGCGATCTCGCGTTTGACGCGGGCTTGCTCGATCTCGGTGCGAAGTTCCGCTAAGCGCACGCTTTCGGGATCGAACTTAGCCGCGATCGCGAGCGAGGCCAGCGCGTCGTCGAATTTAGAAAGCGTGTACTGTTGGGCCGCGATCCGCAGCTGGACCGCGGCCAAGCCCGCCCGCGCATGTTCGTCGTTCGGCGCGATCCGCAGCGCCAGCCGGTAGGCGATGGCGGCATCGTTGAAGCTTTGGTTCTGCAGCGCCATATCGCCCTGATGGTTTCGCGTGTCGACGATAAAGCGCGAGACGTCGCTCGCGCAAGCGGGCAGGGCGCAGACGAGCAAGGTCGCGCAAACAAACGTCCGGAGGCACCTGGTCATCGCATCACCTTATACCGGGGGACACGTCCCCCCGATCCCCCCGCCGCAGACTCCCGCGGCTCTCCATTTTCAAACCAGCTTCGCGTGGCGCCAAGCCCCATCGTCATCGCGGGACGTTGATCAGGTGGGCGGCGCCGCCGATCACGAGCGCGGCGGGCAGCAGGAGCAGCTGCGAGAGCAAGGTCCCGATGACGGCGGTCAACCCGAGGTAGAAGACCATCGTCTTGACGTCGTGCAGCGATTTCTCGCCCTTCGCGGCCTGGTCGACGATATAGGCCGACGTGGGGTCGACGACCAGCGCGAACGCGATCGTGGCCACGCCGTTGACCAGACCCGAGGCGGAGAGGGCCGTGCGCGCGACGTCGGGCCGAATGACGCTCGCGAGGTATGCCGCCACGACGCCGACCGCGTAGATGCCCGTCACCAAGATGTTGCCGAGCAAGAGCTTCGGCGGCACGTCGCGCAGCGAAAAACGGCCGAAGAGTCCAAGCGGCGGAAAACGTAACGTACGAAGGATCGCGACGACCACGCGCCCGTCGGCGAGCCGGCCGATCGCGCGCGGCATCGAGCCCCGCCGTTCGAAGGCGCCGACGCCGCGCGCGAACGCGTAGGCGAACGTCGGGAGCAGCGCCGCACCGATCAGCGAACCCACCGACGCCGCGCCGATGATCGCCCGCATCTGCATCTCGTACTGGCCGACCTCGCCGTCGTGCAGGGCCGGAACGCGCACGAGCTTCCCCGCGGCATCTGAAATCGAACCCAGCATCGGCGCGTAGAACATGTTCGCGAAGCGGCTAGCCGTCACCACGATGTTGAAGAGCGAAATCGAGGTGCCGACCCGCCCCGTCGTGACGCCCGCGAGGCGGGCGGCGTAGGCGCCGATTTGCAGGGCGTTCAAGAGCACGTTGAGGACGATCGCAACGACGAGCTGGTACGACCAGAACGGCCCGAGGTGAGCGACCACCGGTCACTGCGCCGGTGCGAGCGGGCTCACGCGGCGTTGCGTTGTGAGCGCAGCACCGCTTCTTCGACGGGACCGAGCACGCAGAGGCCGAGGCGGTCCGGGGCGAAGCATTCGCGCGCGAGCGCCGTGACCGCGTCGTAGTCCACCGCATCGACGGCCGCCTCGATCTCCTCGATCGACATCTGGCGGCCCAGGTTGAACTCGTTGCGGCCCAAGCGGATCATGCGGCTCGAGCTCGCCTCCAGCGAAAGCGTCAGGCTGCCCTTGATGTGTTCCTTGGCCAGGTTGACCTCCGCATCGGAGGGCCCGGTCTCGGCGATGCTCGCGAGTTCCGCCACAATGACGTCGACGCACTCCTGAACGCTCTCGGGCGAGGTGCCGGCCGAGATGCCGAAGAGCCCCGCGTCGCGGTAGCCCTGTTGGAATGAGTAGACGCTATACGCGAGGCCGCGCTTTTCGCGCACTTCTTGAAAGAGCCGGCTCGACATGCCGCCGCCGACGATCGTGTCGAGCACCGACAGCGCGAAACGGCGCTCGTCGCAAACGGAGAGCCCCTGCGTGCCGAGCACGACGTACGCTTGCTCCGTTTCCTTCATCTTCACGAGGGTCGCGGGTGTGAGACGCGGCCGCTCGGGAATCGGGGGATTCGTCCAGCCTCCGTAGCCGGTGAAAGCCTGCTCGATCAGCGCGACGATCGCTTCGTGATCGACGTTGCCCGCGGCGGCGAAAACGACCGTGTTGGGCGCGTAGCGAGCGCGCAGATGGCCGCGCAGGTCGTCGCTGGAGAGGGCCGAGACCGTTTCCGCGTAGCCGATCGTCGGCTCACCGAGATTCGACCCGCTCCACATCGTCCGGATGAACAGGTCGTGAATCATCTCGTCGGGCGAATCGTCGTACATCCGAATTTCTTCGAGCACGACCTTTTGCTCTTTCGCGAGCTCCGCGGGCGCGAACGTCGAGTGCAGGAACATATCGGCCAGAACGTCGATCGCGAGCGGAACGTGATGGTCGATTACTTTCGCGTAGTAACAGGTCGCTTCTTTATCCGTGAAGGCGTTGAGGTTACCGCCCACGGCGTCCATCGTTTCGGCGATCTCGCGGGCGCTACGCCGTTCGGTGCCCTTGAACAGCATGTGCTCGACCAGATGCGAGATGCCGCGCTGCGCGTGGCTTTCGGAGGCGCTGCCGACGTCGGCCCAGATTCCGAGTGAGGCCGACCGGACGTACGGCATCGCCTCGGTGATGACGCGAACGCCGTTCGCGAGCGTGGACTTCCGGTACAATAAGTGCTCCAGATTTTGGGGATCGGGGAGCGAGGCCCCCGTATAAGCCCTCGATTGCGCCACCGGGCTTCCGGCCCCTTCGCGGCTCGGCCCGCCGCTCACAGGCTGCGTCGCCAGGCTGCGTCCCAGAAAACGCCGTCGCCGCGCCGCAAGCGCGCCGCGAACGTGGTCGCCTCCGCGCGCCGCACGGTTGCCGAATAGACGACACGAGCGGTCGGTTGCAGATAATCGCCGCTCTGCACTTCCTCGCGCGTAACCGGTAACGGCGTCACCGCCCACACGTCGACCTCTTCGACGCGGCTGGCGGCGAAGCTCCGCTCGACGAGCGCGACGGCTTCGTCCGTGAAGTCGGCGGGCCCGAGGCGGCGATGGAACTTCACGCCCGAGAGCAGCAGTCCGGCGATTTCGTGCGTCCCGGCGCCGTCGATGCGAACCTTGATCACCTGCGCGGGCCAGGTAACGGCCAGCAAGGCGCGCGCGAGTAGCGTCGCGTCGGCCTTGCGATTACCCGCCGCCCGCGATGCGGCGTTGAGTTGCAGCACGGCGGCCGCGCTGCCGTCGCCCGGCGCGGCAAAGGCCGGCGCGCCCGCCGCCAGCAGCACGAGCGCGAGGGCGAAGACCCGCACGCTCAGTAGCTTTGCGCG
>Ga0116228_10005050_pt1 | contig 11740 bp, 11 predicted proteins | sample S1TSphfallax_2_FD_89694 | JGI IMG/M metagenome (GOLD analysis project Ga0116228, IMG submission 89694) | Host-associated microbial communities from peat moss isolated from Minnesota, USA - S1T2_Fc - Sphagnum fallax MG | ecosystem: Host-associated > Plants > Peat moss > Unclassified | place...
ACAATAATAATATTGAGGGAAGCTTAGAAGCATGAAATTTCTTTGCTTGATGTTAATGTAGTTGATGATACAATTATGTTTTCAATATTGTTTATGCAAATGTTGCCTCCCAAGGGAAAATGGAATTTAACTACTCATGTTAGTAGAGCTTATGTTTTTTCCGCACATTTTCTCCTTTATGATTTGAATGCCATTAAACACAAAAGTGGCTAATCAATGGGTTAAGGTGATTATAGATAATTTGCAATGTAAGAACCCAAGCAACAAGCCTCTAGTTGTCATCTAATAGTCCTTGCAAGGATAGGTAAGTTGAGAAGGCACATTGACTCGAAAGTACAAAGCATTGGTAACCAACTTGTAGCAAGAGGAACGAGCAAGAACATGTGCGAGTGGGTGTTGCAATACCAATTGTCAACAATTTGGAAATTAAACTACATGTAGTTACTATGCAATGCATGATTTCTAATCAATCCATGGTAAGTTTATCTTAACTTGATTTAAATTTTTTTAAATGTTTACGTGGTAATGTTTGTGTGAATAAGTTTGAATTGAATATAATGAATGTATCATAAATTTTTGAGTCATAATTTGGTAATCGTAATTATGTGAAATATTTTTTGTTTATAATTTGCTATGAAAATAAAGTTTGTTTGAAAAAAAAAATTAAGTGCATTGTCTTTTTTTCATTATTTTTATGATATTAGTTTAATACAATGGGAAGAAATGAAAAAATAATTTTCTATTAATGTTTTATATCAAGTAATGTTCTTGGATTGGGGGTGTTCTTGAAATAAATACCCCCTCACTCTATCTTGGCCCAATACTTATTTTAAAAACACCCCCTTTTTCATGTGTTACCTTATTCCAACACAACTATCATATTGGCCATTAAATGATGCAAGTTTTCATTGAAAGGTCAATACTTGGGGGAAGAAGGATATCAAAAAAAAAAAATCATTATGTTATAATAAAACCCTAAAAAAGTTTACAATTGTTGTGCAAAAATAGGCAATTTTTCAAAAATGGGACCTATTTGTAATTCTATTCTTAATAAACCTCTTTCTTCCTGGGCACAAAACGTCCCATGTTCTTTAATTCATCATGTATCATCAAACCTCGTAATTCCCATCATCCATTTTTTTTTTCCTACATCACCATAGATCCTACTAGTTCCCCCTATCAACCCCCAACCTTTGGTGTGAATATGGGGTTTCAACCCTAAATTTTTTCAATCCCCCCAAATAATGCACATGTTGGCCCTTTCCCTATCTCTTCTATCAGCCCCTATAGGTGTTCATGATCAAACCCCCAACTTATCCCCATTTCCCCAACACACCACCAACCTTCATCTAAAGCTTGTTGACCCACTTGTGAGCATCAATTTAGCCTTTGGGGATTAGCCTACCACCAACATTCCTATCAAACATCCAATCCAAACCCATGTGAACATCCCAGCTCAATACCTACGCTTATTCACCCACATGCATTAACCTAGGCTTGGGTTTCAACATTGGATGTACTCGAGTCCTTCCATTTAGGCTTTCATTATCTTTGGCTATACAACTCCATCCCTATTGCTTTACAACACGATGTATAAGTGGCATTTCATTTTCCACTAGAGAAACTAGCATAGGACCTTTATAATTATGATGTTGTGGCTTAGCATTTGTTCTTATTATTACCACAATGGTGTCTTGTTTTGCCCCCTTGGGACAAGGCTACTAAACATAGGGAAACACATATTTGATTTAAGCATTTTTTAATAGGTGATTGAAAAAACTTGCAAGAAGAATTTTTTTTAAGCTTTGGTTGCAAGTTTGAGTTCAATGCTTCTTCCCCAACATGGTCCTTTAGCTCATAAATGGTTTCTTTGCAATTTAGTTCTTGGACATTGTAAGGGAATACTTTCAAACAATTTGTTTTATGGCACCATTTTCTTTTACACCCACGTCCTTTGGCATCACCTTAATTCTCAATGCTTTATATATTGAATTAAATGGTTTCTTCTTGCTTTTCCTGGAAGACTATGAACCAAATCATGACTTCAAGTTTTTGTCTAATATTTTCAAAATGGCATTCCAATGCATGCCACATTTATCTACAAGTGGTCATTCTGGGATTTTTTTAAAACATTTTCAAGATTGTTCTTTCCTAGAAAATTCCGTAAATGAATTCCCATAATTGTTTTAACCTTGTTTTCATATTGCACAAGGTCACATTTCATGTTGAATTACACATGTCCTTGGGGCAATTTGCCTTTTAGCCATGATCAAGCCCTCAAGTGGAATTCATCCCATTGTTGTGGGAAAAACATTGTATCGACTCATAAGTTGCGCTCTATGTCTTCCATTTCGTGATGCCTTAGCAACACATTTCTCCTCCTACCAATTCAAAGTAACAACCAAAGGTGGATGTGAAATGATAATTCATGACATCATGTGGACCATGGACCTTCACCGTGACTGGGTTGTTCTTCAATTAGATGTGACAAATGCCTTCAATTTGGTGTTAAGAAAGGTCATATTTTAAGATTTTCATGCTATAGATGGGGACATCATACAACTTATCCTTATTGTTCATGCATTCTATGCATTTGATTTTCCTTTGTTTTATAATCATCGTAACCATAAAAGCAATGTCATAGTCATCCCATCTGTCATGGGAACCCATCAAGGTGATCCTCTAAAAGGGGCATTATTTATCCTAGTTCATTTAAGGGCATTACATTTTATAGTTAATTAATTTCCCTCTTATTTATTTCCATTGTAAATGACACTCACATCATAGGCCCCCTTCAATTGTATCATTTGCATATGAACATTTTCAAATCGAACTATGTGCAATAGGTCTTTTTATCCAACCTCATAAATATGTGGCATGGTCCTTCTTTAGCCTGCCACCTAACTTTGACACATCATCCTAGTTTAACACCCCATCAAAAGGAATTAGAATCTTGGGGGTTCCATTGGGCACCCCACCCTTCACATGATCTTTCATAAAAAATGCCATATCAGAGGATGTTCAACATGTCAATTTTTTCCCTAAAATGGGTGATGTTCAGGTAGCCTTTGGAATTTTAACCCATTGTTTCATGCAACGGCCATCATATATATTACAATGCACACCTCCTTTTCCCACCTTCATAAACTCATTTATTTCCTTTGACTCGTCCTTCCTTCAAATGTTTGGATGTCTTTTGAATCCAAAGTCCTTTGATAGTCTATAAAGACCTCTAGTTTAGAAACAAGTTTATCTCCCAATAATGTTCGATGACATTGAACTCATTTTAACAACCACCATTGCCCACATAACCTATTTAAGGAATTGGGCCCTTGTAATTTCAATCATAGTTATTAAGTTTATGGTTTACCAATGTCTTTTCCTTTTTGAAGTTTTAACATAAGTCAACAAAAACACCTTCCCTTTCAAACAACACCTCCAAGTGGAATGTGATTTTTTATTGCCCCCAGCATGTGCATGTCTTTTTCCTTTTGAACAATTCATTGAGCAACAATTGTTTTAACTTTAAAATTCCATCTCACAACATTTGCACCATCATACCCTTTCCAACATGTTTTCCAACATGATATCTAAAGCCCATAGTGCTTGAATTTTATCATGCTTTAACCTTAGGGCAAGTGCTTGGCTTATGACTCGACCAATCTTCCCAACCTTTCAATTATCTTCTCCAATTTTCTCCATAACGGTTCAAATATGATTTAAATTATCACATCATTCAATTGCACACCCCCATTGACCTTATGGGTATCGACTTCTTACATTGTGCCCATAACAACGAACGCATAGGAACCCATGATGAAGTATGCGACATTTGCAAACACCTACATGTGTTTCCTTTAACCATGTTTAACCCCTCTCGTCGATGAGTTGACATTGTGCTCACCAAAGATGGCATTTGCACCTTGGTTGATGTTGTCATTGTTGATCCAACATGTGTGGATTTACTTACTTGATCCTATACAACTCAAGGATTTGTTGTTTCTGACACAACTCAAGTTTTAAAAAAAGTTACTACAATTGACACCCCACTGATCAATTCCTTTCTTTAACAAATGTTTGGATGTTTGCATAAACAAACTAATGTGTCCTTACATGATTATGCAAATGCCATTTGGAGCTTCAAAGGACCAAAAGGCCCTCCTCTTTATGTCTTGGTTATTTTTTTTTGTTAAAAAATTTCAATTATGTTACAAAGGATGCGAGCATTTTCCATCTTAAATTGCATGGTAGCATTAGGTTTAACTACTTCTCGACTTCCACCCTTTTATGACACACCCCCATTGCCACAACTAACCTATTACATGTGGTTGGTTGTTGAGATGGAGAAATTTTGACAATATATATAAACTTATGATGGGCAACTTTGAGCAAAACATATGGTTTTGAGCATGGTACTACAAAGAACACTCTTCTTCAAATTGAAAACAATCTCATATATTCTTTTTATTTTATTGATCATGTCTTTTTTATCTATTGTTACTTTTCATAAGTATGTTGAATGTACTTTTATAATTTTAAAACATCACCTATTTCCATCCATAAAGGTTCATAAAAAAAAATTTATACAAATTCATACAAAAATTTCAACATCAACTTAAATAACCACTTACCACAATGCTTCAACTAAATAATGATTATGCCATGAAATGATTCCTATTACTTACCCCATTAAAACCCCAAAGTATTTTTATTTTATATTTTATTTTGCCCACACCCAAATATCATAATTCACCTTTGAAATGTTTAGGAATAAGGTGTAATCACATTGATAAGAATCATAACAAATGTAAGTAATGTTTGTTTTTTCTTGTTTTAGTGTCAAAGTTTGTACTAATGTTGCAAGTTTTTGATGTGTTTACATGACAATGTATTTAATATGTTATGGAAACATGTATGTGGAATACTTTGGAATGAATTTAGTGAGTAGAAAATACTCAAAAACATTCATAGAGTATTGAAAAGAAATGCATCCATTGTTTTTCATTATTAAGGGACTTGAAATGTTTTCAAAATGACATAATCATGGATTTCTAATTCATTGTTTTTTGTAACTAATCGCACAATCCATACATCCTAGTAAGCACTCTCATTGCCACCACAACATGTGATGGCGAGTTTTTCTTAGCTTTTGGTCTCATTTGAGTTTTTTGAATCATATCCTCATTGGAAGTTGATTCTTTCTAATTCTTTTTATTAATTTGCCTTGTACAATGGACATTGCCTTGATTTTTTTCAAATAGATCTTCTCAAAAACGTATTAATAGTACCTAAACATGTGAAACCAAAAGGTTTTTGTAATCTTTCCAAACAAGTTTTCATAATTCTCAAAGTATGTTGATTTTCATCCAAAGGTGAATTGAACTTTATCTTTTGAAACTCCTTTCCCAAATCATGCATAATGACAAATAACTCCACATAGAACTTCCACATTGTTATAAGGCAAATTTTGTGCATTATAAAACCTCCTTAATTGTTTCTTTTTGAAGTGTGTTCTTTTCATGAATATTTATAAATGCCTGAAATTGACATTGTATGTAACAAGTGAAGATAATCTAATCCCATAATGTTTTTTACAACAATTATATATGAACTTACATGAAGTAGAAATTATTACGCAATTAAAAAATATTTTTTTCAAGAAGACATTATACCATTTTCCATCATTTACATAAGTTGACAAGGATATAATAATTTTGATTCAATACTTTGAAAATTGATTGACTATGTTTTTTGTATGGAGTTTCAATACATTCATTTCTAATCAATCTATGCCTATGCATGTTATCATTTGGCCATCTTGCATACCTCTTGAAATATAATGTAATTTAATAACATTACACATTAAATATAATTCACAAAAATTCAAAAATATAAATAAAAAACTCTCACATAATGATAAGATAATACTAGCACACTTACATTTTTTTTTTGGTTTGAAATGGTTTTAAAGTCAAAGTATAATAATAAAAGCTATCAAGGCCAAAATATTTCTTTTATACAAAACACTCATCTAACTTCTATGTACCAATTTTTCCCCCAAAATTAGATAAAAGAATATTTCATAATGTATTTATCATTCATTTGATGAAAAATCCATTTATTCCAAAATATTATTAAGAGTTAATCTTTTTTATCACAATAATTTGGCACAAAATGTTTCAATGTTTAGAAAAAATGATGTTAACACAATAAATAGCATTTATGTAATAGTAGATCATTTTTGTATGGTATCAAATTTTTCATTAAATATGACAAATTGGCAATTATCCATGCAATTTTCAAAACATGATATCAATAAACCAATTTTTTTTTAAAAATAATACAAACCCAATTTTATAAAAGTTCAGCCTAATGTTTTTATATATATGAAAGAACATTTTATTTGAAGGAAGTTTTCAGATTATGTATTTTTAGGATTCAAAACTAGGTTCAATCTACATTAATGTATCAACACATTAAAACATAATTTCAAATTTCTTTCAATTTTAAGCCTTCACATTCATCAATATATGAGTTTTTAAGCATTTTGCAGATGAATGATTTTGTTTCACATAAAATAAAACATGTTTGAAATTAAAAATATTTAATCAACAACTATTTAACTAAGCCATGATATCAATAAACGATTAAATGAAACATTTTAAAATTCCACAAAAAATATTGACATGCAAATTCATTAATTTACAAACCTTGTTTGCCATACCAAACTAAATTTCAATTAGAACACTCATGGAGTTCATTTTCAAAATCATGGGAATGCAAAATCCTTGAAAGTCAACACAATTTTTAACTTCTATTAACATACTTGCACCCTTAATAAAATATACTCCCGACTCAAATACCATCGTGAGTGCTTCCCATAATTACAACAATGAGATTTCAAATGGAATGATTAAATTTTCCACCAAGTATTGTATATTAATCTCCCAATGACATTTCACATGATTAGTGGTGTCTAATCCACCATATAGGAAATCACCTATTAAATGATGGTCACAATGGTTGTCAAGGGAGTAATTATTCATTGCAAATAGTTAATTAGTTAATACTTACTTACCTAGTTACTTTTCTAGGATTTACTAGTTAATTTACATAGTTGTCATCACCATTGAATTTGAATTGATCATATGATTGTTTTCAAATGATCATTTTTGGCAAGACACATGATTATTGTAGAACATGGTTTTTTGGAAAATATTGAAGAAGAGTATATATATTTTTAGAAAAACTTCAACTCCGTAGTTAATTTTGTTGTTTTGAATTTTTCTCATACTTTTCATAATTAGATTGAAGTTACGAACCTACATGTGAATAAATTTGATTGAGCATAATTTATTAATATTAGTTTCATGATATGTTTTAATCCAAATTTTGATTAAAATATAGAATTGGAATTCTATATCTACCATTTGGCAACCATCCCAAGGCTTGGATTTAGAATGAAATTTAGAGTGTAATTTATGTCTTGTTGTTGGAATTTTTGTTTCTAAAAATTCATAATGAGGTTCGATTTTCATGTCTTGCATTTTTTGCAAATCTTAATCATAAATGTTTGTTCATGAAGCAAATTTAAGCAAAGTAACTAACTGTGAAGATTTTGCTTTAATGCAAAAGTTCGTTCATACTTAAATTGGAACGTGGAGAGATGGAAAATATAATTTTAATTATAAGTCTAAGGAGAAAATTAGATCAGGTTGTAGTAAATGAACAAGTGGAAAATGGTGATGCCATAAACAAAAATTTGAGTGCAGTTAAAATAGTTCAGCAATTTATAACACTTCTAATTTTGAACCTTAGATTCATTATGTGGTTGAACAAAAAGCTATAACTTAAGGCATCAAAATGTCCAAAAGAGTTGAATGGGTACTTGTAATTAAACAAGAAATTATAGTTTTACCAAAAGCAAAACCAACAGTAGTAGGTGTACCTGTGACTATTAGAATAAAATATAGTGAACCTAGGCTTAATGAACATAGTGGAAATATTGTTGAAAGAGTTCCAAGGGATTGGGACAAAAGAATTCATAATGTGAATAACATTCCAAGACCTAACCCTCCATGTTGCACATACTGCCATCAAATTGGACATCAGATCAATGAATGTCCATTTATTGAAAATAATGTGAAGCAAGGATTTGCTGAACATTTCCAGAATCTAAATCCAAAACCTTCAAAAGGAAAAGACCATGGAGATTTTGAGCCAAAAGGTCTATACCATGAGAGGAGTAAAATTCCAAATAGACTCAGAAAACAAATGTGGAGAAATAACAAAGTGGAAATGAGAGCTCAAAATATAGTAGATGTAGTACCAAATTTTGTAACTTTTGCACCAAGTTTGTTCCATCACAACAATGTTGGAGTTACCTATGAAAGAAACTTCCAATTTTAGAATGGAACCAGTAAAATTTGTACCATTATATTCTATGGTAATGCCCCACTCTATGGTTACAGTTATAGAAGCTCCATTTACAACAACACCAACCCATACCATATGAGGTCCATACCACATATTCCAAGGGGAACAAACCTTGTGAATATGCATACAAAGATGCCTATAGTGGTGGATAGGATTTTTGTTGGACAACCATTAGATCCAAGAGGAAAAGGATTAGGACCACCAAGACCACCAGGATTAGTTAGGACCTTCAAGATATTTTGGATTACCAATGGTGAATCCAAGGCATACCACCATTACCACTAAATAAGCTTTATCGTTGACCATTTAACTACCCCGAGTATGTGAAGGATTTTGACCCAGATGCTCATGTTAGAGTTTTTGAGGTTGTTATTAGAACAAATGGTGAAATAAAAATATGCATAAATTGTTAATTTGTTCAGTTTTACCTTCAGAAATAATGTATTTGACTAGTGTAACAATTACATGGGAAACTACCTATATTGTAATTTTGCAAAATAATAATTAACTTTTTATATACGATTCAAAACAATTCAAAATGATGAACAAGTTAATTTATAACTAAAGAACATGAAGCAAGAGAAGAATGAAAGGGTGGAGGTTTATTATGAAATATTATTGAAGTTAGCCAATAGTCTTCAACACAAGACAATAAATAGTTTGCTAACTTTGGTTTGTGAAGAAGGAATTTATGAAGTTGAAGAAATAAACAATCTATTAGTACCAAAGAATACTAAGATAATATTAGTTTATAAACCTTAGAAAAATATAGAGAAAACAAGAATGTACTATACAAATTATCACACGACAAATCAGAATGTTGAAACATGCAAAATCAAAAGAAAAGAAGAGCTTATTCCTATAGTTTCTGAGGTTACCATTCAACATATCAGAATACAAATACCTATGAGGTATTCTTGTCATATATGTGGTGAGACTAGACATAAGATTATAAATTGTCCAAAGTTTAATGACATGCAAAATATATTTAAAAACAAAGGAGTGGAGACTATAGAAAAACCATCTATGGTAGAGCCCAAGGTTGTCAATCCTTCAGTTCATGTAGTGGATGTCAACATGGCCATCACCAAGAATAAGGTTATTGAAGAACAAGTGTTCAAGGACAAAAAACCAATTACGAAGAAGTCTGTTGTTGATTAGGAAAAGGAGCAAAGACTATAGAAATCTTTTGTCAAGACTATATAAGAAATACAAGTAGAAGATCCACCAGAAGGTCTGAATCAAAAGGAGAAAGCATAATGGAGTACAAGTTGGGCATGATTATTTGAGATTGAAGTATCCACAAAACCAATTGTACCACAAAATCTATATGTTATTCCTAACAACAAAGTTATGTTTATGGAATATATATTCTAAGATATTATAAAATAGATGTTGGAAACCACCTATACTTTGAAATTAGGTCAATTGGTGAAGATAACACTAAATCTTAAGAAATATATGTGGCATAAATTAAAGCTAGAAAAACTCGATATAATTGCTAAAGTGATACCAAAACTTAGTGTAACCACAGTGGTTGAGACACATTTTGAAGTTGACACTGCAACTATAAAAATAAATAACTAGATGGCAATTATCCAAATACAAGTTGGGAAGAACATTGTTGAGGATGTTCTATTAGATGGAGGAGCAAGTGTAAATATCATAACATCATAACAAAATTAAGTTTATCCAAACCAAGACTAGCCCCATTCCACCTTAGAATGGCAGATCAAATTATGACCAAACCTTTAGGAATCATCAGAAATTTGAAGATTCACATGCATGGCATACCATATGTAGCCACATTTACTATTTTGTAAAATAGTGTGGTAGATTTTAGCTATTCTATGTTGTTGGGAAAACCTAGCTCAAAGATGCAAAGGTTACACATGACTAGGGAACAATGAAATTATTGTTCAAAGCAATGGAACAATATTAGTTAACAAAAAATTGGGAGCAAAAATTAGAAGGCCCCAATTAATTGTTTGTTATGACTTGATGGAAAATCTAACAAATTAGGAGGAAGATATAATCTTTGAAATAAAACCAAAGTTGTTATCAATTGGCACAATCATTATCTCAGATGAAATAATTTCATTGTTGAGTGTTGGAGTTACAAAGATCACAATCAATGGAAAGTTTGAACTAGAACAAGGGATATCATATCAAGGAGTAGTAGAAGTAGTGGCTTTAACAACAAAATTTAATGTCAAACTAGAGACATCATTAGAAGGTAGGGTCTATCCAAAAACCTATTATCATCATAGCCAAGCTGATATTGAAGTGGATGAAACACCAACCAAAATTCTAGTTCAAAATTTTCATATAGTAAGTTGGACTTTGATTGAAGAACAACTTGTTAAATTGAATCTTGGCATAGAGGCAAATCCAGAATGCATCGAGGTTAATGCACAATTAACAATGGAGAAAATTAAGGAGCTTCAGACCTTACTCAAGGAGTTCAAATACATGTTTACTCGGACTTATAAGGATCTAAAAGACAAACATCTAGAGTTGGCTCAACACAAAATTGAGTTAGACACCTCAATCCCACCAACACATCAAGTAAGGTGTAAATTGAACCCTAACTATGCTGCAAGTGTCAAACAAAAAATTGACACGTTATTAATAATAAGATCCATTCAACCAGTAAAAGAGGCTACATGGTTATCACCTATACCCAAGAAGAATGGAAAATTGATAATATGTGTAGATTTTAGGAAGTTGAATAAGGCAACCAAAAAATATTTTTATCCTTTACCATTTTATGATGAAGTATTGAACACTATAATAAGGTATGAAACTTATTTATTTTTAGATAGATATTTAGGATACCATCATATTTCTATAGCCCTTGAAGATAAACACAAAATAGCTTGTGTAACATATTGGGGAACTTTTATTTAGATGGTGATGCCATTTGGTGTCAAAAATGGGCTGCCAACATTCCAAGAAATAGTAGATAGAAATTTCAAAGAGTACTTATACTAGTTCATGAATATATTTTTAGATGACTTCATGGTCTATATTGATATGGATAGTCATTTGATGAAGCTTAGACTTTGCTTTCAAAAATACAGAGAATACAAAATCAGTCTTAACCCAAAAAAATGTGCCTTTATGGTATTTTTAGGATTGATTTTAGGGTTCATAGTTTCCAAGGAAGGAAAAATACCAAACCCTATGAAGGTTTAGGTAATAATTAATATGCCACATCACAAACTTGCCCCCTCCTTGTATGAGTGCTTTTACAACACCTTAACAATATGTTCAACGTTCAATGTTGATACAATCATTGATA
>Ga0116228_10005051_pt1 | contig 11740 bp, 10 predicted proteins | sample S1TSphfallax_2_FD_89694 | JGI IMG/M metagenome (GOLD analysis project Ga0116228, IMG submission 89694) | Host-associated microbial communities from peat moss isolated from Minnesota, USA - S1T2_Fc - Sphagnum fallax MG | ecosystem: Host-associated > Plants > Peat moss > Unclassified | place...
AGTTAAAGTCCAAAATTTCACATAACATACAAAATTGCAAACTGCACATTAATACTAATCATGTGACATACCTCATCAACTTACCAAATTATAAAACCCAAATAAAATGGCAAACCACCGAAGGTGCAAAAAAATTATTAACTACACATTGTAACTATGATATGCACAAGTTGATGTTCCCAATATTGATATTTGATTTGTGAAACAAAAACTATTTTTGATGCCATACTACTAATCTACCATTGCTAAACAAACCTTGCACAAAAATACTAGAAGTGTAAACTTCAAGCATTAATATTATAATGGGTCTTCTTTTCCTTCTAGGCAACTATGGCCTTAGTATAAGGAAAAGACTCGAGGTTGTAGAAGTCTTGTGAAAACATTTTCACACACACATAAAGATGGGTGGTGAGATGCTTTCGAAGTTTGCCCTTCATGAAAGACAAAGTGCTAAAACAACATTCATCTTTAACAAATCCCAAAACCTAACACATAACAAGTTTGGCAAGCTTCACATATTCAAATATGCCCAAAGTGAACACCTTAGAACTTGATATAAATGACCACATGTGCTTCAAATAATTGCACTCTTTGCCATTTTTCTTCAATGATGACCTCAAAGTGTAGAAGAAATGATGTGTCATAATTTGTAACAACCCAATAGTGTGGATATATCATCCCCAAAGCATTCATCAACTCATGACTTGGGAAGTGCTAATCTAGTTCATTTGAAAGTGCATGAACTACTTAGAGCATTACAATTGAACAAAACCACAAATGTTAGAAAACAAGGTAAGGTTCATAGGTAAAACAACTCCAGTTATTTAATCCCAAAAATGAACTAAAATAGTGTGACCATTGCTTTGGCCTTTTTTCTCCTTGCATGTTTATATAAGGAATCCAACTTGGTTGTCAATAATCTTTCCTTGCCTTCAATGGTTGTGCACACTTTGCAACACATTTGGTTAACAACACCATTAGTTCCAACCACTAATTCAGCCCATTATCGCTTAATAAACCAAACATCCTAAAAGGTTCAATGAATTTCATACTCTTTCCTTTTCAAGTGTTTTTCTTGCTCAGACACTTCAATAGGAGGCATTTTCACAAGCACAAGGTTGGTAAAGACAACATTATTAGAGGAAGAAAACACAAGGTTAAAATTTCCAAGAACTAAAGCTCCCCAAAAAAACTTATGTTTGAAATTGGCAGGTGGTTGCAAAGGAGCCATGGAAACTTGGAATGGTTGAATTAGTCTACCATTAATGAAGTGGCAAAAGAAACACAAACTCAAAAAAACACAACATGGTTCAAAGTCTAGAGTCTAGACCCTTAATCAATAATCATCATCAAATAACATAAAACATGAACATTGAACAACAAGTTCATTAGAATCCAAACTCCAAGTATGGAAATGACCATTGATAGGTCCAAGATTATAGTCCAGAATTTAGAATTTTTTTTGACTACATAGTGCACAATGCATGTTGGACTTTGGAGTCTAACATAATTGCATAATGTAAGCAACATGCAACATGACCTAGGTTGCACAACGCAAATTTCATGAGAAAAAAAATTCCAAAAAATTGAAAATCAATATTTACCTTATTAGTGATGAATGATGAATAGTGCACATTGCCCATTGTTGTTGCATAATTGTAGCATCTCAATTCACGAGCTTGAATTGGCCAACGAAAATCATGATTTACCATCATAAGTTGCATATCAAGATCACAATTTGCTAATCTCATTGTTGAACCCTAAATGATACAACATCTTACTGTCCAACTTGTCGCTTCAAAACTTAATAAGTAATGAAACATCAAGTGACCACTAACATCTTGATTTTCAAGTGCCAAATCTCAAATCTTGAATTGTTACTAGTCTTGATTCCTAACTTCTTACATCGTGCACATTGCAAACACAAGCATTGAAAGCTAAAACAAAAATGTTTACAACAACAAGTTGTAACTTTTAAGCATTAAAGCCATGCCACCCATTACTCATAAATCTCAAAGATTATAATGACTATTGAAAAATCAAAGATAAAAAGGCGAAAGTTAGTTAAGCAACCTTAAAATGAAATGCTATGTTGGTGAATGCTTGTGCTATGGTGAAGAAGAGATAGCGAAAGTAAAAAAAAATTGTCTTGGTGATGACAACCCTTGTCGTAACTCAAGTGCTTGTTGGCAAGAGGAATAACATCCATTATTGGATCTAGTTATATTGTATTCCTAATCAATTGTTAAAACGACTACAACCATAAACCTAATAGGAGTGAGATGGTGAAAGCAATAACACTTTGTTACTAGATCTGGCTATTTTGAACCTTTATTTTCCAAAACAATTGCACTACATAATCACTAGCTCCTTTGGCATCTTGGAAAGTGGCTATAAATTGCCCAAAAAAATCACTCCCCCCCCACCTTTCAACAGTGCATTCATAATCATTTTAATGAGGTTGTTAGAGCTTGGTCCATCCACCACCCTTTCAACACACACCAAGATAAGTACCCTAGTCCAAGATTTAACCACATACATGGAAATGAATTCAAGATCCATTGTTGGTGGTTGTAACTTCGTCACATGAACAAACTATGAATTGATGGGATTGTGTGTGCCTTTAATAGTAGCGTTTTGGATTAAAATGTTCATATTTGAGCTCTGTGTTGTTGTGCCTTGCCAATGATAGTCAACCTTTTTATTTTTTCTTATGTTTTCATACAATTTTCAATAATTCATCATTATTTATGTTGATGTCAAATATAATTTAAATTAATATACATTTCATGGACATGAAAAACACATGTTAATTTGTTTTTCTATATCCATGTTGGTGGATAGGGAAAAAACTGAGATAATTATAAAATGGAGGTAATTAATAGGAAAGGTGGGAGATAGTTATTAAGAAAGTTAATAAGAAAAGAAAGTAGTTATTAAGAAAGAAATGAAGTAGCTAGGCTTAAAAATGAGGTAGTCATTTTTGAAATTGTCTTTGGAATGGTTCATGGATGATTATACAAAGGATTCCAAAAAGTCCCCAATATATACCAGTTCCAATTACTTGTCACTTGGATTTTCAACAAGGATCTAACTAGTAAAATCAAATCAATACATTGTCAATTCAAGACCCCTAAGCTAACAAACAAGCCATGCATGATTTCACATTCCAACATTGGACAACCATGGGGAAGAACATGAAACAATGTTTTCATCTGAACAATTTTCGGACTTCCCTCACTTGTAGGTGTGATTACTTGTAGCATGCTAAGTGTACAATCATTTGCTTTTCAAATGTGCACATTTTTTTTCCAATGTACTTCCCATCTTTTTAATCACCAAACCTTGACATATCACACACACCAATTCAACAACCATGTTTAGTAAATGTATCCCATTTACAACCCACAATCTTCAATCAAAGAGGAGACCTTACACTTCGTGTTCTTTATAAGCCCACCTTTTCATACACGAACCCTCTAGGCTACCCTTGGCAACTTTGATGCCCACTCAATTTGAAACTTTTTGGTGGCATCATAAGACTACTCAAATAGGGTAGCTATAAACAAAGCAAAATTGTGTGGTATTTGATGTGCCAAATTGGCTAATCGTGTCAAAGAATATTATGTGGTATTCAATGTGCCAAAATTGAGTGACCCTAAGATGAAGAAATTGTTTGCCATTTGATGTGTGAAAAAAGATAGGATAGCCTTTATGGAGACTTGGAAGCGATCCTTTTGGGGGGGGGTGGGGGAAGTTTTGGTGGTTTTTGCCAAATTTTTTGTTTGGTAAACATGAGCAAATTAAAAATTGATTTTCTAGTGCAAATTCAACTAATTTTGCTAGAATTTGTGATTAAAAAAATTCGCCAAATTCTCAGTATCACAAAAATTACATTAAATAATTATTAATTATTAAAAAAATCAACCCAAAAAAAAAAGAAAACACTACTTGCAAAAGGGAAAAAAAACAAGTTGCTAGGCATTTGGTAAAAAGATAGAAAGGTAATGCACTTAAATAGTTGCAATTAAAAGGAGGGAGGCGGTGGTGGGAAAAGGGGGGCTAAAAGAGCCAAGAAGATTCTGCCGTGTGGAACAGTGGCCTAGTCCCAGGATTCCGCGGTGGAACAGTGGCAGCCTATGACTCTCATCAAGATTCACTGTCTCTTTCTCACCTCCCATTTCCCAGATTCCAGATTCACTCACGACTTTGCAACGTCCCCAAGGACAACACACACTCACCAGCACACACACACGCACTCAGTTTTTCCTCATACCCATCTGCCAAACAAGCTTCAGCTTGCTGCTGCTGCTGCTGCTGGGCTGCTACTCTCACGGTATGCATGTTTGTGCAATTCTGTTCCCAGAATTTGCCATCTTTTGAACCCTTTTGGGGATTTTTTGGCCTTGATCCTCACTGGGTCCATGAGGAACAAGCTTCATCTTGTCTCTTGTCCCTCTCTCTTCCCCCCTCCCCCAACAGCCGGATTGTCTGTCTGTCTGTCTGTCTGTCTGTCTTCTGTCTTTGGATTGTCCGTCTTCAGATTGTGTTTTGTGTGCCTGTTTTGAAACAGAGTTGTATTTTGGATTTTTTGATCTTCATCGGCTTGTGTGTTTGGCTGGATTTTGGAGACAGAGAGGAAGGAAGTAAGGAAGGAAGGAAGGAAGGAGGAGAACTGGGCTTGCTTTGTCGGTGGAAGAATTCTTCTGCAGCAGCTGGAGGTTTTGGTGATCTCCAGATTTTTTGCTGCCTGCTTTTGAAGTTTCAGCTGCCTGTTATCATCAGAAGGTCCTTTTGTTCTTCCCTTCCTCGTCTACTCTGCAATTTGTTGATGATGTTTTTTTTTGGGTCTTTTGGGTCTTGGGTCTTGACGAGTTGTGGAGTTCTAGTTTGAGGAATCGTTGTTGTTTTGCTGCGCAATTTGCAATTACCTTTCAAGTGCAAGACTTTCAACAGCTTTGGGGATGATGGCTGGTGAGGAGCTGAATGTACTGACAACTCTTCTTCTTCTTCTTCTTCTTCTTGTCTGTAGCTTGTTGCTTCCTTCTTAGACTGTGAACACTTTTTTCCAACAAGAAGCAAGAGCAAGTTACCGAGACTTCCTTCTTCCAACAAGAAACAAGAGCAAGTTTTCTGATGTGGAAGAATTTTTGTGGGAGGAGCTAAAGAGCATGAGATCAGGAGCAGATTCCTTGGTGTCCAGGCTATGGGAGCCACCTCCTCCTCCTCCTCACACTCTTCTCACTGCCGTCAGGTTGCCATGCTCCTCCTCTAAACCCAGCTGTAGTAGCAGCACATCTGGAGAGCTATGGAGCTGTAAGCTAGTTGTAGTACCACACGTACAACACCAACACCACCACCACCATCACCAACAACAACTTCAGTCTGTTTTCTGGACCACAAGGCTGCTGCGGGGAGGGTCCGTGAACACCAGCTCAAGCTCAAGCCAAAGAAGCTGCAGTTCTAGACTGGGTTTTCCTTCAGATTCTCTTCTTCACAGGAGGAGTAACTGCTCTCAGCAGCAGACAACAAAGACGCCCACGCCAAGCAGGTCTCCAAGAAGGGAGCAGCAGCACACTAGTATAGCTTTGAATGGTTTAGTCCACCATGCTGCTGCTGATTCCCCTCTCTTCCATACCCTCGATGATCCTGATGCTGGAAAAGCAATGCACAATGGCTCAGCAGTTGCCACAGCAACAACAGTAGCATCAACTGTTGTTGCAAATGGCAGGCAGACTGTTGTTGCAGAGAGATTGCAGCAGCAGGAGCAGGAGGAGGAGGAGGAGGAGGAAGAGGAGGAAGAACAGCACAAATCCGAGAAGCAAAAGGTATGTGCAAAATCCAAAAACATAGTGCACAAGAAACACACAAGCTCTCTCTCTTTGTCTGTGTGTGTGTGTGTGTCTCTCTCTCTCTCTGTGTGCATACATCTCTCTCTTCTTTGTGGTTTTTCTTGTTCATGAAACTCTTCTTTTTTTTGGGTTCCAGGTTTCTTCTCAAGTGCTGCAGAGGAAGAGAAGAGGGAAGAGCAGGAAGTTGCAGCAGCAGGAGGAAGAGGCAGCTAATAGTGTTACCGAGCATCTCAAAGCTAAACTAGATTCTTCGTCATCACCACCGGAGAATGTGGTGATGCCGCCACAAAAACAAGTTGGGTTGGAGGCGGATGTGAAACACATTGACCTCAAAGACCTTGTTGTTGCTGATTCCGTCTACAACAAGGAGCTCAGGCACTGATCTGACACAGCAGCACTACTTCTTCTCTTGCAATTGTTCCCTGATCGAAATCCAACAATACAATTTCTCTTGCTTGCCATTTCTTTTTCTATTTTCTCTCTCTGTGTCTGTCTGTCTGACCCATTCATGATCTTTGCAGCTGGCTGGCATTTAACTGGCGGGTGCTTCACATGGCACTTGATGTTCAGACTCCTCTGTTTGAGGTACAACAAATGAACATCCATTCATCTTTTCCATGATTGGAGTTTTGGGTGTCAAACACAATGGATCTGTTGTCGCCTCCAACTTCTTTTCCTTACCTACTTACTGACTGGGTTTTTACCTAATGACAAGAAAACAGTGACCACCGCCACACTCACTCATTGAGATGTACCTACCTATGTTGTTGATCTTTGTCTTTGTGATGGCTTTTCTTTTGCAGCGGTTACGGTTTCTTGCAATTTCAGCACGCAATCTTGATGAGTTTTTCTGCAAACGAGTGGGTGCACTCAAAAGACAGGAAGCAGCAGGAGTTGAGAATCTCATCACTCAGCAGAGGCGCATGGCTTGGACACCACAACATCAGCTCAAGAATGTGGCGAGGTAAAAACATATAAAAAAAGAAATTTCCAAACCCATTTTGTTTTGCACGTTTCCTGATGGCTTAGTGGGTGGTGGAGTCCAGATGGCTGCTGACAAATCTTAAACTTTCAGATTTTTATTTTTATTTTTGTTTGCAGAGAAGTGAGGTTAATGGTAGAAACTCAAATCAAATGCTTGATGCAAGATCTCTTGCCAGCACTCAAGAAAGAGGGCTTGAATCTGCTTGATTACAACAAGCTCCATCATCATCAGAAGGAGCAGGTTAGCAGATCCTTGCGAATTTTCCATGCCAATTTCTACATGATGATTTTCTTCAGTAAATTTTTTTTTCTGTTCTCTGTTTTTCAAAGGAATTTCTTTGACCAGAAATGATGTGTGGAATTTGTTACCCCTTCTGGCATGGTTGGTTGCAGCTCAGGCAATACTTCAAGTCATCCTTGGAGCCCATACTGACGCCATTGGCTGTTGACCCTGGACATCCCTTCCCATTCATTGGCAACTTAACTTTGAGTATTGCAGTGGTTAGTTAGTTTTTAAAACTCTTCTGCATTCTGCAGCAATTTTTCTCAGCTGTCCATATGTGGGGCTGAACAATTTCTTGTCTAGTAGGATTTTCTAGAGGATGATGATCTTCCAGGTTTTTCAATGTTGGGTCTCTTTTATAAAAAGAAAATATGTGTCATTGAAAATTTTGCTCCAGCATCATCTTCCCCTCCCTCCATATTCACTTGGATTCTTCATGATGGACTTTTGTTGGCCCCCAGGTGCTAAGGGATCCTTATGACGACACACTTCAGTTTGCCATTGTGAGCATCCCCTCAGGAGTGCAGCGCTGGAAGAGCTTGGCACTCGACAATGAGCATGAGTATGTAGTAGTTAGAAACCGAATTTGTGCCTCTTGTACTTACTCGTCTGCCACAATTCTTTAGAGTTTTTTTTCTGACTCAAGGTGCACACCAGGATACAAGGTTTTGCACTTGCATATTGAAAGGCATCATGTGTTGTGTGCTGAAGAGATTGAACTATTGTTTCTCACATATTATGATAGAAACTGAAGATAAAGTCTAGCTGGTTAAACAAATTCTCAAACTGTGCGCTCAGTGGTGGGTACCCACTGAGATCTTTGAGCTCAGATACCCATTGAGAGCTTTGAGCTGACGTACCCATTTGAGAGCTTTGAGCTGAAGTACCCATCCATTTGAGAGCTTTGAGATCAGGTACCCATTTTGAGAGAGCTTTAAGCTCAGATCTGTGACAGGATTGCATGGTTTGTGCTTGTGGTGGCAGGTATATGCAGAACACATTTGTGTCGGTGGATCAGATCATTACCAACAACTTGGACCTCCTTTTTGGTGGCATGGAGGCACGATCACTTCAACCTGAAATTCATTCATAAAGAAACAATCTTGGGACATATAATGCTGGTCATTTGCATTCAGCAGAGATGTAACAATCTAGATGACATATTGATGAGGATGATGTGCTTGTTAAAAGAAGGAACTCTTGAGCAAGGCAGCAATGGTTGTTTTGATTTTTACTTGAATGAGCTCTCAAAAGGTGGCAATTGGTGTTGTGATTTTTGCTTGAACAAGCTCTCTCAAAGCAGCAATGGGTGTTGTGATTTTGCTTGAATGAACTCTCAAAGTTGGCAATGATTGTTGTGATTTTTTGGCTTGCAGATAAAATCTGCACACATGTTTCGAACAACACGGAATGCAGATGTGGCAAGAAATGAGGAGGAAGCTGAAGACCTTCTTGAGATGATCACAGATGAGGTTGCTTTTTTGTGACTCCCAACTTTTTCCTATTAGGAATATTTTGCAGAATTCACATTCAACTTTTTCTTCTGTTCTTCTTTTGTTATAGAAAATCTGCTAGTGTGATAGTGCCATGAACTTGACAGTTCTTTTGTTCTTTCCCTCTGCTGGCTGGGATCAACTGTAATGGTTTTTTTTTTCCTGTTGGAAAATATAAATGCTCTCAAGCAGATGAGAGAGTTGCGGTTTGCCCCATTTGTACGCCTTGAAGTTGACTGTGAAATGCCACAAGATGTTATCCAACGATTATCGAATGAGCTTGGCTTGAGCAACAAAGATGATGTGTACACTGTCTGTGGCCAAATGGCACTTGGAGGTTAGTTCTTCTTTGCATTAAACTGCCATTCATTCTCAATGGGCCGGGACTGTAGTAGCAAAAAAATCAAGCTTGTAGAAGAAATGGAAACTTGATCCTTGATTTCTTTTCTTCTGATTCTCATGAGCTGATCTTAACACATCAAGAGACTGTCTGCAGCTCTTACATCCCATTCTTACACTACCGTCATTCATCAAGTGGGAATTGCAGATTTAGATTCTTTGCCTGTCAAGCTTGGAGTTGACTCTCCACTCATATTCACTCCCTGGTCTCCAAAGACACATCCACGATTGCAAGGGTCGGTGAGCACCCAACACTTAAAAGAAAATTCTCATGTCCATAGTCTGGGTTTGAATCTCTCTGTACTTACTCATATAAGATTCAAATGTGATGATGCATCATGCAAGTGAGCTCCTTTTCCTTTCCAACAATTGGTGGCAAAAAAGAATCTGATCTTGTGTTTTGCAGCTTTTGCTTTACAGCAAGTTCTAAGCTATGGGTAACTATAAATGCATGGTACTACGGTGTACAACAAGGTGGCAGTTTTCAGAGTCATATAAATTTGATTGTGGCTTGGTAGATTATTTGGAAAATTATTTAGTGATGAAAATAATGTGGCAATCCTATGTGGTTCACATCTTAATTAATCAAGATCTCCAAATTTTCTGGTTTTTCTTGGGTGATGATGAGAGCAGGTAGACATTTTTGACGTTATAAGAAAAGGCGACATTCTTGTTCAGCATCCTTACCATAGTTTTGTGACAAGTACCCAACATTTTGTGGAGGCTGCATCAAATGATCCTCGGGTACTTACATCTCTTTGACAATGAACCTCCACTGCCCTGTGATTTCTTGCTCAGGTGAAAAACAGATGAATTAATCTGGAAAGCCCAAGAAATATAGATTTCCACAAGACACATGACCGATGTTGGACAAAATGACAGCATTTTTTGTTTTTGCTTTCTTTCTTTCTTCTTCTTCTTCATCAGGTGGTAGCTATAAAAGCAACTCTGTACCGCACCAACAATGACAGCCCTGTGATTTCTGCACTTGTGAAAGCAGCCGAATCTGGAAAGCAGGTGTGTGTTGAGAAACCTTCTTTTGGGCAGCTCTCTCATTTGCAAAGATTTTGAATGGGTCTTTTTTTGTTTCTTTCCCACAAGATTGTGACATTGTTGTTGTTGTTGTTGTTACCAAACTGCAAGGGTTTTTGCAGACAGATGTAGCAACTCAAAAAACCTCATTTGCAATTCTTGAGTAACAACATGATGTTTTCCTTTATTTGTTTTTAAAACCATTGGCAGGTGGCAGTACTTGTGGAGGTGAAAGCTCGTTTCGATGAAGTTCGCAACATGGGTTTTGCACAAATGCTGGAGGTAAAATAAAACGTTTACACCATGAGATTATCCTTTTGATTTGATATCATCATCTCGAACTTGGCAGAAATCTTAAAACGATTATTCTTTGTGCAACATGCATGAGATCTCCGAGTAGCAAATTGCATGATCAGTTTATTATGATGAAATTCATCATGGGCTTGCTACTATACCTACGACTGACGTTTAGCACTTCTTTCGCCGAATATCTATTTATTTATTTATTTATTTAAGAAAATTACTGAGGTTCAGCTTTTTCAAATTTAATTTTGCACAATTTCAATAGTTGAGGAATAAGGTATGCAAAATTTACATCTTGTGTTGTGCATTTGTAATAGTAATCTGGGCATATGGGTTTTCAATTCTCAAACGAGTTTTGACAAAAATACCAATAATTTTTTTCTCTTTTTTATTTGGCTAAACCTTTTGCCAATTATTTTGTTTGTTTTTTTTGGTGTTGCTTACAGGATGCGGGTTGCAATGTGGCTTATGGATTAGTTGGCCTCAAAACCCATTGTAAATGCATCATGGTAGTACGTCAGGTCAGCTTCCTGTTCTCACTCAATACACACACAGAGTTGATTTTAAAAAAAAGAAAATAATAAGTATAAATTTAGTTATTTATTTATTTTATTTATTTCAATTTTCCAATGTAAAATGATTAACAACCAGCAGCCCAAGAAAAAATTAGCATTTTAATCAGCGGTGACAAGGTTTCTAGAAAACTGACCCAAAAACCTGCCCCCAAACTAAAAACTTTGTCAAAATGTGATGAAATATTCCTCCCAGAAAATAAAATAAACTTAAATTTGGCAAATTATTTTGGCAACAAAAAAAAAAAAAACACGGAATTTGTGATTCATCCTCAAGTAAAAGTATGTGGAAATTTTGTATGGTGGATGGGTGGATGGATGGATGGATGGATGCACAGGAGGAGAATGGTCTCCGCACATATGTCCATCTAGGCACAGGAAACTATAATCCACGAACTGCCTCTGTGTATTCAGATTTTGGTCTTCTCAGGTACTTGAGCATTATACTCACCCAAAATATTATAATAATAATAATAATAATAATAATAAATAAAATAAAATGATTGTTCAAAGTCTTGGGCCACAGAAGATGCGTATGGATTGTGGTTGTTGTATACACATATAAATATTTATTTATTTATTTATTTATTTATTAAACTTAAATGATTTTTCCTTATTTTAAATTCTTGTTCTTTTTTTTTTTTCAAAAATCATTTTCTATAACTTGTGGTTTGGTGCAATTATTGGTAGTTGCAATCCCGATTTGGGAATGGATGTGACTGATCTTTTCAAGTACCTCACCGGCTACCATCGGCAGGTGAGTGAGTGAGTGAGTGAGTGATTCTGAGCTACTGAATATTTATTTAATAATTTAATAATTTA